>Ga0209782_1001707_pt1 | contig 11736 bp, 14 predicted proteins | sample WorMetmaBAHAMAS1_FD_187390 | JGI IMG/M metagenome (GOLD analysis project Ga0209782, IMG submission 187390) | Marine gutless worms symbiont microbial communities from Max Planck institute for Marine Microbiology, Germany - Inanidrilus... | ecosystem: Host-associated > Annelida > Digestive system... | reverse complement strand
GTCTAGGCCTCAGCGCTGGCGGTAGCTGAAGGCACGTCGAAAGACTGCCAACAGTCAACCGCCGCCCCTGATGAAACGAACGAACTGTATATGAACTATATGAACACCCCTCGTAATGTATGAACGCTGGAGACTGTAATTTTTATCGCTGCAGAGCGAAAGTGGCCTACAGTCATCGAACATTCCCTCCAACAATCTGTCTGTCTATTATGTCTGGCTGTCTGTCCAACGCATTGTGACAAAATGGCCAATCAGATATAGATGTGGTTTGGGATGGTAGGTCGGATGGGTCAAGGATTGGGTTTGGGGATCGGTCGACGGGAAGGGGTAATATTAGGGGCAAATGTGTAACCAATGGGGAGTTTGTGGTATTGCGGCCCCTTCCTAAGTCACTTTGGGATATCTTGTTTATTAACGCATTATCATCATCGACCGTCGTCACTGTCATGTGTGTTCTGCTGCTGCTGCTGCTGCTGGTGGTGGTGGTGGTGGTGGTCCGTGCTGACGGCGTGTAAGAGATGATCAGTCACGTGCGTGTCACACTGAGTGACAGCGCAGTGTTGAGTACTGCACGCCGGTGTCACAAGCTGACGCTGCAAGAACTCAACATGACGTGTCAACTGCTGTCTGTCACGCAGCAGAATGTTCTCCTTCGCCACCAGATTCAACTTCTACACATTCACACGCCCATCACCTCATCATCATCATCATCATCATCATCGTCTCTCAACACTCGGATTTACAGCTCGTCACAGCTGTCTCAACTGTCTGCAATGCGTTACACTAATAACAACGTGTCGATATATACTAGAAGATTAAAGCTCACTACACTAGTACAGAAAACTACAACTAGAATACCTAGCGGTATATGGTCGCGCCTCTATGGGTGTGCCAGTCAGTGAGCTGCAATATGGCACAGTGCTGGATGGCCACGTGCGCCCACGGCAGACTGTGATTGGTCGGCGATTGGGCCTCCGACAAAAATTTTTTTTGTCACGGACAGAAACGTGACTACTTGAGTTGCGTCTTGGAGCGTGTGAGAGGCGCAACTAAAAAATTCATTAAACTCTGAAGCTTGGAAGTACATTATTATTATTATTATGCATAATTTTTTAAAGTTGCCTAAATAGCAGTGAGCTACCACCAGGTCCATTCATCTGTGGCAGTTGAGACTAGTTTATGACGACCTGTGACCAATGAGTAAGCTTGTTAACAATCTGTTGCACACTCCACCAGTTAGTCTGCCACTAGCCAGCTTGTCAGTCATGCCACATTTTGTAAACGGCAATAGGTGAGTGATCTATCTACCAGCTGCTGTCAAAGACGACAATAAACCAAACAATCAATCACTCAATTGTAAACAGAAAATGGGTGCAACATCGTTCATATATTCCAACACCTTGAGGGCAAAATCATGCACACAAGTCCTGTCGTTCAAAAGTGTGATTGACACACAAACAAAGAAACAATAAATTCGACATCTTTGCTGCCCAGGCGGCGTGCAAAGTCGGAGCCGCACCAAACTTGGCATGGCCATAGAGCACCAACCTTGGCACGGCCACAGAGTAGTAGTAGTAGTAGAACGTCGATTTATATAGCGCATTATGTGTGAACACACCTCTAACCAACCTTGGCACGGCCATAGAGCACCTCGAGCATCTTTATCCACCTCCAAAACACTGGCGTCTGACCAACAGTTTTGCCGCTATGGGGTGTCAAAAACTTGGCGGTAACCCAACCTCCCAACTTAAAACCCCTAAAACTCTGGAACCCTTTGAGCAAATCCATTCATATTTTAACATAAAACTATTATGCAGTGTAAAACAGCCTACAAGCTCTGCACATTTCGTAAAAATTGTGCAAGTGATTTATATTCCAAAATATTGGGAAAATTTAGAAAATTTTCCAGTTTTGTGAGCTCCATATCCACATCTCTGCATCGATGAAACACCTCCAAATTTCCCCCAAGTAACTTAAATATTAGTGCTTTGCGCTGCAGGCGTTGCTGCGGGTAACATGAAAAACCCAGGTTTAGTCTCCTCTTGTAACATCTAGCCTGGAAATACAGCAGGCCTGTTCTCAAAGAAATAAATAAGGAAGGAAGGAAGTAAATAAGAAACGAAAAATAAAAAAGAAGGAAGTAAGGAAGATAAGTAGATGCGTTCAGTGCTTTTAATGCTGTTGGTTGTGCAGCAGCAGGAAGGACATCCAGCTGTGTGGTGGGCTGCGGTTGTTTGGGCAGCAGCAGGAAGGACATCCAGCTGTGTGGTGGGCTGCTACTTGCCACTGTCACTCACCTTCTCTTGCTTCAATACAATCAAGACTGGTTTAGCTTTCTTTCTGACACCCACTCAACAAAGTGCTGTTAAACGGGTGTTGTTGTTGTAAACAAGCAAACTATCTATATAGTACTGAACTCATCAAAATAATCAATGGCACATTAGGCACGGAGTCCACACACGGGACGTAGATCAGTACGTGGCGAGGCTCGTCACCTGCTGTGATGACTGCTGGGCGTCGTTGTCCATCTCGTGCAGTCGCTGTCTCATCTTCTCATGTACGTGACTCTGCTGTGTCAGTCGGTTGGTCAGTTCACGATAATCACCGTTCATCTTGTCCACCTTGCTGCGCAGATGCTCATTCTGCCTCCGCAACCGGCTCTTATCTGCTCTACAATCACCCTTACTGTTGTGAGATTCAAACTCAAACAACAGACAACACCCAGCATATTATAATGGCACGTCACGTCACATCAGAAGTGATACAGTGCAAGTGGTCTATAGCTATCGGTGATTTTCTGTGTACACTTTTCCTGTCTGTCTGTCTGTCTGTCTGTCTGGTGATTTGTGGAAAACGAATTCAATGCTGTTTGGGATGATGGGTTGTGTGCAGTGTAGATGGGGGTGAAGAGGGCCATGCAGGAAGGAACAATTTTGGGGGTGGATATGGGGCGGCCCATTGTAACCAACGTAAAATTTGAGCCAGTGCTGTGAGAGAACATAAGAAGTGATCAAGCTGTCATTTAGGGTGGTAAATGAATTGGGGCCAAGGAATGGTGTTAGATGGGGTGCAGATCCCCCAAGGGGAAATTGGGGGATCTGCACCCCTTAAACCAATCCCCCTGCAGGCAGGGCAGGGCAGTTATGGGGATTTGATGCCAATTAGTTATTATTGGATCTCTCGATGCACTCAGTTCTGTTGAGTTCAGTCAGTTTGACACTCTCTTAAACCAACGTTCTCACTCGTAGTGAGGAAACATATTTGTTTCACGTCAGAATAGCTGACAATAGATAAATGGGTTCACATTTCAAAGCTGCTTTCAAAAATGTAGTTAGCTACAAGATCAAAGTTGGCCGTTAGGAGCAATTTTTTAAAATGTAACAGCGATTTCATGTTTTTGTCAGCACTTTGCAGCAAACACAGCAATACAAAAGTGTGCATATTTGACAGCAATCAAACTGAATCAGTTGGTACTCACTGTTTTTTCCCATCAGCGAGTCTGACATGTTGGATTAAGCTCATTAATATCATTAATCAATGTTTCTGAGAGTAGGTACAGGTACATACAACTGACTGATATGCCGTTTGGTAGACAGTGTCATATTGCGGAGTTACTGTATAGCACTGGAACTATATGGGTGCACTTTAATGGCTTATAACTCAATAACAGTGCCACTATAGAACAGTAATAAGAAGTCATACCTTGCGAGTGAAACGCAAGCATCAGCGTGTTACTCCGAACACGTAAATGGTCGATATCATGTTTTGGTACCTTTTGACTCGGTCGTCAACGGGTGAGAGTATGCAGGAGTGCCAGATAGGCTGATAGGTCTACGTGGAGATCAAATCTTGTGAGTGGAGCGGAATCATCGGCTCGGCGCAGCAGTGAACAAAATCAGCTTCGGCGCATACTGACTTCCATACTCGACATCACAGAAGTGATGCAACATACATGTTAGGCAAATTGGAATTTTGCGGGTAAACCATACAAAAACCCATTGAGATGTCATTTGGTGAGCTCAATTATTCGCATGAAATGCTAAATATGCTGAATACATCATACTCACTGTCTCACTGTGTTGTACTTCTCCCTCAAGACCATACATATTCCCATACAACACTGCAGCGACACAGCCTTGTCTTAAATTAGTTTGAGATTTCTTGTTTGCACGACTTGCAGTGAAAAGATAGCAACATTAACAACACCCGTTAATCGGCCCTTTGTCCGGGACTAACTGGGTTACTTGGTACCCAAATGGTAAAACCAATTTAGATTTTACTGAAGCAAAAGACAGTGAGCGGGGCTGCAACGGCGGCGCCACATGGAAGTCTGCACCTTGCCCCAACAGACACCATGCCAGCAACCCACCACTATGTATATAAACCTTGAAATAATGAGCACAAAGTACACAATAGATGTCTGCAGTGCACAGTTGTCTGTAACGCCGAGCGAGGTTCAGACGAGCATCCTACATGCAGACCGACTGACTGACTCAGTCACACTTACACCACACACAATTAAGTCTACGACAGGTTAGGAAGCACCAATGATATGCTGATGTAGTGCAGCATGTTTGTAAGACAACGACGACACACAGTACAGCGCTGCTGTTGTTTGTGACGTACTTGTACTTGGCTGAGAGCTGTTCAAGCTCGTCAACGAGGTGACGACATTCTTCACGTAACTTGTGTATAAGCATCTCATGACTACAAACCATTGACTCCAGCTCACCACTCGACTCCACTACGACACACAATCACACGCCACTACGACACACAATCACACGCAACTACGACACACAGCAACACGCCACTACGACACACAATCACACGCAACTACGACACACAGCAACACGCCACTACGACACACAATCACACGCCACTACGACACACAGCAACACGCCACTACGACACACAATCACACACCACTACGACACACAGCAACACGCCACTACAACACACAGCAACACGCCACTACGACACACAATCACACGCCACTACGACACACAGCAACACGCCACTACGACACACAGCAACACGCCACTACGACACACAATCACACGCCACTACGACACACAATCACCATGTAAGGTCACAGTTTTTGGGAAATTATAATGCTTTGAGTCAAACATTGTGTTTTTGCAAGTATTAGTGCACTTTAGGGTCTTGTTCATATTGCTGTCCACGTAGGGGGTCAAAAACCCCAATAATGTGCGTGTGAATAAGTGTTTTCAAGAAAAACATGCAAAATATCAACTAGGTTATATTAGGGAAACTACTGAAATGCAAAAAAATAAAGACCATCAACTGCTCTATGCGGGTCATCAAAATGCGCACCCCACAAATCTAAGATGGCTGATGGCCACCATCTTGAAGAAAACATCAATAAAACTGTTGTCAAATCTCAGCAACGGTTTGACCAATCTCCACATAATGGCATGATGATGCAGCCACCGTCTTGAAAATTAAAAATTTACGATATCTACACAATTGTCTGACCAATATTGACAAAATCTGCTTAAAATGACACATTTTTTGCAATCTGTAGTGTCTTTTGGTGACCTGATTGACATCGTTACTAATTTAGGGTGCCAAGATCCCAGAAATCCCAATTTTCAGATTATGAATAGGCATTTTCAGTCAAACATACAAAATATTAATGGTAAAAATTTGCAAGTTTACAACCAAGTGTAAAAGCGACAGAGTCATAGCTCTAAAACAGCAAAAATCAAAAGAATCGCTCAATTATAATCACAAAACACATATGCTGTAACATTTAAATCTGTCAATCACCAGATTTAAATGTAAAACCCAGTGCCTGTGTTTTTAATTATAATCGGCGAAATGGTTTCCAAGATATCGCAATTTTTGGATTTTTAATATGGCTGCCGTCCGCCATCTTGGATAGTCAAATTTTTAAATTTTTGGTTGACAGTATCATAAGGAGTGCTAATATGCACAACCATACCAAATTTCATCAAAATTGTTCAAACGGTTGCGGATATATCGCGTTTAATGTTTTTCAAAATGGCAGCCATCTGCCATTTTGGATTTTTAAAAATTTGAATATTCTGACAATTTCGTGGTTTGAAGGACCAATATGTGTCACTATGCAAAATTCAGTCAAAATCGGCCTAATAGTTTTTGAGATATTGCGATTTTTCGATTTTCAAGATGGCTGCCATTACTATTGTTAGCATCCATGTTAGAACCCTTGCTATTTATCAGCAGGTGATGGTACATAATATCATATACACATTCAGAATGATATTCCATGTACTAAGTCACAAAATGATTTCTGCTAGTTTGGGTGTGTGACTTGGCTTCTAACACCATTTTTTAAACTGGTAAGATTTGTAAAAAATTTATGCAGCTCAATAGAACCACACTCAATACTACGACAACGTTTCATGACGTTTACTCCAGACTGAGCCACATTAGCAGCCAGCAGAACCCTTGGCGACCTCTAGTTCCACTCTACCTCATCATTTCTCAGTCACCAGCGACACTACTCACACTGCAACTGTCACCATCAGTAGCTTAGCAGAACATGGCCGCTATCACAACGTCAACAACAGTGCCATAGCGTACGTACCACGTCTTGTCTCAAGACTCATTATCAACAGTCTCATCGCGTCCCAGTGCTATCGTCGTCTGTCAGTTCTGTTGACAGCGTACGCGATCTTGCAGTTGTGATCGACAGCAGACTAACAATGTCCAATCACGTCACTGCGCTCTGTCGCTCTGGTTATTACCAGCTCCGGTGGTCAGAGCACTTCCTGAAGCCGCGGCCAAGACCTTAGTCCTGCCGGTGTTTGTATCCTGTCGTCTTGACTACTGCAATGTGCTGCTTTACGGTATCACGGACAACCTTTTCCGGTGTCTGCAGTCGATCCAGAATGCGGCAGCTCAACTGCTGACTGGCACGAGGCGACGTGACCACATCTCACCAGTTTTGTCACGTTTGCACTGGTGAAGAAACGGGTCGATTCAAGCTGGCTCTTTTGGTCTTCAAGTCGTTGCGTGGCAAACCTCCATCGTACCTCGCTGATGACTGACTGCCAGCTCACTGCGGACTCCGGACGTCGCCGTCTTCGCTCTGCCGATGCCAACGCTCTCACAGTTCCACGAACCAACACTTGTCTGGCAGACAGGAGCTTCTCGGTTGCAGGACCGAAACTATGGAACAGTCTACACGCAACACTGCGACAACCTGACATTGAACTCGGGCGTTTCAAACGACTTTAAAAGACCAGTGACTTTTTGTTTTATAGTGCGCTGGGTATAAATGTAGTTACTCACTCACTCAGTCACTCACGTACCACGTCTTGCCTCAAGACTCATTATCTGCTTGTTGAGCTCGGCTTCTCGTAACTCGGCACGTCTCTCGGCTGCATCTATGTAGTCACTACAACTCCGCTCTATGTTCTCCTTCGCCAACTGAAATGTGTTCGCCTGCACGCCGACACACACACACACACACACACACACATCATCATCATCATCATCACGCTGCAGCTGGCAATGGCTCAGACACATGCACAGTGACAGAGGCTTCACGGCCGTAGTTCCTCTAACTACTGCGATATCTCCACATGAGAACATTCGGGGTACTGGTCTGACCGACCTAGAGGAAGTCTGAGAACAACCAGCCATCAAGAATCATATCATCATCTGCTGCGTTTTTTAGCCCACTCGGCAAACTTGCCGGAAGGGATATATATTTTGCTTGCGTTAATTTCTTCTTTTTTTAACATGAGCAAAGTTATCTCAGTATCTACTGGACCGATTTTCACGATTTTTTCACCAAATGGAAGGTATTTGCGTGAAGTTTCTCGATCAAGACCAGTTCTTCCGATTTCTGAAGGTACGTTGCCATGGCAACTAATTTTGTGGCAAAATTATCTACCCCCCTGCATTTATTGCTCTGGCATTCCGAAACAGAATGGGATATCGCCACCTGAGTGTGCGCATTAACAACGTAAATGATGCCTCTATATTGTGTAAAAATTTTGTGAACGTTGGTCCATTAACTCCAGAGAAAACGGGGCTCATTTGTGAACTTTCCATATGACACGGCAAAAAAACTGGCATATTTAGTCAAATATCTCCTGATAAACTGGACCGATTTTCGCAATATTTTCACCACATGAAACCGTTTTAGGTGCAGATGATTGATGTGGACCTCGTTTTCCAATATGACAAGGGACGTTGCCATGGCAACCAAATAATTGTAGGAGAAGTAATGAACGCAGACAGCATTCTTTGCACTAGCGTTCGAAAATGAATTGGAATATTACTATCTATATGTGCACATTAGCAGCAGTGATGATTAGGCTACATCTGATATAAATTTGGTGGGCTTCTGACCAGTACCTCCAGAGTTCAACTGCGTACAACAGGCGTAGATCAGCGATCGGGTTAGTATATCTACGTTCGCCATGTGGCAGCACGGTTATGTTTTGCTACTACCTGCTAGGGGACAACACTGCGGCGCTGAGCGGGCTATACGCTAGGCTTTGCCATGCATTTCTAGTAATATATACTTTCATGGCCTATCTACTTGTATCTCATATACCAGAGGCAAAGTTATCAGGAAGACATATGGCTGGCAGGTAGTTGATAGTGCATGTGAGACACAATGATGTGTACGACACTGTCTGACCTGCTTCTGCAGCGTCTGATTTGCTTCGTGAAGTTCAACACATTCGTCCTTGGCAATGAGAACGTCTTTCTCGGCTTGCATTAGTCGTCTCTTCACATCCTCCAGCTCCGACTTCAGGCGACATCTCTCCTATCAACAAATACATCAGCATCTATTGCTGCACTTCACAAATAATCACTTAGTTCTGATAACTCAAGTGTCCATTGATAATCTCGGCAAATACAGACAAATCAACAGCACTGTCAATGCCTCGGCCACAATCCACTGTGGTAAACCCACAGTTGTAACGACTTAACGGCTGGTGCTGATTGACGATTACTGATGCAGCGGCATCTCAAAATGTACGCCACTTCGCCACACTTAGCTATAATGCGCCAATGCACTTCCGTCACAGACAGACGGACACTGACATCGTAGCATAAGTGCGAGATGTATATATTACATCTCGCGCTAGAAACTAAAACAGCATTGTGCTGTTCTTCAGCGGTCCTCGATCCGAGGGTTGGTCACACCATGAACATACTTTCTCCATTTATCTCTGTCCTCTGCCATTCTGATTGACTCTTCCATAGTGAGTCCTGTCCATCCAGGCTGTGCGTAGTCTTCCTCGCCTGCGTGCACCTGGCATTGTTCCTTGCATTATCTCTTTCTCCAGGCAACTCCCGTGTTTCCTCGTGGTGTGACCACAGCATGATAGCTACTTTGCTTTGACAGTCTTTAACAGTTCTTTCCTTACTCCAGCTTTGTTGACGACGCACTCATTTGTTTTCTTCACTGTCCACAAAACTCACGCATCTTCCTCAGTCATTTCATCTCAGAGGTGTCAACATGTCTTTCTTCATTCTTCAAGTGTCCAGCTTTCACAGTCGTACGTTGCTACAGGCCATACATACTAGTGCTTTCATTAGTCGTATTCTTCGTCTTGACTTCAGAACCTATGTCATTACTACAATCAATCAATCAATCAATCAATCAATCTTGACCTTCAATCCTATGAGAGCCATGCTCACAGTGGCGTAACAATAGGGCGTGCAAGTGCACGCGGGCCCAGCGCTGTGGGGGGCCCAAAATTTGCCCGACGCTGTTTTTTTAAAGTTTTTTTGGGGGGAAGAGGGGGCCCTTTTGGAATACTTGCACGCGGGCCCACTGCAACCTTGTTACGCCACTGCATGCTCATGAGCCATAATCATGCAAAAGGTTAAAGTCTCAGGTCACGTGGTTCACAAACTAGACTGACAAGAAGCTCTGCTATGGCAGAGGCACTGCACGACACGCTTGTCAGTACAGATCATGCAACTACAAAACATCCCAATTTAAAATGATTGTAATCAACAAATGACCTTAAAGTTTATACGCCTAAGGTAGTAAGGTCATCGTAATTGCTGCTTTTACGTAAGACGTATATCACATCCTGTTAGTGGCGTGTTGTTACAGTGTCTCTCTCTAGCTCCGTTCCTGAGATACTACCAATTTTTGAAGTGAACATTACTGATGATGACCTTGAAAACTCCTTAATTTTTGACAATAAAACTTAAATTACAAGCTACGTGCACTTTCTATTCTATGTGTTAATATATCGTAGTTGATCACAGTTTATGTATGAGTTATAAGTATTACAAAGGTTTCAAATAGCAAAAGCGACCTTCAAACTTACTCAAGGTCATTGGCAATAATACCATTCAATAGGCCCCTATTTGACTTCTATTGTAACTATGTCTCTATCTTGCACCGTTTCCGAGATATTATCACTTATTTCTCAAAATTAAAAGACGTCATGTGACCATGACCATAAGCGCCTAGTGACTCCTTTGAATAATAGGCGCTATATAAATTATTTTATCTATCTATCTATCTATCTATCATGACCACACCCACTCCAGGGACAATTTGTAATCCCAGTGCTAAAACATCATATAGCAAACCAGTGTACAAAATTTTAAGTTTCTAGCTTTAGCCGTTCTGGAGATATTTTAGGGGGGAATAAAAATTTAAATGGGTCACGTGACTATAACCATGACTTTAATAGAAATTATGCATCTATCTTGTACCATTTTTGATTTATTATCGCTTATTTCCCAAAATTTGAAAACATGACGTGACCGTGACCAAACCCATTCAAGGGACAGTCTATAATCCCAATGCTAAAGCATCACATGGCGAACCAGTGTACAAAATTTGAAGTGTGATCCTATGTTTAGCTGTTTTGATACAATACCAGAGTGTAACAGACAGACACACGATGGCATATACCGCGCTTAGCATAGCGTCGCGTGGTAAAAAACAGATGGACAGAAGTGATTGCATTGTCTGCCATGCTAATGCAGTCAGTAATTAATTAAATAAAATGTGTAATTTGGTGGGAGAGTGAAAGTAAACTTACAGCATGTCGATCTGAGCTCAGTTCATCAATGTCACGCTTCAGTCGAGTCACTTGCTGCACAGCGACGTTCCGCTCAAAGTTGGCTTGAGTCACAGTCACCTTCATGTTATCAGCCGCCTGCACACACACACACACACACACACACACACACACGAGTTTTCCAGGTTAGGCCATTAGTTAGGTCAATCACAAACAAACCTTTTGGACTACGGTGTAGCATGCTTTTACAGATAAGATGCCGTTGCTGTCATGCAAACAACTGCATTAAACTAATGAACCAAACTGCAATAACCAAGCAGTATAACAGTCCTGAATGTACTATGCCAATGGTGCAGTCAGATGTGACCATCATGATGGGCCGTTTGATCACCTTGCCGTAGTCAACGTCGACGCTGTTAAGTTGGCTGCGAGTGGCTTGTAACTCGGCTGTGAGTGACGTCTTCTCGCGTGAACACTTGTCAAAACTGCACTGCACGTCGGCCAGCTGTTCAGTCAACTCTCTCACCTCAACACACACACACACACACACACAGATATCTACATAGCTCAATACCGTGGTGTCTCTATCAACATGCAACATTCATCCCATAAGCAGTTTTTACCGCGCGACGCCTTGCTAAGTGCGGTATATGCCGTCGTCGTGTGTCTGTCCGTCTGTGTGTGTGTGTGTCTGTCACACTCCGGTATTGTA
>Ga0209782_1001706_pt1 | contig 11737 bp, 3 predicted proteins | sample WorMetmaBAHAMAS1_FD_187390 | JGI IMG/M metagenome (GOLD analysis project Ga0209782, IMG submission 187390) | Marine gutless worms symbiont microbial communities from Max Planck institute for Marine Microbiology, Germany - Inanidrilus... | ecosystem: Host-associated > Annelida > Digestive system >... | reverse complement strand
AGTTGGAACATCACTAAAATCCAAGATGGCGGATCCAAGATGGCGGCGCCCATACTACTTCCGGTCGTAGGACCGCTCTCTACTTCTACTCATCTTATGTAACATTATTATTCTTATTATTATTATAAAATCATAAATGAAGTTGGCAGGGGAACCAATGGGTGTAAAAGAAACCAAAATATATGAAGAAAAAAACTAATAGTCAGTAACAACATGAATAATCAACCAATACACATATCTACTAACAACAAAGGCATAGAAAAAAAGTAAAGACAAAGTAACAGACAAAAGAAAAAAACTAAAATTTACACATAAATATCATAACAAACATCTAAGAACAACTGTTATCCCCAGTCCCCTCAAACTGAAATTGCTGTTATGCACTGAATAATGCAATACTTTGCACTCGTACCAGAGAGAAGTATAAAGAAGCACAGATAAACAAAAGCCGAAAGTAACTACATAAACCATAATTCACTTACTGACAGGTATATCTGTGCCAAGTTGCTGAGTCTTGGATTACTGGACTTTGAAAACCTCATCATAGCGTCAATTATTACAGTTGTCGTTAATGCTGTACAGTAGCACACAGTGTCACAGAAAACTTCTTGAAACCAACACTTCAAAACAGACAACTCAACTAACTAAGTTATGTTAACTACAGCAACAACAGCCAAAGATTTATCCAAAATAAGTAAAGAAAAAAAACAGAAAAAGAACTGGATAACCCTGATTCATTTAAACAAGAAGCATTTGAAAAATGTTGGGCCCATTCACCACTGCGAGCCGCCGCACGCCGCATTGCCATTCACCAGGTGTCGCTACTGTCGCACGCCGCCACTGTCACACGCCGCCTGCGCATCGATGTCCACAACGACGACGACAACGCGTGACAGAGGGGACCGCTATGGCCCCATAGAATGGGCCCAAAAAAGTGCTGTGCTCCTATGTCAATAATGACAGATTAGGTCAGCGCATTTCTCTGTGTCCAGACCAAATCAGTGGAACAAGCTACCAATGCACATTTGGAAAGTGTCTGATAAACCAGAACAATTTACTCGAGTACTGAAGAATCTTCTAACCAAGCCTCCAGGTATGCAATCCAGCATATTTGGTGCCCGTCACAAGCCAGGATAAATTGGGAGGGTTGCGGCAGGAAGGACATCCAGCGTGAAATATGGGGGATGATGGAAGTGAGGGCATCAATGGTACAGATAGGGTGGCGTAGAGTAGGATTGTTGGTGCACCTCCCTCTAATATCTTCCACACGCCTCATAAAATCCAGAATGATGACAGACTCCCACAACATGTTTCAGGTGTGAGTGGGTGAATGTCTCTTCTGGTACCGGCTCACCCGGGTAGTCCCGGACAAAGGGCCGTAAAACGACTGTGTGTGTGTGAAGACTCTTTTTTCAAGCAGCACAGACCAGCATCAAAAGGAGTGCTATAGCAAAGATCATAACACTGATACTGACACTGATTGTTTTTCTTACAGGCCTAATGTCCCTCATATCACTGAACTAAGAGTGTCTGTACAAGACAGTCTGTATGAAAACTGATCACTTCTTACCAGACTTCGAAGCCGGTGTCATAAGAAACATCATTGTTGTAACTGCTGAGAGAACCGTCTCTTCATTAGCACTAGTCACGCAATCATATCACACAGTACTCTATCACAGTATAATCTAGTCCCCCAGATGGGCTCCGAGCCAGTAATGAGCCACTGATTCATTCATTGGTTTCAGTGCTATACATACATTTGCTTGTTTTCTTAAACTGCTTATTTATTTCCCTTCTCTTACTAATTTTTTCTTACTCATTTACTTCCTAACTTACCTTCGTCTTTCAGAATAGACCCGTTCCATTTCTCGGGCACAGGTCGTAAGAGGCAACAAAACTTGTTTTTAGATGTTTCAATTTTGTGTTATAGTACCATTATGTTCCTGCTGCATGACTGCTTGTATTGTATTCAATTTATTTATGTATTAGCCTAGGTTTACTGTATATTTTTGTGGCTCTTTCTGTGGGTTTTGATTTTGTTTTTCTCAGCAGCAGCCAAGAGATCATGGCTGTCTCCAAAATGACTTACTTTTTGTAGACTGGGACGTGAAAACTTGATCAATCAATCAGTCGAATGGCGTAGTGGTTTAAATGGTTAAAGCATTCAAGTCACAGAGACTGCAGGTTCAACTACTACCGACTGTTCTACTTTCTGGCAACAACGATGTCTCTGTCATCAGGCAGAATAAACTACTACCAGTATCAGCCACATGTTGTGATGTCTTGAAGACTGGAAGATACATCATCATAGCACTGGCTATGTATCACTGAATAAAGACACTAACTGCACTAATTGTTTGTTCTTATAACTGTGTTGCCTTATTGTGTATTTACTTGTATTCTGTCTTATTGTCCTGTTGGACGAATAAACGTGTTCATAAAGAAGTTTATCTATCTACGGCACTAGGGCACAACTGCCCAATAAGGGAGATGGACAACAAGTGAGTCAATAGGCCGTATCCATGCACTGTGCACAGATGATGTGGCTTTAAAACAAAAAAAATTAACTACAATTATGTTCGAAAAAATAAAGAAAATGCAAGTACGTATTACACAAAACACAATCTTTTCAGCATAATATAGTTTCTAACAATGCTAGCTATCAAATAAGCAAGCAAATGAATTCAACAAAAATTGCCACTCATAGCAAAGTTCATGCTTGCCTTGAAAGACATTCCATAACAAGTTTAATGCCATCATTTTGTATAATATACTCCTTATTTAACTTGTCTGCAACACAATCAAACAAAATATCAATAAACAGTACATGTAATTGAAATATATAGTTACATTAGGTTAATATGTGGCTTAAGTAATTTTTTACTGGTACTCTAAGCAATTATTCTGATTCTATAGAATGAAAATTAAACAATCTCAAGACAATTCTACAACAACGTAGCAAAGCAGATGATAAGACACATATATAGGACATCATAAACAAACAAATAACTGGTGAACCACACAATTTATCATTTAATGGCATTAAAAATTATTGAAAAAAAAACAACTGTCAAACTATGATTAATGATTAGATAGATGAAATGAGAATTAACTTTAAACTCATAATGTTCATTAATAATAAAAGAACTAGCCAATAATTGTCATAGCTCAATGCAGTTAATCATTAATTACTCAGAAATTAGGTATTAAAAAGTTTAATGTACAGCAGCTTTAACTAAATCTAAGACATATACAAATTGCCACGTATTTCAACATTAACACTACAAACAAAAAAAAAGACATAAAAATCTACTATTCTCACCAAGAGCCAAGTTACAAAGTCCTCCAATGGAATATTCTATCATTGTCTCATTTGATTCTGTCAAACAGTCTACAGTACAACGTTCAGTCATGCATAGTGGTACATATTTTTCTGCATATGCATATCAGAACTATCCACTATCAACAGCCTTTGAGCAACCATATAAGCAGGCTACATAACAACACTAGTTAGTTCATAAGGGGCACTTAAAACTCTGCACACAGTTAAGCATCTGAAATGATCTGTTAACAGAGTTCTAATGAGCAGTGTTTTTAATGTTGAAAAATAATACTGACTTGGCAGCATAATACTTATTAACAGCTAACTGCAAAAATAACAATCGTGAAAACAGTGAAAACATTAAAAAAATCATGTTAACTAAAATTTAGAGATGTAAAAAAGAGTTTCTTTCAAGACAAAACCAAGGCCAAGACTTTCACACACTGTTAGCTCAGTCATTTTGTTAAAAACAGCTACGAACAATGCACCCGGGTAAACATAGTAAAATCACCAAATCAATAACAGCAGCATATAGTCCAAATTACCAACAATAAGGTATTTTTTTGCAATGTGTATACAGACCAGTATGCAGTAATATTTTGTGAATAAATAGTTAAATTGTTCAAATTTCAATACATTTGTTATTTTACTTTTTGAATTAAATTTAACACTGGTTCACTTTCAGTCTGTCATCACTGAATAAGAATAACTGAATAACACAGTTACATTTGTGGCTCGTGTTCAACATCTTTTATTTTACAAGTGTAAGCTTAAATACAGCAATAACAGTGACTTTCACTTTATGACACACTAAAGCTGGAATTGCTTCGCTGCCATCAGCATAATAGAATGCTCTAACAATCTGAAAACATTGCATGCAAGCATTAGTCTGACAGACAATCACAGAAATTATAGTGAAATTCAACTACAAATTAATAGCTTACCGTTACAAATATAACTTATAATAAGTGCTTCATGGTGAATAAAGATTTTCGATAAAGTGTTCATTACCAAGACCAACACTAAAGTCCGGTTTTCCACAGCAAATTAATCTCCCATTAATTTAATCCGGCATTAAATCCAGCAGACAACGATCAATGTACTCAGATGTCGTTTTTCCACCGGCAGTTCGTCAATTAAATCGTCCATTGGACAATACAGTACAGTACAGTATGAAAATTATGCCATCTGAAAAATGTTGCAGAATAAAAATATATGTAGCCATTAGTGATTAGCCATTCAGATTATTATTCCTCTCAAACTTAGCAAAATCAAGCAACTGAAATAACATACTGTGCTAAATATCACAATTTAGATAATGAGTATGAGGTCTTAGGTCCGGTTTTTCCACAGCAAATTAATCTCCCGTTAATTTAATCCGGCATTAAATACAGCAGATAATGATCAATTTACTGAGATGTCGTTTTTTTTCCACCGGCAGTTCGTCAATTAAATCGTCCAGTGTCGCATTAAATTAACTGGAGATTAATATGATGCGGAAAAACCGGACCTAAGACCTCATACTCAAGACCAAGAGCAGGACTCTTATCACGACCATGGACAAGACCAAGATTTAGCACCTCAAGACCAAGTATAAGTATATAAATACAACAACCATAAGTAATTTTAAACCACACATAAACTACATGTAAAGTTTTACTTACCTAAAAACAAATCTATTACATTAAGTTGCCTCATGTACTCGTAATTGAGTGGATCATATGCAAAGTTTGCCAAATTTGCCAGCACCTGTAATTTTGCTTCTGCAACATTAACAAAAAAAAACAAGAATAAGATTACACTTATACAGTATGAAAATTATGCCATCTGAAAAATGTTGCAGAATAAAAATATATGTAGCCATTAGTGATTAGCCATTAAGATTATTATTTCACTCAAACTTAGCAAAATCAAACAACTGAAATAACATACTGTGCTAAATATCACAATTTAGATAATATGTAGGATAACCTTATAAGAACTAGAATACCTATAGTGGTATATGGTCGTGCCTCCTCCGAGCAATGTGTGAGAGGCACATCAGCTCTCAACACATGGTCAAAAGTTTGACCCTGAATCCTTCCTTATATGAGCCTATTTTAATCTGAAACTTTGAACCAATATTTGGTCAACAAATATCAATTTTAGACCCCCCTACATTGAACTTTTTGTTCCATCTTGGTCTGAACTTTCACCTTATGGAATTGCAGGGGGTTCGGTTGGGCCGGCAAAATTGCTTGCCCAATTGGGATATAATAGACAATACTTCATTAATAACAGCAACCTCAGGATATTATACACCGTATCTCAAAAAAACTGTGCCAGTGTTATTTTTTAAATAACTCCGTGATACATTGGCCGATTTTAATAATTTTTGGCACGCAATATCGTAAAGAAACTTGGCATAAATGGTAGCAGTTTGGCCCACCTCACCTTAATACTCTTGCTACACTACCTTGTGAAATGCAGAAGCAGAAGTCATAATTTGGCAATTTACAACAGTGAATTCATATTGGCTACCCGTATGCGTCGGCTCAGAAAATCATTGTGAGACCACAAAAAGCATTGAAAAATGAAAATCTGTTGACTTGAGAACGGCAAGAGAGACTGGCATCTATCGTTCCACTGCACATCGAATAATCAAAAAGGATCTTACCTTGAAATGCATCAAAAAGAAGCAAGCGCAAGACCTCACTGAGGCTAACAAGAAGGCTAGACTGGTGCATGCACGGCAGCTAGTGCGGCGTTATCCAGACCATATAATAAAATTCATATGGTTCAGTGATGAAAAACTGTTCTCCGTAGCTGCGCCAGTTAACATGCAAAAAACCGTCTGTATGTCCCCGAGAGAGACATCAACGCGACTTGTCAGCTAAAAACCAGGTCAAATTTTAGCAAGTCCGTGATGGTCTCTGTAGCAGTGTCCAGTCTCGGTGCCAGTAACATTCACGTCCTCGAACAAAGGGTCAAGATCAATGGGGCGTACTATCGTGACATCGTTATGACACAGATGCTGCTTCCTGACATTTGTGAAGTATCTGGGAGCAAGTTTTTCATTTTTCAGCAAGACAGTGTCCCATCACATCGTGCCAAAGACACAGTAGCACTGCTGGATCAAGAGATGCCCGATTTTATCCCACCTACTCTCTGGCCACCTAACTCACCGGACCTCAACCCAGTTGACTACGCCGTGTGGAGTGTGCTTCAGGAGCGAGTCTATACCGTACCAAGATCTCGGACGTCGACGAACTGAAACGACGCATCAACAGCGAGTGGGTCACTCTGAGTCACGCAGTTATTGAACGTGCTGTTGGCGAGTGGCATAAGCGTCTACGAGCTAGCGTTCGTGCTGGAGGTGGACATCTTGAGTACATGCTGTAGCCTAATAAAGTTATAAAGATGATGTGATGTGACACATGTGACTTTTTGAGAGACAATAACTGCCAGTCTTGTTTGTCGTTATTGAGTTAATCATTCAAATGTACACTAAATTATTGCGTTGGCACCTCAATCTGACACTTCGAATTTCTCAAGGTAGTGTAAGCACACACTTTAGGTGAGGTGGGCATTTTATGCACAGTTATGTTACCGGTTTATTCTGGGATGATCATGCAAATTTTTATTAAAATCGGTTCATATTTGACAGACATAGAACAAAAAGTAAGATGGCAGTTTTTTTGAGACACCGTGTATATATGATTTCCGAACGCAAATAGAAGGAACAGGAAATCACAGTAAAGTTTTGAGAGTAAATGTTGTTTAATCTGTTAATTTATTGAGTATTAGTTACTAGAGAAACTGACAAACAGGCACATCGCCTGTGCCAGTATGTCACGTCTAGGTTGACAGCACATTAATTACAACTGTCTATACCCTCGCTGTCAGTTGACTGAAATTCGTCAACTAATTCTTGCAGAAATGGCAACCGTCCAATTCCAAACGGCCCTGTCTTCTTGGCAATATACTCTTTTGTGCTAAACATGATAAACTTCTAACACAAATTTATAAAGCAATGAATGTAAACAGTAAACAAACACAACATTTTAAATGTTCTTTGGTACTTTTCACCAACTTGGGGATATTCGATGTTTAAACTCTTTGGTTTAAACCTTAAACCAACGATTCAGGATTCTGATACACAGTGAATATATATTCGGATTCATATAGCAAATCGAATATAACAGTGGCGTAATATGACTTCATTGTTACTTGTTTTAGGTCTTATTTCAAGTCTCCAGACTACATCTCTGCTTATATCGGCTTGCTGTTTTGATGATCGGAAGTGCCATAGAAGTCACTTTTTAGCACCCACTGATTTTGACACTCGATTGGTATCTCATGCATCAAGAAACCGTGCAATTTACGTATTAGTGATTATTAAAAAAAACTAATAGGAAATCGCACCTTGCAAATCGATCGGTTCCTGAAATCAACTAATACAGGCATTCGAGTATCGTGACTGCCAAAATTACTTCATTAATCATTATTTCCATCCAAATTTTGCTCTATGAACAAGTACTCATCGTGTATTGCACAATGGGGCAAACTGTGTCATGGAACGATGGCCTTGTTTCCTTTTGTAAATGCATACAGCATACAGTCTACAGGATAGTTATCGTGAAAACACGTGCATCCCTACATGATCAGTGGGCGGGGCAATGTCAGAGTCTGCGATTGGCCAGCTGAGTGTGCGGTAAATGTGACTGCATAGTACGGAATAAAGTTGTTAAAAGTACTTTTGTGAAACTGACTTGACGAAATATATCTTGCAAACAGATTATCTTATAAATTGGAGTGAATTTCCGACAGATATCAAAATGTTAGGTCGTCGAGTCGAACACCGAGACGTTAAACCTATAATTTTCGGTTCCATGACAGTTGAGGCCGAATCCAGCACACCGTACTCCGATGCCACACAGTGCAAGAAAATAACTAGCCACGTTAAACGGCCGATGAATGCATTCATGGTCTGGTCGCAGATCGAGCGCCGAAAAATAGCTGCAGTCCAGCCGGACATACACAACGCTGAAATCAGCAAACGCCTTGGCCGAAGATGGCGTTTGCTGAGTGATGCAGAACGATTGCCATTCATCCGTGAGGCAGACCGCCTGCGTGAACTCCATATGCGCGAGTATCCTGATTACAAATACCGACCACGCAAAAAACAGAAGTGTGAATCAGATCAGAGTATGAGCCCAGACAGGCAGTTTGAAACAGCCACCAATTCTGCTTGTCCTTCATCATCGAAATCACTTACTAGTTCGAACAACTTCACACCAATTTCTAACCTGCGGTTCGGCGAATGGTGCATCAGTCAGACACTGGGAGAGGTCGGAGGACTGCAGCAAGAGAAGCCGCGTGTTGTGGAAAACACAAGCTTGCGGAGTCCGTCGAACCGCCTCAGTGTGAAACTACGTATTGACAAGCAGTTCAAAGATTCACTGAAAGCCAACAGGCAGAATGTGCTCATGGATAATAAAAACACAACTGTTGTGACCACTGCCACTGATGAAGGAAACTGTTGCCATGCATTTCCGACGATTGATGGAGATTTTTCTGTCATATCTGGCAGTTTGCCTGACAAGCAGTCTACTGAAATGGGGGCTGGCACAGATAATGCAAAATTCTCAGTAATCCAGGTGAATTATATACCACCTGTGCAGACGTGTTGCAGTAATTTGAAGATGGAATTGCCTGACACAGAGCCATCCGAAAGCCTTGATGATGCAATTGTAAATGTTGATCCACCCCTTGGCATAGTGGTTCCTCGGCCAGTTTTGATTGTGCCACAAGCCATGGCAGTACCAGATGCACAGACAAATGACTACTCAACGCCTGAAGTTATTGAGTTGCTTGGAGCAGATTGGCTGCAGCTACACCTGAGCAGCACTGTTCCAACTGAAAAGCTGTTAGTATCACAGTAATTTAGTGAAAGTAGCGTAGTCACACTTGTAGTTAGTTAAAAGTTCTTTAATAACTGACTGTTGCTGTCTTCTTACCTTCTGCATTGTGGTTCATAACAATCATTTTAGGAAAAGGTTTGAATTCAAGACTTGAATGAATATGCATAGCATTTCGTTGTGTAAACATTAGCTGATGAGTACATGTAGGTTTCAGTGTATTTCACAATTTCATGTATGCAGTGTGGATTGCAAAATGGAAGCTTTCCTCAAAGTTAGGAGTGTTTGATATTTTCTGACATTTTCTCAATATTTGTTTTATTATTTTTTAAGATATAACAGACAACAAGATTCTTGGGTAAACTGTTATCTTCGCGCTGTTTCTTAACTGAAATAGCAATTGAAACTTAGCAATCTTTTTTCATCACTAGCAGTGAACAGTCAGATAACTGGTGCTCAGACTGTAGATTATATTGAATATATGCAATTAGCAAATGACAGTATTAGTATTTAAACTTTTTTTGTGCAAAATATGTAGAACCTTCCAGAAAATTTCTGTGGAATGTAATATTTTTGCTGAAAGAATGCCCTGAAATTTCAATATGTTATGCAACATTTTTACCCAACGATGATGGTTGGGCCTTTCTTATTAGTTATTGACTCAGTTACCATGCAGTTTATAGTATTACTTGTTCTCTCTTTATACAGAATGAGTTACATTTTAACCATGTAATGCTGCACTAGCATGGTATTTTCCAATACATGAACTTGTATCTCTCCATCCATCTATTCAAAGAATGGCTATAATTGGGCCCATTCCATGGGGCCATAGTGGTCCACTCTGTAACGCGTTGTCGTCGTCATCGTCGACATCGATGCGCAGGTGGCGTGCGATTACATCATGCGAATACACCAAGGCTACAGTGCCTGGGGATGGTAGTTTTCTGATGACAAAGATTTCTTCAAAATTCTGACAGCATCACTGCAGTTGAGTGCCAAATACATATATGCTATAAAAAAAAAATTTGTGACTTTCAACAATTTGCTGCATCTCAGAAATAGTACAAGGTAACAACATATTTTTATGAATGGTGTCTAGCATCATACTGCTGAATGCTGATGACCTTGATTAACCCAGCTATCTTTATTTCTTCATCTTTTTTCTTTCTTCATATCTCGGAATTGTTGAAGCTAGTCTTTAAATTTAGAACACAGGCAGATCTAGGCTGGCATATGGATAACAACCCCCCCAAGGAGGGCATGGTCCTTATCATTTCACAGTTTTTACCGCGCGACGCTATGCTAGCACGGTACATGCCCTCGTCATGTGTGTTTGTCTGTCTGTCACACTGCGGTATTGTATCAAAATGGCTAAACGTCATATCACGTAATAATGCCGCACGATAGCCCCGGGACTAGATTTCTGATGCCAGAGATCATGGCAAAATTCGAACAGGATCACCCCCTACGGGGGCGACAAATGCAAGTGGGGTGGGTTGAAATTGGCCACTTTTGAAGGAAAACGCACTATAACTCAAAAACGGTACAAGATATACATATTTCTATTGAAGTCAAATGGGAAGTTGTATGTGCTCTACCGAATGGCTATGTTGCTGATGACCTTGGGTGACCCCTAAGCACCCAAATTTTGCATTTTTCGTTGCCTTTCATACCTTTGTAGTTTGTAGTGGGTGAACATAGAGATTTCAAATTTGGTATACAGGTCGGTCGTAGGTAGTCCCATCAACGGACTATAAACCATTCCTGAAAGGGGCGTGGTTACGTCATGTGACCCATTTTAAATTTGGGGCCCATCCATATATCAGGAATGGCTGAAGCTAGAGCTGTCAAATTTTGTACACACATGGGCTATATCAAGTCTTACCAAAAGAATAAAAAAATCACCTCCAAAGGGGGTGTGGTTATGGTCAAATGATCTGTTTAAATTCTTAGTCCCCCTATGATATCTCTGGAACGGCTAAAGCTAGAGACTTCAAATTTTGTACGGTGGTGCGTCATGTGGCGGTTTAGCATTGCGATTACAAACTGTCCCTTGAATGGGCATGGTCATGATCACGTGAAATCTTGTATTTTCGGAAATGAGCGATAATATATTCGAAATGGTGCAAGATAGAGACATAGTCACTATGAAAGACAAATAGGAAATCATATATGGGCTATCGAATAGCATGATTGCCCTTCAGCTGTTTGATACCTTTCTCAGGGTCCTATTCGTTGAAAAACATATTTATATGAACTTTATTTCGCCAATAAGGGCAGCTCTGAGCAGACAAAAGACAGCATGTAATAGCTTCTATATGTGCATCCCTTGTGGGCTTCAAAAACTAGAGTTAGAACAGATCTTGGTTCTGATTCTGAACCACATCTGGTCCACTGTAGATTGAATTGGTACCGGTCTATTTTTCTAGATCGGCACTGGTCCAACAGTACCAGTAATTAGTGTTTGCAGCATGTCTCCTTTGATATTGGCTCATTGTTATCAACATAGATGGTT
>Ga0209782_1001705_pt1 | contig 11744 bp, 8 predicted proteins | sample WorMetmaBAHAMAS1_FD_187390 | JGI IMG/M metagenome (GOLD analysis project Ga0209782, IMG submission 187390) | Marine gutless worms symbiont microbial communities from Max Planck institute for Marine Microbiology, Germany - Inanidrilus... | ecosystem: Host-associated > Annelida > Digestive system >... | reverse complement strand
CCCGATGGACCGCGCGATGCTGCTTAACGCAAAATCGACCATATCGCGCTGCCCACCGAGTTTAATTACCAGGCAATGAGCGTCGGTTGAGGAAACTGCTATGCAGAATGAGAAATGTCGGTTATTAGGCCTACCACACATTTGAACAATTATGCTCAAACTCCACTTGGTCGATTTGTTGTCTATATGTTATACAGACAATTTTGCAACAAAAACAGTGACAAATTGAAGCGATGGAACTTAGTATGGCCTAGAGCGCTGTAGGTGCGATAATCAGTAGTCTGTCGTCGGTGACATTGTTGATCGCATTCACCGAGTGCCGTGGAGAATTTTTTCTAACTCCACAGTTTTGCATACAAAAATGGGTCACGTGAGCAAAACCACGTCCCTTAGGTGGTTATTTGTTATCCCTTTGGCAAGACTTGATATAATATCCCTATGTCCAAAATTTGACAGCCATTCCTGACATATGCATGGGCCCACAAAATATAAAAAAAAAATTTAAAACGTGTCATGTGACGTGACCACGCCCCTTTCAGGGATGGTTTGTCGTCCGTCAGCTGTGACTAGCTACGATCAACCTGTATACCAAACATGAAGTCTCTATGTTTACTCACTATGAAGACATGAAAGGTGACAAATAATGCAAAAATTGGGGTGGTTTGGGGGGTTAGGGGTCACCCAGGATCATCGAAAACATCGCCATTTGATAGAGCGCATATGACTTCTTAAGGTACAAGATAGACGCATAGTTTCTATTAAAGTCGAATAGGAACTTCCTATTCGACTTTAATAGAAACTATGCGTCTATCTTGTACCATTTTTGAGTTACAGCGCGTTTTCGTCAAAAGTGGCGAATTTTAACCCACCCCACCTGCATTTGTCGCCCCCATAGGGGGTGTTTCCGTTCGAATTTCGCCATGAACTTTGTTGTCAGAAAACTAGAGTCACGGAGCTATCGTGTGGCGTTATTTGCATGATCCTACGTTTCGCCGTTTTGATACAATACCGGAGTGTGTCAGACGAACAGACAGACATACAGACACCAGATGACGGCATATAAGCGCTTAGCATAGCGTTGCGCGGTAAAAATTGAAAAATGTGATATCTTGTATGTTCCATTTCGAGTGGGCTAAAATATATCTGAATACTCATTAAAAGTGTACGTTAAAAACTATCTATGATGATTGGTGGCATGGCCCCGTGGCCCACCCCTGGATCCGCCACTGGGACACGGCACACGTCCTAGACCAGGGGTGACATTATAGCGTCGAGCGGGCTGTATGCTAGGCTTTGCAACGCATTTCTCGTTTAGCCCGCTCGGCAAACCAGCCGACCAGGCTATATATTTTTATTAATGCAGCATAGTCAAAATCAGTACCAGCACTGTTAGCACATCCATTCTCTAGTTCAGATCGATCACAAAGGACCAGGAACCGGCTTCCCACGTCGCCACATCCCTTGGCGCTGTCTGAAGACGTCCAATCAGCGCGTCGTGGATCCCCCTAGTCTCATGCTACTGTGCCCGTCCGTGCCCCCTTCGTGCCCAACTGTGCTTACCCTACAGGGGGGCACAACCTAAAAGTGTGTGGGGGGCACTTTTTAAAAAATTTTCCGGCACTTTGTGCCCCAAGAGATGTGCCCCTTGAAACCATTTCGGCGCCTCTGCTGTGTTGCATGCACGATGCAATGATGTGCTGTTTTCCTGTTATCTGCTGCAATGTGTTTGACAGCATCATTTTTGAGACAGTAAGATGTCCCAGTAATACTGTCTATTAGCTTTCATTCCATGCTTGTCAAAGAAAGACTTCCATTGCTGACATGCCAAGTTGCCATAACCACAACAATCTTGGTAAATGCTGATTCTCCACATAACAGATTGCTGAATGCTCTGTTCCATTTTTTATGATTTTGATCTTATTTGGTGCACATAATCAATTGTAGGCTAGTTTGAATGTGACCTGGTGACGATTTCAGTGTGTTTTGCATGTTTTGTGTTTTGTATGTTTTCTCTCAAAGCTGTTAACATGCAGTGTTTAATTAAAAAGATACATTTTCCACTGTTTGTGTTTTACCAAATAGTGCAAAAACACTATTTAGGTGATGTGGGAAAATAAACCAGATTTTATTGCTCAATCCCTCAGGAATGTTCCTGCCAAAAGTTTGAAGATTTGACAATGTTTGCTCGAGTTAAAAAGCTGAAAATGCTGGGGATGTTTTTTTGAGACACAGTGTAGAGTGTATATAGTTAATTCCTTGATGATGCAACAAAAATGCTGAACAAATTTACCTTAAATATTTTGGAAACAGTAATTTTCAATCGACCTTTCTGAAACATGTAACCCTTGACAATATATTCATATTCCAGTCTAAAACACAACAGACAACACAGTAAACTGCACGTGGAGAACACGGCTAACAGTTTCTAACTACTACCATCAGTATCTCTATAAACTTATATTTTTCTCAGAATAATTAAAGAAGATTTCTGATAGTAAATATGACAGCAGGCCACAGGGGGGAGCAAACTCACGGATTGTATTTGCCAGGTGGCACCAATATAAACTCCAGTACAATAAACTAATACATGGTTCCTTCGGCCCACACAAATGTGCCTCCCAAAACCATCTCGATCAATTCAACTCATGCCTCAGTTTATTTGGTGCTGTCAGTATTCCTTGTCAGTCACATCATGCACACTGATAAGATTACGTAAAGCAACAGAGCAGCTTGTAAAATAAATAATAACCTACTGATGTTGTGACAGCATTCTTTTGCAGTACACTGAGTGAGAAGTAAAATTTAGCAAATTTCTTATAAGTGCCGACTTAATCTCATAATGACTACACCTGTATACTGCAGAAGACAAGAAGTTTCCTTTGATGTATTGTACAAATGTAACATTCTTGCGTTTTTGCACCACAAAACAATGCACTGCTCCCAGTAGATTGCTATTTATTTGGGAATGCATGAGGAAAAACAATGCATTTCAATGGGTGAAACAACCCCCAACACTGCTGGGAGTTTACTTTAGTTGCTGGCACAACTTAAAAAGTAGGGCCTTTGATATAAGTGCCTTAGATAGTGTTTAATGCTATTGTGCTTAACAAAATTTTATATACATTGACAGTGTACTTTGGCTACTTGACTGAGGGCCATAAAGACATGTTGAGACCAGTACTCAAAAAGGCAATCAAATGGGCTTCACATTCTAGGGATATGACTTGGACTATTTTAAGCAAGACAGCTCAGTATAAACTATCTGCCACACAGCCGGTCTGAACGACATTGTCTTCACCACTTACTCACCTTCAAATCCAGGCCACCTGGTGCCATTCACCTTAGACAACGTGGGCACAATTTGTTCTTCCAAACATTAAACATAACTTTAACAAATGCTACTTTATTGTTTGTTCCCTTTTGGCTATGTCTTACTTTGCAGACTATACGCACGTGCTCACTGCATACGTGGAGTGGCTGTGGCATTGGCAGGCAATCATCTGCATTATCCACAGGCATAGCCTTTGGACAAACGGCACATGATGATGGCCAGTGTGTCGACTGCGCACGTACCTGAGTCCATGTCTCGCCAGCCGTCATCACATGCTGTCTGTCCTCAGGCCACGTCTGTGGATATCTTAGACGATGCCTACCGGGCTGCCACAGAATACCCCACACATACATTAATCCCGTGAGTGTAATCTGCATCGTAATTTTAAGCTATTCATAGTGAAAATCGCACAATTTCAAAGTTCAGCTTAAAGCTAGCAACCGCTGCTGTTGGCATATATATCAGCTGTATTAGTTAGGTTAGTCAGTAGGGTTAGTGAGTAGGATAAGTACGGTTAGGGCTAGGCCCATATTGTGCCATTCTTGATGTCTTCTGATCAACAGAAAGCCTATAGCATATGAAGCCACATCTCATGAGCACTCAATGTGAATATTTGTATTCTGGACATATATAAAGTAACTTTCCACATTTTCAACAGTAATATGTTTCTTTCCATGAGTGAATGTCTTTATTATATTTAACTTCTGCAAAATGACCCTTCCAAAAAAAAGAAAACATTGGATTTGATACTTGTAATGCTGTAACTGGATAACGTAAACAAGTTCTGTGGTCATCATCGCTATCCCTTGCAATGTGACATCACACATAATAACCCGGATGACGAGTTTCAAGAATTCTAAACTTACTTACTTACAACTTCCTTGGATGGGTGACCGTCTTCACCGTCTTCAGGCAGATATACCATCTCAGCACGTAACCAGCCAAGTAAGTCAACTCATCATTCCATCCCTTCCAGGTCACTAAGTTAAGTACCAGCTTTAACTGGCTGGGGTAAAGGTTGGAATGTCACCTCTACCAAGGGGCAAGTAGACCATGTGATTCTATATGTAGCGATGAGTATCGATTTGAGCCAAACTTTCAGACTTTTTATGTGAGTATTCAGACAAGATATCCTGCGAGTTTTATTGAAATAACTTAGATAATTCCTCAGATACAGCAGTTTAAACTTTAAAGTTCACTTCTTCAAGTGAACACACAGTTGTACATTGAATATGCATGAATAACAAATCAAATTTTTACAGCTTTTCATCAACAGTTCAAATGTTTCAGTCATGAATTTTAGATGCCTATAGCTCACTCTGTATTTAAACAGACTGTTCTCAATGTAAGTGCCCACCAGTTGCAGCAGCACACGATTAAAATCTGTTGCAAAATGACACAATTGCCTTATCAATGAATCGTGAAGCAAATCATTCTGTATCATCGACAAAATGGTCTTTTATCTCAGCATTACATTGGCCAGCTTTGGCATGTGTCTTTGATAGTGTTTTAGCATGCTGACCATGATAATCTACTGGTACATCCATATGGTACATTTACTGTTATTTTTACATTAAAATTGCAGTTTAATTACTGGTTCACTTAGAAAACTGTACTTTTAAGTTCAAATGGTTGTAATTTTTAAACCATAGCAAATACTGTGACAAAATTTGCTGCACATGTGGCGGGAATCCTCCTCTGTGAAAGCTCTAACTTTGGTGAAAAAATCTTTTATTCGTAGATATTCTATGCAAATGGCGGACGTTTTGTTTTCTTTCTGTGGATTAAAGAACCAATTTTAATGAAGTTCATTGAGGATTAGAACTGGTTAAGAGTTTTTAATGTTCATTGTAACGGTTTCCAGCTATTGACGGTTTGTTGGCATCGACACTGTTGACTACTGGTCGTAACACACGCATAGTGTTTCCTGTAACACAGATCCACTCGTCAATGACCATAGAAATATGCCATGGTGCGAGGGTTTACCTGATGGACCCTATTCAATGAAATGCAACAATAACTCTGTGAAGTTTACACAAGGAGATATGATTTTGTGCCGATCCTGCAATGTGATAAGCTTCCCATCGAATACACAAACCGATCAACGGCGAATGTAACTACTGCCGCCAGCGCAAGAAACAAATCACCAAATGTCACGACGCCAACTAGTATGCAAAACGTCAAAGTCAGTCAGGTGCCTGCAACACAAATGCGAGATCTGCGAATGCCAAGTCACAAAACACTGACTTAAATGACAGTATGGATGATGATTGTTGCCCCAGTTGCCTGGGGAACATTGCCAGTATTGATGAATGCATCAAATGTGACACTTGTAAACATTCGTTCCAAGCGTGTACGGGCATGACGTATGACGCATTTTAAATACTGCTCACAATTGCCGACCAAAGTTTCTGGGTATGCCCAACAATGCCGTTTCGAGATTAGCAATATTCGTTCAGCTATCAGCAAAACATATATCATAAATTTGTCACAAAAAGTCGATGTCTTAAAAAATGCTGCCATCACAGAGCTCGATACATTGTTATGTATCAAGCTCTATGCTGCCATCACATTCACTGTCGATCGATGAAAGCAAAATCTGTCACAGAGACGTTCAAATATTAGTGATGTGGTGCATCGCACCATTAAAGACATGGCCAGACGTAAATGCAACGTGATTATATCAGGTCTGCCAGAACCAACCTATCACTCTGAGGACGATGACAAAGATGCTGATGAGTCTGCATTCTTCAAACTCTGCGAAGAGAATCTTTCTGTAAAACCAGCAATAACATCGAGAAGTTGTAAGCGTCTAGGACAAAATGATGGTCGCCGACCAAGGCGCTTGCTTGTGCATCTCACCTCCGAAGCTAGTGCCGCATCACTTCTCTCCATGGCCAAGGATCTCTGACAAAGCAGTGAACGTTGCATAGTGGAAAATATGTACATTAATCCTGATCTGTCTCCAGTAGAGGCAAAAGCTGCATATGAAAGACGTCAGCATCATCGAGCTACTGGCAGCACTGGAAGACAGCTAAGTCAGGTACCTCCGGCTGACGCGACCACAGGTGCTTTGAACTTGTGTACGACATCTTCAGCAGTCGCTGATGCACAGTACAACACTCCCAGTACTGATGAAGTCGCTGTAGGATCAACTGCCACTGCCACCACCGCTGCCACCACCACAACCATCACTTCATCTTCGTCTGCTCCTACCAGCGAGACATGTCGACTGCAGTCACATATCAGCCTTTTCTCCTTGACAAATAATGCTAATGTATTGTCTTGTTTCATGTTCAATGCTCAAAGTATTATGAATAAATTTTGTGAACTATATTATCTTTTATATAACGTATGCTATGATTTTATATTTATCACCGAATCATGGTTTGACGGCTGATACAAATGACAGTTTACTTGACCCACAGTGCAGATATACTATTATGCGAAATGACCGACCCAGTAACAGGGGTGGTGGAGTGTGCGTACTGATAACAATGTGACTCTCTTGGGCGATTTAAGCGGTGTCTGAAGACTTTTCTCTTTGGGTCGTGGAACTACGGCACTTTGTGACTTTTTGTAAAATAGCGCCGTATATAAATAGTCTTATATATAAATAGTCTTACTTACTTACTTACTAAGTAAAAATCATACGACTGTGCAGAGGTTACCTTTGGCAATATTTACTCAAACTTGGAGATTGTTGGATTTGACTTACAAGATGTTGTACCAGTTGTTAGGATTTTTGTAGTATACATGGTGCTTAAAGTGTGGGTGGACGGTCATGGACGGCGTCCAGGCACTTCTTTTTAAGGCTGGACGCCGTCCAGCCAGTTCTTGAACCAATGCACCCTGGACAGCGTCCATGCAGCGTCCAGGTGCTAAATGAGAAGTCTTTCACAGTACATTCTCATATCTAGGCCTAGAAGTTTAAATGAACATCAGTAGGCAGCCTAGATTTTTTACTTACTACACTGTACAACAACAACAACAACATTTATTTACTGAAACGCAAGTTACCGGAAATGACGTATTTATGGAGGTAATGTTGTAACTTTCGTCAGTCTGTTCTGCTTTTAGCAAACTGTTAATTAAGACAGTAATAAAACTTAATAATGTCCAGCGAGCCATAGAGAAAGAAGTTGAAACAAAGGTCCATGATTGAAATGTTGCAAACTGCAATGCAGTCTTCCGGTAAGCTAGCCTATTTGTTTAGTTAAAGGTGTGTGCAACAGTGCACTGTACTATAATTTCCGGGCCCGGCAGGGATCCGGCGGCTGAAGAGCCTGTTATCTTGTGCACCTGGAACAGTGTGACTGTGTGAGTTAAACAGACATACAGATAGACAAACAATTATTATTTTTTGGAGTAGGAAGTTTCCTAATTTGCTATAATGCTAAGAAACGGCATGGGTGGTGGCCGTCATTTGTTCACGTTTGCACATTTCATCATTTTGGCCTCTTTAGTAGAACTGTACTGTAATTTGATATTTTGGAGGTGTATAGGGCCGTTGTGTAGATTCACTTTGCATTCTTCACCTCGTAACTGCCTATTGCAGATGGTACAAATGTGGGAAACAGCACATTGCAAAGACTTTGATTTTGTGTGACAGACAGTCAGGGCTTTCTGTACCATAGATTAAATGCGGTCTACTGTAGACCGCATTTAATCTATGTAACCCAGAATGTCTACGTTAGTTTCATATGTGCTGCAAATGATAATATTACTATGACTTTGAATGTATAAGCAAAAACAGACCAAGATGTTTAATCTGTGTTGATATCTGATTCTTTTAGCTTTATTTTAACCTTTAGATTTTTTAACTTTGCTCTCAGTTTTTATCTGCGATGTTAGTCTCAGCTCAATAAGTAGCCTACTGGTAAAAGTGAGTGAGTAAGTCAGGGTTTTGAAAAGTTATAGGCCATTATAGGGAGTTCTAGGCAATGCATGGCGACAAGTGAAATACCATTTGAAAGGTCATGACCCCCCTGGAGCGTAGGGGATGCTGTAAATTATCCCACAAGAGGTCCGTTGCAGCCAATGACTGCAACAGGGCCGCCTCTTGTATATTTTAGATTCGAATAGAAAGTCGATAGTTAATGATATTTTTATCCTTGTTGCTCACATAGCTTCTCTCATGCTACATAATGATATCCACAAGAAGTGGCATCTCCAAATATTTGAGACTCTGGCCCTGGGTAATTCATACAAGGGCATAACTAGAGTGGGCCGAATATGCGGAAAAGTAGCGATTTTAGGTCGAACAGTTTTTACTGTCTGACGTTATGCTAAGCGCGGTATATGCCGTCGCCATGTGTCTGTCTGTGTGTCTATCTGTCTGTGTGTGTATCTGTCTGTCACACTCCGGTATTGTATCAAAACGGCTAAACATAGGATCACACAAATAATGCCACACGATAGCCCCTAGACTCTATTTTTCTGACGCCAAAGATCACAGCAAAATTCGAACTGGATCACTGGGGCGACAAATGCAAGTGGGGTGGGTTAAAATTGGCCACTTTCGACTAAAAACGCACTATAACTCGAAAACGATACAAGAAAGATGCATAGTTTCTATTAAAGCATGTCGTATAGGAAGTCATATGCGTACTATCAAATCAAAATGTTTCCGATGACCTTGGGTGACCCCTAACCCCCAAACAACCCAAATTTGTGCATTTTTCGTCGCCTGTGATATCTTTGTAGTGGAACAATGTAGAGATTTCAAATTTGGTACACAGGTTGGTCGTAGATAGTCCCAGCATATGGACTACAAACCGTCCCTGAAAGGGGCGTAGTTACGTCACGTGACCCACATTAAATTTTGGGGGCACCATCCATATCTCAGGAATGGCTGAAGCTAGAGCTGTCAAATTTAGTACACAGGTAGGCTAAATCACGTCATCCTAAAAGAATGAAAAGTCACCTCCAAAAGAGACGTGGTTATGGTCACGTGACCTATTTAAATTCTTAGTCCCCCCTATGATATCTCCGGAATGGCTAAAGCTAGAAACTTTAAATTTTGTACACTGATTCGCCTGGTGGTGGTTTAGCACTGGGATTACAAATTGTCCCTTGAATGGGCATGGTCACGGTCATGTGACGTCTTAAAATTTTCGGAAATAAGCGATATCTTGGAAATGGTGCAAGATAGAGACATAGTTACAATGGAAGACAAATAGGAAATCATATATGAGCTATCGAATGGCATGACTGCCAATGACCTTGAATGAGTTTGAAGGTCACTTTTGTTGTCTGAAACCTTTGCAATACCTATAACTCATAAAGAAAGCGCGATTTAACTAGGATATGTTTACACATAAATTAGATAGTGCACGTGGCTTGTAATTCAAGCTTCGTTGTCAAAAATGAACGAGTTCTCAAGGTCACAGTAAGTCATGTTCACTTCAAAGTAGTGTCTTAAAAAGGTTGTAGATAAAGACGTTGAAACAGCAGTCCACAAACAGGAAGTGATATGCCGTACAGCCATTTAATTGCAGCAACTGTGATGACCTTGGGTGTATGTCAAGGTCATTCATCGATTGCAAGCTTTTCTATGCTGACAAGCACGTCGCGTGGTCCCTCTGCTATAGCAGAGCTTCTTGTGAATATTGAAATGGACCATCTCATATTACAGTCATAGGCTTGATAATCTATGTTTGAATAATATGTAACCAGCATATTGTGAGACCTGTCAGCGATAGCTGAGTCTCTTGTACTGTTTGTACTGTAGGTTACATTATGTTGTGTTCGTCCGTTTAGGAACTATAGACGATGTTGCCAAATCTGACAAATTTCCAGTTTTCAGGGAAGACGTTCGAGTTTCCTACAATCCACCACCAGATGGGAATTGCCAGTTCCAATGCATTGCAAGAGAACTTAGAAACTTAACGCCGAACGAAGTTGACAATCGTAGTCATACTGAAGTGCGCAAAGAAATTGTTGCTTTTTTGAATGAAGTGAGACTAGATGTTCCTGAAATATCGAACCTAGCAAATTCGTTGGCACCAATTGGTAGCAGTATCTGTACAAAATGGCCAAACCTGGACACTTCGGTGACCATATTACACTGTGGGCTGTGGCTCAAAAATACGACATTCAGATTGCCGTGGTTTCGAGTACGGGAGATAGATATAATACTATCATCCATGCAAACAACACTCATCTTGCTTGGACATCTTGGTGAAGACAGTGGTGCGCACTATGTATGTCTGAAACCAAGTCCTAATTACAGTATGGACGATGTGCATTCGGTCAAATTTAGCCACATAACTAGGAAACAACGGAACACCGAATTGTTTTTGACTTCACATAGTAACAATACACAGGAAACCGTGCAATTGCCACGGCAGGACACTCGTGCAGAGTTGATAATTCCGGCTGTAGCTGAAGGTATTCCAGATTGCTGAGTCACAGCCAGTACACGTATTTTATAACTGAAAATCCATGGCTTACAGTGGTTAGTAAGTCGTTGGGCTGTAGAACTTGTAAAAGCACTAAGGGTGTTGCGACCAAATCAACGCAAGGCATTCAGTTGTCACGTGAAATCGCCACCGACTTTTTCACTCTGGGCAGATTTATCTCAGTATCTGATGGACCAATTTTCACAACCTTTGTTGGTAGGTATGGAATCGCAGATGATCAACCTGACCTTTTTCCAGTATCTTAAGGAATGTTGCCATGCAACCAATTCTGAAGCAAAATTGGCTACCCCACCTTCATTTCTCACACTAGCATTCCAAAATGGAATGGGATATTGCTACGTCATCTCTGAAATTACTGGGCAGAAGTTCACCAATGTTTTACACAACATAGACACATCATCCCTGCTGTTCGTGCACCCATTTAGATAGTGTTATATCAATTTGTTTTGGAATGCCAGTGCAAAGAATGCAGGAGGTAACAATTGGAATTCATTAGTTGTCCCCAACATTAATTGGTTATCATAGCGACATCCCTTGAGGGCTAGCAAGATAAATATTAGGTTTATAATCGGTGTCAATATGTCCAACAATGCTGAAAATTTGCTGAAGATCGGTCCAGTATATTCTAGGATATTAAGGATATGCCACTTTTCGCCGTGTCATCCAAAAAGTTCACAAATGAGCCATGTTATCTCTGAGTTACGAGACCAAAGTTCACAAAATTTTTACACAATGTAGAGGCATCATTGGCGCTGTTAACGCGCATACAGATGTAGTGATATACCATTCCGAAACGGAATGGCAGTGCGAAAATGAAGGTGGGGTAAGCAATGGCATCATCCCTTAACATATCAGAACAAGTGGCTCTGCTATGGCAGAGGGACCGCGCGACGCGCTTGTCAGTAGAAATTCTGCAACTATAAAACATCCCATTTGAAAACTAGAGTTCCAGGTCTATCGTGTGGCATTATTTGTGTGATCCTACGTTT
>Ga0209782_1001704_pt1 | contig 11746 bp, 9 predicted proteins | sample WorMetmaBAHAMAS1_FD_187390 | JGI IMG/M metagenome (GOLD analysis project Ga0209782, IMG submission 187390) | Marine gutless worms symbiont microbial communities from Max Planck institute for Marine Microbiology, Germany - Inanidrilus... | ecosystem: Host-associated > Annelida > Digestive system >... | reverse complement strand
AGAGTCCCGGGCCTATCGTGTGGCATTATTTGCGTGATCCTACGTTTAGCCATTTTCACGCAATACCGGAGTGTGACAGACACACACACACAGACGGACAGACAGATACAGCATTGCGTCGCGCGGTAAAAATCAACCATATTGCACTGCACACCAAGTATAATTACCAGGCAACGAGCGTCGGTTGATAGCAAATTCTAGGCAGACCAAGAAATGTCGGTTATTAGCACATATTTGAACGATAATGCTCAAACTCTACTTAATGGATTCATTGTCTATATGTTATACAAGCAAGTTTGCAACAAACACGGTGAAAAATCGAACCGATGGAGCTTCAGCCTTAGTGTATGCGCTGCACCACCGTCGACCGTCAGACGTGTAATACTCAATAGCTGTCGTTGAGGACACGGTTGATAGCAAATCACCGAGTGCAGTGGAGATTTTGTTCTAACTCCACAGCAGTGCATACAAAAAATGGATCGCATGAACAAAACCAAACCCCTATTAAGGGTGATTTGTCATCCCTTTCGCCAGACTTGATATAGTCTCCCTTTGTACAAAGTTTGAGAGCTCTCGTTTCAGCCATTCCGGAGTTATGGATGGGGTACCCAAAATTTATAACGTGCCATGTGACGTAACCATGCCCCTTTCAGGGACGGTTTGTTGTCCGTCGGCTGGGACTAGCTACCGTCAACCTGTACACCAAATATGAATTCTCTATGTTTACTCACTACGAAGATATGAAAGGCGACAAAAAATGCAAAAACTGGGGTGTTTTGCGGCGTTAGGGGTCACCCAAGGTCATCGGAAACATAGCCATTCGATAGAGCACATACGACTTCCTATTCGACTTTCATAGAAACTATGCGTCTATCTTGTACCGTTTTCGAGTTATAGCGCATTTTTCGTCGATAGTGACGAATTTTAACCCACCCCACCTGCATTTGTCACCCCCATAGGGGGTGATCCGTTCGAATTTCGTCATGATATTTGGCAACAGAAAACTAGAGTCATGGGGCTATCGTGCGGCGTTGTTTGTGTGATCGTTTTGATACAATACCGGAGGGTGACAGATACACACAGAGACAGACAGACAGACAGACACACGATGACAGCATATACCGCGCTTAGCATAGCGTCGCGCGGTAAAAATGGTTGTATGATGGCAGACGACATTTCCTTTAGCAGATGTGGCCCAATGTTATCTGGCCCTGCACCCTTATGATTGTTTAAATTATCTATTAAGTGGGTTAATTCGTCAATTTCAACCGTTTCACAAAACATGCTGTTATATCTCTGCAGCCTTAATGCCGATTTTGATGAAATTTGGTATAATGATGCATCTTATAGCTCTCTCAATCTGATGGGAGACCAAAAATTGTAGGCAGGTTATTTCAGATTTGTAGGAAGTTGTAGTAAAGAGAATTGCAGTAATCAAGTTTTGAGTGGACGATGGAAATGGCAATAGTAGAGGCTGTTTTAGAATCAAGATAAGGACGGACACAACAGAGTTGACGAATATGATAGTAGCAATATTTTAACAGAGAAGAGATCTGAAACCAAAAAGAGAGATGTTTGTAAAAAATAAAACCAAGGTTGCGAGCAGACTGGGTGGTGTTTATTGAGGAGTTGTGTATTTTTAAGTCTAATTAATAACAGTTTAGTCTTAGAGGAGTTAAGTGTTAAAAGATTTGATGTCATCCAAGAAGAGATCAGCTGAAGAGCAAAATGAAGGCGAGTAATGCTTGAGTCAAAGTCTGGATGATGAAAAGAAAAGAACATTTGAGCATCATCGCCATAAAGGTGATGGTTAAGGGAAAAGGAGGAGATGGGAGAACTGAGAAGAGTAGTGTACATAATGAAGAGTAGAGGACCAAGAACAGAAACTTGGGGACATTGCAAAGGGAACAATGTAAGGAAGAGAGTTCATATTCACATTTAACATGGAAACAACAAGATGACAAGTAAGATTAGAACAGAGCCTTGGATACCAAACCAAGAGGAGAGGCGGGTGATTGGGATATTGCAATCGATAGTATCGAAGGCAGCAGAGAGGTCAGGAGGAAAGACATGATACTTTTTGTGATCTAATGGCATTTATGAGGTGATCAGGAATATAAAGAAGAGCTTTTTCACTGGAGTCGTGTATGACATCAGCTGTATGCACGTAAATAAATGTAATATGACACTGCTGTAACTTGTATTTTAAGCACTGGCTATTTTTCTACATTGTGTCCTGAACTATATATTTTTATTTCACAAAGTTAGCACAAAGTGATATAAAAAAGCCAGTAAGCTACTGCAAAAAGTATAAAAGAATTTTTTAAATGTTTCAAACATAAATTTGAAAGTGACAAATATACTGTGAGTAATATTTGTCATAGTATAAAAATATAATGCTAATTGGAATGCCATTGTCACCAGTTGATAGGGCAGACACTACTTGCTGTTCCTATTTCATAGAAAGTGTGTATCTGTCGTGTACCATTTTTGAGATAGAGCAAGTTAAGTCGTTGTGAGTTGTCAGACACAGTATCATGTACCATGCTAGTATAGCATCACACAGTATAAGCAAATGGGAAATAACTAAAAAGTCATTTGGTGTAAGCAGCCAGCATCACCAAAGTTCTCTGTTAGTGTGGTAGTTGTGCTACTAACTTACATTACGGTACATTATTGGATTTGACTATCTGTGTTTTTAGGTGCAGCAAAAGTCTGTCGTGTTATTCTTCCATTATGAGAGCTGACGGACAGAACATTCCAGTTCATAAACTGTGTCGGTGGCTACATTTATGATGCTGTTATTTCGTTTTGCTCTGCTGTCATCATTTCTGTAAATGCAGTAGCAGCAGTTCTGCAGTAGTTGATCATGGAGGGCATAGACTGTGTCACAGGAAACGTTTCTGTGAAGTTGTGCCAAGACAACAATGACTTACTGAGGCCACATTTACTTACCACATCTGATCACATTGGCAGTCTGGATGATCTCCCGGATGTTGGTGTGGTTCTCGATCGAACCGATATTTTAGACGGCACTGCTGATTGTAGTACTCCTAATAGTTTGAAGTGTTTCGATATGAGTGACTTTACCATGGAAGATGGCAACAGTGGCTTGCCATTTGATGGGATCCTTGACCTGCATGACGAAGCATCTTCTACACTTCCGCAGAATTTGCCTCCACCTCCTCCCAGTGGAATGTTTTCCTGGAATGGTCAGGGGTTACAACCCCTCCCTTACTTTGTTCGCTTACCACTGGAGTCAGTTGTGCAGAAACAGGGTGTAGATTTGCATGATGGACTGAATCATTTTTCCACAAATTTACCGATAGTGCCACATCTTGTGATAAATCAGGGCATCCTTTCAACCACACGCAATCAAATATCAAATGCTGGTTCACAGTTTGTGAGTTCTCTTTTGTCTGGATGTGACGAGAACAAGAAGCTGGTGTCTCGCAGTCGTAACGGAAAGAACAGACCACCTGACGGCTTTGGATTGACATTTCCAAATGACAGGGAAGCACCAGAGTATCAGAGAGTTATGGACATACTAACTGAGTACCGTGTCCAGGTTGCGGAGAAAAGTGCGGAGTCAATGATGCCTTGCAAGCGACGAAAGAGTCGCCCGCTTGTTGATGCGGTGGAGATTGCAAAGTCTGGCAGTGGCAGTGCAACTTCGAGCCAGTCCGGTTCTGTGTCATCAGTCCAGCGTAGTCCCGGAAAGCATGACACACCATTGCAATCACAGCAGCGTGGACACGTGGGCATAGATCAGCCTGCAGACCTATCAGGTGCAGATTCCCTCGCCAGCAGTGGTTCAGTTGTTGACCTGCCATGTGTATCCGAGCAACATACTCTTGGCATTGTTTACGAAAAGAGTCATCATATTGTTGATCCTAAACAGGTGACAAGTTGTGCCTTGGACGTTGTGGCTCCACAAACTCAGGGGCTGTCATTCAACAAATTATCATCCATCCAGAGCGGTGGTCCTTGGAAAGAAATCGCACAGAAACACAAGAAAACATCATTTACAGCGTCTTCCTGTGTGTCTTCTGCAGCCAGCGAGTTGACTCAGACTTATGTGGACAGTTGCAAAAAAACATCAGAACTGCCACCAGAATGTTGTTGTTCTGATGCTGGTAAGTGCAGTGGTTTCTTTTTGTAAAGATTGCATCGTACTATATTGATGCACTGATGGTTGATTATTGTTTCTTATAATTTGAATGGTGGCAATTAGCAATTAATTAATTGATTAATTGTGAAAAAGTCATTATTTTAATTATTAGTTGGTTCCCTGCTTGGTGACAATGACAAAGAATATTCTGTTTAGTTCTCTAAAAAAAATTTTGAACCAAATGACGTCTAAGCATAATTGTTTGCCTGACGGATGGAATGAACGATGATAAATTGTTATTGAAACTACTCATTAGTTTTTTATATTTGAAATAAAAAATAGTAATAAGTTACAAAGTTGGTAATTTTCACTAGCAGTCAGTGCACTAATAATATTATTTGCAATATTGTACAGTGCTATATTTATTATAATAAGGCTGTTGTCATTTGTCAAGTACATGTATTTGTATTTATCGGTTAAATTAATTTAAGTAATTTCAGTTAAGGGGATATTTGATGTAGGAATCTGGATTCGGATACATAGTGGGGATGTGCCTATCATGTAATTTTGTAAACGTGTACACGATAGCTTATCGTTTACATGTTCGCATCCTTAATACGTTCTAGGAATCCGAATCCAGATTCGTACAATCGAATAATTAAGTAAGTAACTGAAAAGTTTTATTTGATAAATATGCTATTTTACATTGCCATACCGAGTGTTATATAGTTAAGAAATTTGGAAGACTGTAGGCTGATTTCTATTGCCAGTCTTTTTTGATGTGTACTGACATGTTGTGATGCCGTATTTTAATTTTTTTGGTAAGGGTCACATGATGAAAGCAAAGATGGTCCATACTACTGCCAGTTGGGGATAGCAGCATCTGTGGCTGCTGTTAGACAGTTAATGGAATCACGGTCAGTGTGTTATTTGGTGATATCAAGGAATACGATAACTTGATTTGAAGTACTCTTACAATAGCTGTGACATAAAAGTTGTCTTTATTGTTGAAATGTTCTGTGATTTTGATAGCTTTGTGGATTTACAACTTCTCTCAGTATTGTATGTGTCTTATGTTTCTGTTACTGTAGTTGCAAATTGCAATTTTTTCATGTTATTAGCTGTTTTGTAGTGATTTGTTAATGTGCCAAATGCATCAGGATAGATCTGTTTACGGCAGTATCTCGTGTTCTTGTTTAGACCAAAATGCCACTTTTTTACATACAACAGTATGCAGATGGCTTTGGTTGAACATTATTGGATGAGATACAGCCATCTCTGGTCAAGTAGTGATTTATTACTGCTAAAACTTCATCGTTGTCAATGGAAAAAAATCTGTGATGACGAATGTTAAGCATGAGTTTGTAAAAATGAATTTTGGGTTTATAGAGCATTTTTATTTGCATCCATATTTAGCTCAGTTAGAGTTATATTTTAATTGTTGCACATACAGACTCGGCATTCATGGTGAGGCTCTGAGGATAGAAAAGTTACTTTATGTCAGCAAGGAAGGCAGAAACCCTCTTGGTTGTCCAATTGCAAAGTGGGTCAGTGAATCACATTATTGTTCATTGTGTGTCGTAATATTTTATGTCAGATTACGAATTTTGTTTCATCAAGTTTATGTTTTACTGTGCACTTTCTGATAGCTTAACAATAAGCATTGAAAACTGAACAATTTTGGCAGAATTGTTTACTTTTCAACTACCGGCAAGCTACTTGATTAACTACTGAATAGCAATATTTGATTAATCATTTAACATGTTTTAGTTATTACCAGTCTAGTGTTTCTAGTTAATGCTAGTAGTATGGCTGCTGCTGCTTCTGCTCTGAGGTCAGGTTGCATCATCCATACCATACTTAACATAAGTCGTCCTTAAATCTCCATTGAAGTGCATAGATAGTGCGTGTGCCAGAGGCTTATTGGGAAATATTTTGCCACATTTCTCTAAAATTGCAGTAAAACCGAACCAAATTCAGATCCCTCAGTAACCTGGTATACAAGAATTAATATCATTTTTAATGTAAGTGTAGATAGGCTGCATCCTTATGGTGTCTGTCTGTGTCAGTCCAGTATTAAGTCATTACTGGTGTTCACACTGTAGATCCTGCGTCGCTCGGGTCCGGAGGAGAAGGTGCTGTGTTTGGTTCGGCAGCGGAGTGGACACACCTGTCGTAGTGCAGTTGTTGTTGTTGCCGTGATCCTGTGGGAGGGACTCGATGCCTGCTTTGCCGACAACTGCTATCAGTACCTTACTGATGTGTTGTCAACTGAAGGAATAGAAACAGAGCGTCGATGTGGCCTAAACGAAGAGTGAGCTTTCTTTTTGTGAACGTTTGTTATCGTGAAAGATTGTCGGGCTCGATGGTTATCTAAGTAAGATTCTACGAACCATAGAAATGGAGAAAGTTGATTAAAGATATCATACAGTAACTACAGAAACATGATGTGATTGAAGGAACATTTTTCTAGTTCCAGCTCATCCAGGTTATTCTGAATGATGTGCCGTCAGCGCGTTGTTGTTGTACAAGTTTGTTTACTTGTTTCTAGCAGTTGTATATTATTGACTAAGTGACAGAAAAGGCATCTGGCTTCTTTCTTAAAGTGCCTTTGCTAGCTATCCTGAAATGGTTTTACATACATGTAATCTGTTGAATGCATTGAATTGTTTGCTGTTTACAGGAATGGCATTCTGCCTGTAAAAAACCTACTTTAGTTGTCTCCGAAGGTTTTTTTTCTGGGCGACCCAGTCATACTTAATCCTGTATCATTTATCCCACAGGTATTTTCAGGGACAGTCAGAAGACTTAAGACTATGAGGGAACTGACTAATGTAGGTTTTGCATGAAAAACGACCAATAAAGCATAGTTTTTGATGATTGCATTGGTGATGGTTGTGGATGTTGTCTTTAGAACTTCTTATAAGTACTTACTGTCTAACTAAGTGATGTATCAGCCTAATGTCCATTATTACCCTAAATTGTGTTAAAAGCACCGTTAAGCTCCAACCAACCAACCAACCAACCATTATTGGCCTGTCGGCATTCAAAAGGTAGTAAATTAGTTACGGTACTTCCTTAACATTTGATGTAATTTGCTGTACGCTTATTTATGGTTATGAACAGCACAGTTTCTGTGCAAAAAGAGTAATAAATTAGGGTTAGAGTCTGGGTAGTGTTAGGGTTAGGGTTAGTTATCAGGTACTGTGGTACTGAGAGCAACTGTTAGGCTAATGCATAAATTGGTGACACCTACTGACTAGGCCTGTCAGGTAACATGCTTGTAGATGAGAATGTATATGATTTGTTTCTGACACAGGAGGACATGTGCGTGTCAAGGCTGGGACCCAGCAGTCGGTGGCATGTCATTCACGTACGGCTGTTGCTGGTCAATATTCCGTGGCGGCTGCAAGTTTGCCAGGAGTCCCAATGCACGACGGTTTAGGCTGCGAAACCAGGAAAAGGTCGACATTGTGAATGAACTTTTAATAGTTACATCTGAACTGCACAAAACACTTTAGGCCATGGTTACAACGTTATAAAACACTGCGATAAAACATGCAAAATAACAGCATGCCCAGATTCTGAGAAATTTGAATTTTTTTCCGGTGCAGTAGGTTGTTCTGGTACTTAGTCTGTGATGCTCACCAGCTTTAACTTCTACAGGGTGCACCAATAAAAAATAATCCCCTAGAAAAAAATGCTGTATTTCAGCCATGATATTATGGATTTGAGCCAAACTTCCATAATTTTTATATGAGTATTCACATAACATATCCTGCGAATTTTATTGAAATAACTTGTGTGGTTACTGCAGTACAGTGGTTTAAAGTTAATGGTTTACTTTTTAAGTGAACATGCAGTTGCACATTGAACATTCACAGTAACAGATCAAATTTCTCACAGCTTTTAATTAGTGGTTCAAATGTTTCAATTATGAATGTCAGATTACTATAGCTCACTTTGTATTTAAACATGATGTTCGCAAGGTCAGTGCCCACCAGTTGTAGCAACACACGATCAAAGTCTGTTGCAAAATGATGCAGTTGCCTTATTTATGAATTTGTGAGGCAAATCATTCTGTATTGTCGACAAAACGGTCTTCTGTCTCGGCATGACTTTGGCCAACTTAGGCCTGTGTCTTTGATAATGTTCCAAACACATGATAATCTATTGGTATATCCGTATGATGCATTTGCTTTTATTTTTACATCAGAATCGCAGTTTCGTTATTTGTTCACTTAGAAAGATGTATTCTTCAGTTCATATGGTTGCATTTTCTAAACTATAGTAAATCGCAGCCTGTCTCTCACTCCAGACCGCGCCGTCTCCGGTCATCTGATTCACTAACGTGCACACAATACTTACGGTGACCGGTGCTTTGCTACTGCAGGGCCGCGGGTGTGGAACTCCTTGCCGATCGAACTGCAACAATGTGACTCTCTTGGACGATTTAAGCGGTGTCTGAAGACTTTTCTCTTTGGGTCGTGGAACTACGGCGCTTTGTGACTTTTTTGTAAAATAGCGCCGTATATAAATAGTCTTACTTACTTACTTAAATATTGTAATAAAATTTGCTGCATTGTGGCATGAATTCTCCTGTGTGAAAGCTGTAAATTTAGTGAAAAAAATCTGAGATAATCAGTTTTTCCTAAGGGATTGTTTTTTATTGGCACATTCTGTAGATTAAATCTTGAAACTTAAAAGTTTGGTTTAGCTAAAGATAAAGTGGCCTTTTCTTTGTTATATAGCAATATAGATGATTAATGGCATTGTTTAGATATATTGTGATGTCAAATCTGGGTTTGCATAAGTCCTTGAAATCTGAGTGTGTAGTAATGTGTTAACTATGTACTGTGCATGTCACCAGTTGGCTTCTTTGGCATTCAGATCTTACTAATTTCAATTTTGGCTGGGGCTCTGCCGGACCCCACTGAGGAAGCTTGCGATGCTTTCCAAGACCCCTGAGTTGTTGTAGAAAGGTCCTTGAAATCCTTGAAGAGTCCTTGAAAGTTTTTGAACTCTGAAGTCACAGAAGAGTGGGAACCCTGCAAAAGTGTGACCTTTCTTCTCTCAGGACTTGGCTAGTGGACAAACAAAGGGTGGGAAGCAGTGAGATATTTTCTTATTGGCAGTTACCACTGCATAGCAATTTTTCTTTCACCAGTCACTCCTAGGATTCAAGGGGCAATGGGCTAAGCTGGATTTCACTTAAAATGTGTACGCAAATGGATAGAAGCACTGTGTTATAGTATTGTTGTGACTAGGTAGATGTAAACGTGGAAGTGTTGGCAAGTTGACTGTGGAAGCAAATGTATATGGCATATCTGACCAGCAACTGGTGACTACGTAGTGTTTGTTTACAGGAGTCAGAGTTTGAGGAATGCATACATACATTGGCATCAGAGCTTGCTCCACTGTGTGCGGCAGCAGTGCCTGATGCTTACAAAAACATGGTATACATTGACTGCACGAGCAGCTGTTATTCTGATAACTGATGATAGCAACTGAGTGAACTGTGTGGTCTGGTTGGTAATAAATAGCGATGGTGAGTGTGGACAGCACATTTCAAGTCGGTTGGCTGTGTTTGAGCACTCAGCTTGAATTCACTTAGTCCACATTAGATTGTGAAATGAATAGAGGTGACTGCTGTGCTAATATACTAGATGTCACAAAAACGAGGTTGGTTGTGTCGCACTGTGGTAGAACGTCGGTCTCTGGCCGGCAAACTTTCCCTGTCTTGCACTCGACCTGTAGTGGATGGGTGACCACTGTTGTGGGTAAACGTTCGCTATATGTCAACCAACCAGGCCAAGTCACCAGTTATCCTTTCGGGGTTGATAAGTGAGTAGTAAGCTGGAATTGGATGTAGGCTATGCTATTGTCTACGGGTGGCGCCATCGGATGAAAGCTACGGAGGTAACCGCAGGCCTGGCGGAAAGTAACGGCAGCCTATTGCCGGGTGGATGGCTTACAGTCACCACCTGTGGGCTGACTGTCTGTACACCAGGATCAGCTCCAGGCCCAGCACTCTGTAATGAGTATGGGAACACATTATCTTTTACCACGTAAACAAACCATTGGCTACTAAGTACATTTACTAGTAACATTTTGAATATAAGACAAGAAGGCCTAGCAGTGGCTAGCATAGTGCAAGATGATCCCTCCACTCTTCCCAGCGATTATCCCTCGCCTCGCGCACACTGAACTATAAATAGTTCAGTGCTCGCGCCCGCATGCACAGCGACCACAATGCGCGGTAAGTTAGGATCGGAATTTGAAACCTAAATTAGCTATAATGCGCCAATGCACTTCCATCACAGACAGAAGGACAGACAGACGGGCACTGACATCGTAGCATAAGCGCGAGATGTATATATCACATGTCGTGCTAAAAAATGCTGTTATCTCTCACAGTGGTACATGTTATGCACTATTTAATTAACGAATCTGGATTTATTTCACAGTGAAACCAGTTACAGATTCACTTGGCAAATCGAGTGGCCTTTTGGGCTAGTAGTAAACAATGTAATTATGATGAACAAACAACAATGACGTCATATGATAGGTTTCACTGAATCTGAGACCGGTTTTGCTATTAATCGGAATCTCTATTCGGCAAATCGAATATCTCCTTAGATTCACCGGTATATATGTAGTGGAGTGCAGTGATGTTCCGCTGGTTGTGTGTGCAGGTAAAACAAGATTCGGTAGCTGGTGACTGTAGACTCGGCTCGTCTCCGCCCGGTCGACCGTTCTCTGGCGTAACTGCAGTGCTTGATTACTCCACACATTCACACAAGGACGTCAACAACATGCTTGGCGGATGTACCGCGGTACGACCTTGTCAATCATAAAGGGTGGCTTAAAAAGACTGCGCCATTGGCTGCTGTTAGTGTCTTAGTAGCGAATGTTATTTGAGAAAAGTACGTTACAGCCTGCATACCCTTGCTGATAGTACTGACGGTAGCTAATGCATTCGGCTCATGGAAAAGATGCCAGAATTCTCTGCAGTGGTGTTATCTACACCAGTTGTTCAGGCATCTTCACTGTACTATTTATGTTGTTAAGAAATTGTCTTATTGTTTGTACTGTTAAGCTGTGTATACACTATGCAATCAGTTGTATGATCAAAATGGGTAAACAGATTGTATTCTGCTGGTTTCCTAGCCATGTAGACATACCTGGAAATGTAAAGCAGACTCAGCAGCAAAACGAGGACTTAACAAACCAGAAACAGATATTAGAATTGCAGCCACAGATTTATACCCAACCGTCAACGAATTATGGAAGTCAGAATGGGAACAGTCCTGGGACAACTGTGTAGGTAACAAATTATATGCAATCAAACCTCACCTGTGCACCAAGGGCAGTACAAATAGCATGAATCGTCATGACTCGACTATCATCACAAGTCTTAGAATTGGACATACCAGGGTCACACACTCGTATTGGTTAACAAAAGATACCCCACCCGAATGTTGCTACTGTCATGTTACACTCACAGTCAGACATCTTCTGCTAGAATGTCCATTCTTATCAGTGGAAAGATCAATGCATTTCTGTGCTGTGCTCCCCCAGAACCCCTGGCTGGATTTAAGGGGGCCTACTTCTAAGGGAGGAGAGAAAGAGGGG
>Ga0209782_1001703_pt1 | contig 11747 bp, 10 predicted proteins | sample WorMetmaBAHAMAS1_FD_187390 | JGI IMG/M metagenome (GOLD analysis project Ga0209782, IMG submission 187390) | Marine gutless worms symbiont microbial communities from Max Planck institute for Marine Microbiology, Germany - Inanidrilus... | ecosystem: Host-associated > Annelida > Digestive system... | reverse complement strand
CACATATAAACAATCTACATAGCGCCTAATTTACAATGTCTTCTAGGGCGCATTAGGCCCCGGCGTCCGCATTGGGTCGCCTTTGAGGTAAAAACTATATTGTAAATATTAAAGATTTAATAAAGATTAATTCTTGGAGTAAGGTAGGGTTGTCGGTTCGAAATTGTTGGATGCTCAAGAGCCTCACATGCCTTCCCGACGTTAACTATGAAATCAATCACTGGGTGTCCTCCTTTCTTCATCCAACGACTGACTTCTGAGGTGGAAGAGGCATCACGCCCTGTACACTGGCACTCCAAAACCAGCATCCGAGAGGAATATAATATAAAACAACAGCATACATTTTAACGGATGTTGTCCAGGTGAACCGGGGTCAGCTGCTCCCCTCAGTTTCACTCATCCACCTGTTGTGGAACAGAACCAATGGGGATAAGTGGCACGGATTTTTACTGGCCAGATACCCGCGCTGTCACCCAAACGTGACAAAGCACTGAACAGCATCACAAACGTAAGCGTATAAATGTTACCCTGTTTATAAGAAATACTGCTGGATGCAAAACACTTAATATCACACACTCAGTCTTCTTGAAATCTGTATCTCGTATCTCATATCAAACAGCTTAGAAAAAAAGTTGCAATTTTAAATACCGCAAATATTATAAATAAAAAACTACAGCCAAATATGGCACTCAATCATCGGAAACATGACCTATAAAATAACAACTACAACTATTACATGGCCATTTATCCAGGACTACCCGGGTGAGCTGGTACTACAAGAAACATTCACCCACAATAGCCATAGCGGTCCCCTCTGTCACGCGTTGTCGTTGTTGTCGTCGTCGTTGTTGTGGACATCGATGCGCAGGCGGCGTGCGACAGTAGCGACACCTGGTGAATGGCAATGCGGCATGCGGCGGCTCGCAGTGGGCGGGCCGTGGGGCCATCCCTATTGATTATCAGTTTCGTCCATCTACTACAATCCATGGCATCCTCCCTGTTCAATTTACATGCTTGACAGACTTTTTGCACAAACTATAATATAAGGCATTTAAATAAATGCATAACACATACTACGAGGCATTATATGTATTTCTGTATAGCATTACTTGGCAAAGTTCTTGTCGTCCTGTTCTTTGCCACGCTTTATGACGTACACGAAGTCAGACGTCAGGACAAACGGGACGCGTTCTCGTTTCACGCCGAGTTTACTTTTGAAATGACCGAGAATGTGTCCAAAGTCGATGTGGAACATCTACGAGAAAAGCAACAACAGTGACAGTGCAAATACAAACGTGTGATGATCAGGTTTACCTGTATCAGCTAGTGGTCGCTGGAGTCTATTAGGAAACCGATGGAGCTTGCTAGAATGGCATGTTTGTGAGTCAGTGCCATTCACGGTGCTCTATCCCACAGTGTTATACACTGCAAACAAACCTATCATCAGTCTTTCCACATCAACACGTCACTTCTTCAACCTCCGGACCACTTGCGGCAACATCCTATCGGATGACCTCAAAACAAATGACCCTATCAGCTATCTATTTTGCGAGTGCTTTCATCGCTGTATGGTCCAACCAGTTTGTTGCATTATCATCAGCAAGATGAAGCCTTCGCAGACCAACATAAGAAAGCATAGTGGTCAATTAACTGGCAGTTGGGCACTCACTTACTACACGTGACATTGTCTGGACCATCCCACATTCGCAACTGTCACAAGATGCAAGGCACCCACTCGTGTACCGGGTACATGACTGGTGCGAAAACGATTCAGTACGGCGAGGAAGGTCGAAGCAAGGTTGCCGGATTGCAGGGTCAGTTATAATTGACTTATTCACCACTCACTGATCAACTCGGATGACTCATCAGAGAACTCTGAAAGTGTGCTATCTGATATGCATACTGTGGTGCAATGATGCGCAGCCGTCACCGGCCAAGCAGCTACAATGATCCGACAATGCTGCTTTGGAGCAGTAGAATTCCTTCAGTGCTCTGAAACTGACGGTTTGGTGTCAGGAAGGGCATGCAGCCTGCATAAACACCGGTGTCAATTGTCCTCAAATGTTCTCTCCGAGAACATGCGCAGCAAGAGAACCAACAGCACAACTGGGTAATCTCGATTCACATAGAAAACAATCGTTAAGTGGACGTGGAAACGTAGTTCATGCTGTGGTCTTATTCAGACGCTTGAGCTTGCTGATGTCAGCTTTTTAGCACGAGATGTAATATATACATCTCACGCTTATGCTACGATGTCAGTGTCCATCCGTCTGTCTGTGACGGAAGTGCATTGGCACATTATAGCTAATTTAGGTTTCAAATTCTGATCCCAATTTACCGTGCATTGTGGTTGCGGTGCATGCGGGCGCGAGGGAAGGGATCATTGCCGGGAAGAGTGGAGGGATCATCTCGCGCTATGCTAGCCACTGCTAGGTCTTCTTGTTGGGCCCATTCCATGGGGCCATAGCGGTCCCCTGTCACATGTTGTCGTCATTGTTGTCGTGGACATCGATGCGCAGGCGGCGCGCCGTGCGCGACAGTACCGCTAGCGACACCTGGTGAATGGGCATGAGGCGGCTCACAGTGGCGAATGGGCCCAACATTTTTCAAAGGCTTCTTGTTAGCTTACGTGACGCACACCGTAACACACAGCAGACTGCTCATAAACACCTACAGCAGCAGCAATGACAACGATACCTGTCCGTTAGTCCGTAGCATGATGTTATCAGAATGACGATCACCGACGCCCAGCACATATGTAGCCACGCAGTAGCCAGCACATGAATGCAGGAACTGCTCAATTGCCTTGTCCAAGCTGAACAAATAAATCCACATTAGTTTATTCTCCTTATTTTTCTGATTATATTTCTGGTTCCATGCAGCTGGCTTCTCTCAGCTTTTGCATGTATGTAAAAACTGGATATTACATCAAACCTATATTACTTAAACTTGCACTGCACTTACATCTTGCTACTATTACTGTATTGGCCCACGCCCCCTCTCCTCTGATAGACAACATCAGTCTTCTGACCTATAAAACCCGTCCCCGATATGACCTATAATGTGTTCGGTGGGACGTTAAACCTTGCTCAATTCAATGCTCAATTCAATGTATTGGCCCACATATTCCTGTGAAGATTTTTTGTACCTCTGTTACAAAGTCACATAACCGAGTGTTGGTGTGAAGACTGGGAAGGTAACAACAGGTTATGCAAGAGGTGAGGTGTGCCATCCGTAAAGCTGCAACAATAATACCATGGGCCCAAACGAAGTGCAAATAAACGGAAGAAATAAAAGATTGGTATGTGACAACATAAAAGAACAAATAGAATGATGAACAATGAACATGCAATACATGGCTGAACGTAAAGAAGTTGAAAGGAACGGAGTGTGGCAAGTGATGTTGGCTATTCTGAAGTTCATACGTCATTGAATGGGAAGCCAATTGAGATTATATAAACTGGACTGAAAGTAGCTAATGACAGACAGACATAAAGGATGCTGCTGCGGATGGTGCTGACAATGGCAGCACGGACATCTAGCATTTCACGACAATTAAGTGCATCTTGATAGTAAAACACGCAACTCATTAACACCGACTTCAGCTGAGAAAACGATAATGCCTACAGTAAAATATAAACGGCAGGAAAAACCCACCAGCCCAAAGTTGTTAAAAAAATTCTTCACAATTGCTCTCAGTTTTGAATCTCGAATGATTTAAATGGCCCACAATGCTTCTTAAATGAATTTCGTATTACTGTCCACCGTAATATATTCAACAGTTAACTTAGTTGAATACTGAAACGATAACCAGTGCCAAACAATCTCTCTGATACAGCTAAGCTTATTAATTCAGTGTTAATAGAGATATTCACAAGGTCACACTGTACACAGCCTAAGTCCTCCCAGTGTTGGTGTATGGTTCAGAAGCATTGACAATCACAAAGACTATTGCTCAACAACCGGATGCCTTTGACACATGGTCACTCCAAAAAAATTCTTCGGACCCCTTATATCAGTCATGTTACCAACGCTTCTGTCAGGGACACTATGGGCTGTCCTCCAGTTTCCTTTCTTACGAAAACAAAACGGCTCCATTTCTTTGGTCATGTGGCACGTTCGGATCCCAGGCAGGATCACCATCGAGCTATCAGTGCATTGACAAGACCACCAGACGACTGGAGGAGACCTCGAGGGCACCAACGTACCACCTGGCTGAGGGTAACTGATGCTGATGTACAGTCGGGTAACATCTGTATCCACTCGGCATGGATGAAGGCCAACGATCGTGTGCTCTGATGACGTATCATCGACACGGCAACACTCCATTAGGGCCACTGAAGAAAAATACAGACTCGGGATAGCCCCCTGCTAACAGCAACAGAGGCCATAGTAAGTTGAGGTGACATGGTAGTATCTATACTATAATAATCGGACAGTTTGGTTGTGCGTCTGTGTCATGAGCGCGAAGTGCCGCGGTTGTGAGGCCACAGTCGCATGAAGCGCGATTCTGTGAGCAACGATCGCGCGAACGTTTATTTTGTATCTGCACTTTACTTTATACCGTGACATCGACATCTGTAGAACGTCCTTGCCTCTGCTTGGTGCTGTTGTGTTTCTGCAGCCACTGATAGACACAAAGCTTGTTGAACGCCGACTGAACCTTGTTCATGCCCGGATATTCCAGCTGGATCTTGGCAATCGTGCTTGCTGGAGTAACTATTTCTATCAGGCCTTCGTCCATCCCCGTCGACAGACACCCGTATGCACTCAGCCTGCACAGTTCACATCCAAACCTGCATCCTCAACCGTTTCTACGTCAAACCATCAAATTTTCCGACGATAACTAAAGAAACAAGAAGACAGTTGCTTAGTCTCAAAACAGGAACTGAAACGACAAACTTTATTACGCTAAGGAAAACAACACTTAGCATACCAAGATGTCTGAAGCAAAATATGAGATACAGTAATGTATACATAGTAATATAACAAGAAACTCAGCAGATGCTGAGACAGCGCAATATGTGAGACACAGGATGCAGAGATTATTGCAGCCAAAGTGCAAAACTCAACATTTTGCCATACCCCACTAGTTTTCCTCAGAAAAATTCGGGATCACAGGATATAACAATCCGGGTCAACTCTGGCAAGCTGGTAGCTAAGACACCGACCTCTCCTGTCACGTGCCCCTTTACATTTTTTGTTGCACAATGTGATCACAATCCACCAACGTTACAGATAGACAGACGAACAGATGGACAAAAAAATATTGAGACTAGAAATAAGTCCCTAGCATTTTTCATTAAAAATCCCTGATATTGTTGATGCAAACTCAATACTAGTCAACTGCAAAACTACCCAATTCAGTTGACATTCAGCAACTTATGGCACAATGCGTAGGCCTTTGGTTAAACTGTAACTGTACCAAATTCTAAGTGAAAAAAATTATCACTTGCCTCAGATCGAGTCCTTCGGCCTGCCACAAATTGTCCATAATGCGCAGCATCTGCAGACTCAGCATGTCCTGCCGCAAGTCTGCACAGATCGCAGCACTACATTTGTCGACCACACTCAACACTAGTTGGCCAGCTTTAATGAAATTAAATAATTCTGACTAACATCACCATTCAATAGCAGCAACGGCATGCTACAAATCAGCACTGAAGACCAACAGCTAAACTTGTCGCCAGTTCATGGCACATGTACACGATGGCATTTATCACTCTTCTCAAACTTAATTGCATTAACCATCACCAACACTGCCTTAACAGCTGTTTTCCAGCTGAACGTGGATTAGCCACTTCACCGTTGGTTTCTTCGTCCATCCAGTTTCCTCCTGTTCCAGAGGTATACATGCCATCATGTATTGTGCTGTGTGGTCATATGAGCACAACGTTGAATAACACCCACACACTCACAACTCTCCCTCTCAATCATCCTGCCAACAGTGTCAAAGTATGCCACCGCTAGACCACTGCAACCTGCTAGGCGAGTGGGTGTGAACAACTTGCCCAGTGTTCTTGCCCAATAGCTCGGCGTGGCCAGGATTTTAACCTGCAACCATTGAGTTGCAAGTTGAATACCCTAACAGATGGCTATCGAGTCTCCATTCACCAGATGAACCGGGTAAACTCTTGTAGTGCTTGAAGCATGATGACAGCACCATAATAAATATTATCCTGGTTATTATTATTATTATTAAATATTAAAGGAATCTCATAACTGGCCAACTGCACCACACGGCCACTAAAACTATCGGTATAACAGGTCTGAATAAAATAAAACCAATACGAAAATGTGAAAATAAAATAACATTCACAGCACGTACCGTCTCCCTTCTTAAACATGAGAAAACTCTCGAACTCCTTCGTGCCGGCAGCGAGCTCCATGTTTCTCCACACTAGCCACAGCGGCTTCATCTTGGAATCCATCGGCTTGCACTTCTCGTAGCTGGTTAAGCCACGCACACATTTAAGCATGTATGCATTCACAAACCATTATTTGCCAGGTACAATTTCCCAAACAGGGATACAATGAGTGATGCATGCAGCACCGATCCATGCCATACTATGTGACCTGCCTGGGTTGTCCGTGGTTTCCCAATAACTTTTTATCCAAATAACACTGAGTGACTTCTGGATTAGTCTTTTGCTGAGTCTAAAGACTGAGCGGAAAGCTTAATCTGAACGCCAATTTGTCGACCGAGTCCAAAGACAGATTAGCGAAAAAGTGAAGTGAGTTTTTGCACAGCAAAAGTTAATCCATAAGGGATTACGCTATCTGCTGCATGTAAAGTAAATTGGACTAAGACCGAATTGTTCAGATTAAGTTTCGCTGAGCGAATCGCTGAGTCCAAACTTTGGACTCAGTGAATCGCTCAGTGAGTCCGAATCAAAAACGTCACTTTACTTTTTGTATTACGTTCGCTCTTAGTCGGAAGTTTGGTCTCAGTGAAAGACTCAGCGAAAAACTAATAAAAAAAAATCAAGTCACACAGTGTCATAATGTTTTTTTGCTCACAAGAATGATGATGACAGTAACAAGTGACAAACGTCAACGTACCAGATCTGGCTCAGCTTCTGGCAAGTATCAAGCGGGCACGAGACGGACGACAACTTATCGGTGTACATCTGGTTCTTCAACACTTTCACCATCTCGTCACGAAGTCCTTCTTTCGGCATCTGCAACTTCTGCATATGACACGAACACCGCGTGTTCAACATACTCGCCGACAAAGTGGAAACTTGAGGTCAGATACACTTGTTTCAGCAACAGTCACACATGCACAAACACAAACACACACACGCATACTTACAAATCATATCAACTAGTGACAAAAACTAACCTAACCCTAGCCCTGACCATACACGACGCAGTAGCACCTGAGCAACCCTATACAACCCATGAATTCCGGAGCACACCCTACTAACCATACATGAGCCAGAAAATAAAGCATTTTGCAAACCAGCGACGTCACCAATTTATATGTATGTCGCCAGTTTGTAGGTGAAAATCATCATAAATGTCGCCAGTTGATATGAAATGTTTCTACGCATGCACATGCACACTCAAACACACATTCCACATGAACCTGGATAATCCGGTTGCCCGACTGAATCCTAAGGGGTGAATGGCATTATTTCTTTTGTTTGGCCAGCTCCCCTCCTGACCACAGCCAGCATCACCATTCATCAAATGCCTTCTCCTATCACAGACTGACAATGGTTCTCAGATGCCAACACTCATCATCAGCGATAAATGTACAAAATGCAGTACAATATAGAACGTTCTCGCAGTTAGTTAGTTAGTTGGTGTTTAATGTCCCTTTCCAGCAAAAATATGGCTATATCAGAGACGAAAGGTCAGGGGTGGAGAGCTATCCCTACCCAGTATAGGAAGGCCAGCGATATATTAACCTCAACCCTGGCTACCTTTTTGTTCAGCAGCCACCCAAAAAGGGAAAGGGGTCGAGAAACTCATTTAAATTATTACGCCAGTACCGATAATAGGGAGAGACAACCTTCACACCACAAGACAAAATTAAACAAATACCAACAGAAATAATCAGACAGCAAATGCTTACAGTTATGAAAATTCTTCTGTAACTGCATTAAATACATTTTCCGAACTTTTTGACTAATCAAGCTAAGAGAAAACACCACGTAGATGAAGAAAGAATCAGCTGCAATGGATTTTGTTGACTAGCCTAATACTGAGTAACGTCAGACAAAAGGGCTGGTTAATAAAAAAACTGAGTGCATGTGATATTAATTTCACTAATTGTGACATGACATATAACAGATACCATCAACTACCTTAACAATATCGGCCAGCTTTCCGAGGCAACTTATTGCATCCACTTGCTTAGTCAGTGGCGCCAAGTGTTCAATGTTTCCACGACAATAAGCTTCCAATATGAGACCGAACCTCACCGACACCGACGGAATGTGCATCTCGGATCTTTGCAGACAAATAATTCACTGTTTCATATTTACACACTAAAAGCAATACGCTTTTACTACAATAAACAAATTCCTAGACATCACTCACATGCAGCAACACTACAAGCTGGATGTCAAATGAGAATTAAAATCTGTAAAAAAAAAACAGACCGCATCTATTTAACAAACTTTAGTGTTCTTCCACGGTAAACTAGTTAAAAGACTTTCTGAAATGCATCGATAAACTGTTGCGGTATGTAAACTGTTCTCACGTTGGACTGCAGCATGCAAGCGGAGCAGTCTCAAAGTGGTGCAAACTGAAAATCACGTAAGCAGAAGTGAAACAGTAAGCTGCCATGGCAAAATAAGAGTTAGAACAGATCTTGGTATTGATTCTAGACCACATCTGGTCCACTGTAGATCGACTCGGTGCTGGTGGTCTATTTTTGTACATTTGTACTGGTTCAACGACACCCATAATTAGTGTTGGCAGTATATATCCATAGACGTTGGTTCATCGTTATCAATGTGGGAGGTTGCTTCACATGCTGAATTTGATCAGTACCTAAATGCACCAGTGCCGGTTTCATCAGTCACACAGTCACTCTACTGCAGGATTGGATTACCGACTAATCTTACGGCCACCTGTTGCATGCACATTTTATCACAGTTCATCATTACTGGACTGGGTACTGACTCGGCTGGTCCAGGCGACATAAAATCACTGTATCGGTCTGGTCCAGTTTCTTATGTATCATTCTAACTGTACAAAATATGACGAGAAGGAGTGAAGCACGGGGTAAGAGGGTGTGGAGTAGGAACAGAATGGAAATCGGGGGATTAGGCCCACAGAAATAAGTTTGACTGCTGAGCAGCTATTTTTGCCACTCATGCTACATTCACATGATCTGGCTGCGACAGAAAATACAGCACGAGAAGTTACCGGAGCAGCCAGAAGAGCTGGTGTCCAATCTTCTGGTTCTTGATGGCTCTCTGGAGGAGGAACTCGATGAGCTCACACTCGAGGTACGACTCGTACTTGAGAGCTTGCACAAACTGCAGCAGGTACTGGCTCAGCTCCGAGTCACTACAGCGCAACACAACGCTCGCCGGTTCACCAACCAGCAAGCACCGACAACGTTCAAACGTCGGCAAAACTGTCAGAATATCACTAATAATAATAAATAATAATAATAATAACAGTGAATTTATACAGCGCGTTTATATAAAAACCTCAAACTTACATCTGCCTTGGACTATGGCGGTTAACGGAGGAAAGGATGCCACACTCCGGTTGAAAGTAGCCACTGAGCATACTATGAATGGCTAGTGCAAAACGAGACCCATCGGTCATAGCAATTTCTGATTTTAGATAGCACTTATATCACTTCCTGTTAGTGGCCTGTTGTTAACAATGTCTCTATCTAGCACTGTTTTTTAGATACTACCACTTTTTAAGTGAACGTGACTGCCCGTGACCTTCAAAACTCATTCACTTTTGACAATAAAGCTTAAATTACAAGAAATGTGTGCTTTTTAATTTATGCGTAAAGATATTGTAGTTGAATTGCACTTTATTTATGAGTTATAGGTATTACAAAGGTGTCAAACTGAAAAAGTGACCTTCAAACTCACTCAATGTCATGCCATTCGATAGATGATATATGATTTCCTATTTGTCTTCCGTTGTAACTATGTCTCTATACTGCACTGTTTCCGAGATATTATCGCTTATTTCCGAAGATTTGAACACATCATGTGACTGTGATAACACCCACTCGAGGGACAGTTTGTAATCCCAATGCTAAATCATCACAAAAACCCACTCATTAGTTCTCTTCTAGAATAAGTGGAGGAAAAAGACCCGAAAGAAATGACGGAAAACTGGATGATCCAGTTTAACATAAAAAAACAGCCACTAAATGGCTGTAGTAAGAGTAGTAAATTAACAAAATATTAAAAAGGCTATGCCAACAAAGTTGGATTTGGGAAAAGTAAATAAAATAGGGTACAGTGACAGCTGTTATGATACACTGGCCCTTGACTGGTGAGTTGTAATTATTTCACTGTCATCCCATCATCTCTAGCATCATCAAATCACAGAATGTTTTCTGGCGTTGGCTTAACAATGCAGTCCTGTAAAAAAGGCCGTTTTGTTGTTATAACAGACCGAACAAGCCGTAAACTTACGTCATCACTTTGAGGCACTTAACGGCAAATGCCCGAACGGACTTGTCAGCATACTGATAGTCAAGCAGCTCCAGTGCATCATTCGGCGGCAAATCCTTCCAGATCTGCAGCAACATCTGCATCTGTGTACAGCACATGGATAACACAGCTGCATGCCTGTTCAATAGTCATTTTTCAAATGAACCATGATAATATTGAGAAATGACTGATGAAAAATGTTTGACATGTCCAGACGCCCTTCCCAATGCTAGCCGGAGGAATCAGTCAACTGACTCGACCGCTAATTCCTAGAAATATATAAACAAGAGGGCCTAGCAGTGGTTAGCATAGCGCGAGATGTGGGAAGCTCTAGCACAAACCGTTCTTCAGATATAATGCATTTTCTACCGAGATTACTAAAGAAAACTCTTATATAAAAATGTAAACAAAAAACGTCATTACTGTTTCCGGTCCATCCATCCAACAGACTGTCAGTAAGTAAATCAAGTGATATCGCTACAATTACCAATTTTTCCATACCCCTACCCTCTTCCACCAGAAATCCCAGCATCATCCTATCCGACGATCCGAGTGAGGCATTCTCTGTAAGTAGAAAAGATATCCATCTATCCAAGCATGCAAAGATATCCTGGATCGATTGCATGCTGTGACCACAACGCACAAACGTCACAGACAGATGGACAGAGAGACGGACACTCACATCGTAGCATAAGTGCAAGATGTATATATTACATCTCGCTCTAAAAACACTGTCTATCCATAATGTTAATGGCAAGGATCAAAAACTGCAAAAATCATAAAAAGGTGATATTACCCGCCATCACATCGCCTAAATATCAATGTAATTAATGCAATTTTCTAACAGCCATACGTTTCAGTGACTTTACAGCAATTACATGACTCTTGACCTATCTCTAACATCACTAGTGGTGTTAGCATAACCCAAACATATCCAGTTAACGAAAAATCAACAAGACTGATGTACCATTGCGACATTGACGTGGTTGTCCCATCGCAGGCAGGTCAGCAGTTTCGGCAGAGACTTGGGAAAGTGCTCGCGGCATTCGTGTCGCAGTGTCCAGATTACTTCCTTATCCTGCTCGTGATGCTCGTGAC
>Ga0209782_1001702_pt1 | contig 11747 bp, 5 predicted proteins | sample WorMetmaBAHAMAS1_FD_187390 | JGI IMG/M metagenome (GOLD analysis project Ga0209782, IMG submission 187390) | Marine gutless worms symbiont microbial communities from Max Planck institute for Marine Microbiology, Germany - Inanidrilus... | ecosystem: Host-associated > Annelida > Digestive system >... | reverse complement strand
CCATGGATCCACCCCTGGGTGGGGACTACACGTAGGGGTGGATGTCAATTCCTTCCCTTTCCTCCTCTCTCCCTTCTTACTCCCCCGACGTTATTTGTCCCACCACTTGCCACAAAATATCCATGGATATACGGATACTTTTTTACAGTGTATGGGCTCAATGCTCTTCTTGACACCCAATTAACTGCGTGAAAGAAAGTGTACAACAATAACGATGAATATTCATGACTGTAATTGACAAAAATGCCTGGAGACTAGGCCGACTGAATGGACACTGAAATACGGCATGCAATAGCATGCACAATGACCGGTAGTGTGAATACATGCTAGAAATACACTGAATACTCTATTCACTAAATACTGAACACTTACCCATCACTTTACATCATCAAACAGTGCAAAGAGATAAACAGATAGTTACGGACAAAGCAGTAATTCAGGTTCAATATACGTGCATCTCTAATCAGTTATTATGCACATAGCAAGCACAGCTATAATAACAAACACTACATGCTGTCTCAAAAAAAAATGCCACACCAATAATAATAATAACACAATTTATAAGGTGCCATAACATGTCCGGAAACTCACTACAATGGCGCCATAAGATACTCGAATTAAGTCGATGACAAGTTGGTTGGGGTTTAACGGCATTTTTAACACAATTTAGGTCATACCATGCCTTTTAGGTAAAGACTATATTCTAAATATTAAAGATTTAACAAAGATTAATTCTTGGAGTAAGGTATATTTATATTTGTTTTTTAAATTTAATTTTATTTATTTTATTCCTAATGTGCAGCCCATGTTCAGTCAGTGTCCAGGGGGGGGGACGCACTGGGTTTGGTCCCGCCAAGTTGATAAAAAAACAGTCAAGCTGCAAACTATGATGGCAAAAACAATCGAGTCTTAAGTCAATGTAAGTTGTATTAAACGTTGCTCACTTCTGTTGAGACACAATGACGTATACACAGCAATATCTATTAAGACAAAGATACGACCACTTGTGGTCACATGACTGGTGTACTAGCGATGCAGCAATGCCCAGGTCCGCAGTTAGGTCCAGAGTTTTGATGGGATTGCAGTTTAGGGAAAAAAATGTGTGCCGTCTGAACTATAATTAACGTGTCATGTCTAAATTTTACTTACTATAATTAAATAATTACACGACCATGTCACTGGTGTTTCGCATGGGGCATTTTTTTTACCATTTTTTAACATCCAAGTCCATACCCCTGTACTGTGGCCCTATGAGTATATACAGGATGGCCAAAAAAATTTGGCACAATTATTTTTGTACGCCTTAACTTTATCAAATATTAACCGATTTACAAAGCTATTTCACTGTCAGAATAAGAAGAAAATTTGCAAAAATACTATCATTACCAGATCTCAAGTTTGTTGCTACATTACCTTGTGAAATGTCAAGTGTTTTAAAAACAAACTGCAAACAAGACGACTTCTGTAACAACATATTTAAAAAAATAACAGCAGTAAACAACATGCTTAGTGTCTCAGTTATTGTCTAAAGTAACTGTCACATCCTGCAGTTTTTACATCAAATGTTCAATGTGTTCACGTTGCTGGTGGACGACAGCATTCAACCCGGCGATGCCACTGACCAATGGCGTGATCAATGAAATGCTGCGACAGTTTGCCCCACTCAGTGACATTTCACAAGGTAATGTAACAACACTCTTGAGGTGTGGTGGGATCTTTAGTGATGGTATTATTGCAAATTTTCTCCCGATTCCAGCAACGAAAAAATTTTTAGAAATCGGTTAATATTTAAAGTTGACATGTACAAAAAATTGTGCCAATTTTTTATGAGGTCACCCTGTATATATAATCATTACATTGCAAAAACTCATATAACAAGACGTTGAAAACACTTAATCTGTGGGCGCTACTGCATACTGAGCAGTATCTTAGTGGAATGAAACCGTAACAGAATCACCAACCAATGTAATAAAGAACAATGCACAAATGCCTAACGATAACTATACACATTACGTACAAAAACAAATACATGCAAAATTTGTTTCTCGCCACCACATAAGTCGGCTAGAAGCGCTGATAAATGTCGACAGTCAAGTGCCTGTCTGTAAAGTTCAGTTGTTGGTCGATGTTTAAAGTTAGTTAGTTGGTGTTTAACGTCCCTTTTCAGCACAAATATATGGCTATATCAGGAACGAAAGGTCAGGGGTGGAGAGCTATCCCTACCCAGTATAGGAAAGCCAGCGATATATTAACCTCAACCTTGGCCGCCTTTTTATTCAACAGCCACCCAAAAAAGGGATCGAGAGGTGCATTTAAATTATTACATAAGCTACAGTGGTAGTTAAAGTGAAGACATACTTGATAATGCTTTTCTGCTTCTAAAACAAATACACTGACACTGTTTGCAGACTAAATACATTCACTACAGCTTAGAAAAGCAATATTATCGCTGTCACAGGCCGACAGTCTCGTCTGAGTCCCAAACTTAAACTAATCCAAGTTAATGCGAACCATGAACTTTATTGGACGTTCCCCTAAAATATCTCTAGTTCTCTTAATAAACCATGTTTTTTCAGACACATGAGCACTCTCCGTGATACAACAAAGTATACGTTGGTCCCTTAACATGGCAAAAGTTCAATCATTACAAAAAAAAACAAATAACATACACGACTCCATTCTCTAACTATTAAAATATACCGATAAGTAAAAACAATACCAACACCGAAAAAGATAAATCAATTCAATATCTTTCGCTGATCGATAACTTTTAAAACAAGCAAACTGTAAAATATGATATCAAATGGCTCAACAGTTTCAGATGAACAATATGATGCTATGTGTCATGGCTAACATGTTGTAAACAACGGCGGCTTCTCAGTGTGATAAGTTAGCGATGCAGAACTATGCTTAGGAAGGTTGATGCGCAATGGAATAAAATGACAGAAAATTGGTTAAATCTAGAGTTCCAGACAAATTTTCACCCCCATTATTGGAAAGAGCAGAATTCCATTACAAAAGCATATAGTCGGATAATCCGTGATCCTAAATCAAACAGATAGACAAACACATGCGCAGCAACATTTAAATCTGTCAATCACCAGATCTAAATGTAAAATCCATCGCATGTGTTTTGTGATTATAACTGAGTGATTATTTTGATTTTTGCTGTTTTATTGCTATGACTAGGCAGTCGATCGATCTTACACTTGGTTGTAAAATGGGAGGTTTTTACTGTAAATATCTGCTGTTTTATAGCTGAAATTTTATTTCAAATCTCCATCTTCACTTCTTTGATTTATTAGTTAAGTTAGACGAAGGGGTTATTTTGACACTTGACACAAAACGTCATTTTGGAGACGTGTCTTTTCAGCCAATCTCTTGCCTGAGAAAACAAGATCAAAACCAGGACAAAAAGCCACAGAAATAACCAAATAGCCACACTACTGTGCTGTAATCCAATTTTCATTTTTCAGACATGCTGTTTTCTATGTATTATGTATTTTTGCCGACACATATTCCAGTTCAGTTTGTGCTTGTCACACAGTACAGACTATACTCTCAACGTATCCATTCACTCACTTCAATCAATTCTCAGTATACTGTGCTCTGAGTAATTACTGCATTGGTCCCACAGACATAGAAATTCATTTACTTCCTTACAATTTGACACCATTTCCTGTACTTTATGCACAGTTGCAAACGGCATAGTATATATGCAACAAAAGTGACAAAAATTATGGTTTGGGGTCAAGGATCCTAATTATGCCCGTAGAATATAAAGTTAGTATTAGGGTTTAGGGTCAGTTGTCCGTTAGTATGGGGCCGATAGTGGCTGGTAGGCCGACGCATTAATTCGTCACATCCATATACTGAGGAACCCGTTAACAAAGATATGTGGAAAAATCAAGCTTAAAAATTAATAAAAACAACAAGCACGACAAGCCAAGAATAGAACAATGAACGGAGCAACGATGCCGGCGTTAACAATAAATCAACACTAGACACAAGCTGAACACAGATGTGACTAACAAAACTGGTTCATCTTAACTGATAGAATATATAATAATAATTACAGGCCATTGTTGGTCACCTACCAGGACCTAACAGGGCGTGGCTGTTAGTTGTTTATTTTTCACACTAGACCAGTCAGCTTTCAGTATTTTAGTCACGTGACTACCATGTTTACATACCAAACACCTACCAGACACGCCCTGTTAGGTGACCAAAAACGGCCCTTATTTCTCAGACAGACGAAACAAGCTGAAGGAGTTATCTGTGAAAGGCGACAATCACCATGATGGACAATACAACACCTGTATGACAGACTCTTTACGAGGACAACCTGGGTAAGCCGACACCAGACAGGTGAAACCGTTCTAGATTTTAAAGAAGCAAGAGAGAATGAGTGGCAGTGGCATCAGCTGGACGATATGCCGATCATCTCTCTCCAGACAGATAACCACGCAAGCACTTTATCACCAAATTTTTACAAGACACAACCAACAGCGTCAAAACACTGAATGCTACAGAAAAGTTGATTTGTGTGTTCATTACAAGCAGCTTCAAGCCTCCGGGGTTACGGACAACGATCACCAAATTGTTACACTATGTCGTTATAAATCATACACGAAAGTGTGCAGTTATTCATTTATTTGTTTCAGCAAATAAGAACAAACATCCATCATACGTAATTATCTCATTAGTCCTGTGTTTTCGGTTGTCAGAAGAGTCTGCTCCTTGTCCCGTGCTGTATATTGCGGCACAGTAACTGATCGTCTATCGCCAGTACGTCTTCTGTCGTTCCTTCCTCTGATTTATCTTCTTTGCCAGGCAGCACGAAAAGATAATACCAAAGATCTACACATCACGCAACCATCGTCTCTGTATACTGTTGTTTTCCAGCTGGTTGTGGGTTGTCCAGTCCGCCATCAATTTCTCTCATCCAATACACTAAGATGACCCACATTTGATTCCTATTTAGGCTGTGGCTAATAACTGTGGGCAATCTGTTCACACCCTTGTGCCCATTGCCAAGCAGTATAATCTGGCATAAGTCAACAACTGTAAAGGTAAGTAGAATCAACTCAAGGCTGGATTGCACAGCCTGCCGCCATGGGGGGAGGGGGTATGAGTAGGTAGGGGGAGAGAAAGCCCCGGACAGACACCCGGGCCTGGACGGACAAATGGACTGATGTGGACGGACAAACGGACACACACACACACACACACACACAAGGGAAAAACCTATACATCCTCGCTACGCGGGCTGTAACCATAAAGTATGCAACTGCAGAAGGTACGTGTTACTAACTTTAGTGGTCTAACCACCAAAGGACTTATGGAATCAAGCACGGCCGTGAGCATTATGTACGGAGAAAATTTGGTGAGTTTGGACGTGTAGTTCCTGAGATATGCAAGCAGATACACAGACAGACGAGCTTGTCTAACAAATGTGGAGTAAACGTGCATTAGTCTTCTATGAAGGCATAACAAGTCCATCCATAAGGAACGGTTTGTTGTTGCCACCCAATGAGAAAAAAAGGCGAAAACATCCCTGATTTTAATGAAGCAAGAGATGATAAGGTAGCGGTGTAATTAGTTGGGCCGTGAACAAATCATCTACACCTGGCTCTAGATAAACAATCACGTCGACACCACGTCACTCTTTTCATTGGCCAGATGCTTTTACTGCTGCCTAACCAACAGCCGCATAGCAATAAACGCAAATTCTTAACTAACTAACTAACTAAATACCTAACTTACTTATTTATTTAAAGGCAAAAGTCTATTTGACATTTAAACATCTCTTCCAGACTGCCTTTAGCATTACCTCTCAAATACAACCCTGTATACTGTATACTTAGCTACTTACTTACTTGAGGCTAAATTCCAAGGGAACAGTTTCCTTGTAACTTCCTCATAGCAATTCCGTAACTTATTGATAACTTCCTCGTAACCTGTTACGAGGATGTTAGTGACGTCCTTGTAACAATTGCAACTGCCGGTCTGTTGCGGTAGTGCTGCTCGTTTGTCAATTTGTCACGTCGTTCACCAAATTCCACGACTTGTTTCGGACATGACAGCGACACGCCAGACCACCTTAACATGGTCTGAAAGTCGCTAACATCCTCGTAGCATCTCTGTGCGACACACACATCCTCGTGACATGTTGGCGATTTCGTACCAAAATTTGCTACGAGGAAGTTACGAGGAAACGGCTCCCATGGAATTCAGGCTTTTACACAGAATAATACTGAGAGAAGACTACTTCGAGACAGCAGAGTCCCAGGCCGACGGCGCCGATGATTATCAGATGATCACCAAAGTACTGCTCCAGCGACGCAACACAACCCTGTCATACACAGATTAATCACTGCTACACAGTCCTATTATATAGTTCACGTAGTACATCAGTAAGTATGTAACTGATATGTCAGGATTTTAAATCCTTCCCAAATCGATCTGCAAATATTTAGAAGCAAATTGGACATAAAATTGCAGTCTGCCGAGTTGAACCTTTACACATAATGAATACTCGTCAAATGTATCGTAATCATGACTTAAACTGCAACTGGAATTGGTATCTGCCACAATAAAAGGCCGAGTTGGTCTGGGTCAATGGTTATATATCAGACCAGTATATCCGCAAACCATAAACCATCTAACTGAATACAAAAGACAAACTATGCCAATGCGAGTATCTCCATTATCACTAGGGCAAACTGCCACCTGTGTTCGTTGGGGCAATTACAACAACAACAACAACACACGTTCAATGACCCTTTGTCCAGGACTACCCAGGTGAGCTGCAGGGTTCCCACTCTTTTGGAAGAAACAAAACTCCAAGAGTTTTCAGTCCAATTTTAGAATTTTCCAGGTGCTTTCAGTCATAGTTCGCAGCCAAAATATATAAAATACGAGACATTCATTGTTGACGTTCACCATTCATTACTTTGTAATACAAATTAACTTGTACGTGATACAGCCGTTACAGTGTCAAAACCAGCATAAATCGACTTATCATACCAAAAATTCCAGGTCTAACATAAAATTCCAGGAGTATTCCAGGTGAGTGGGAACCCTGAGCTGGTAGAACCAATCTGTATTTTACTGAAGCAAGAGACAGTGAGTGGCAGTGGAATCAGCTGGATCACATGCAGTCTGCATCTCGTCCCGGACACTGACAGACAACCATTTCAGCACCCGACCACTCAGTTTTTACAGGCCAGATGCTCTTCCTGCTGCCGAACCAACATTGACAAAGTAGTGATACCTAGACACTCAGAAACAACCTGTCAGATACAGATATTAGGAGCTATTTGATAACTGACAGTCACACCAACCTCGGTGAATATATTGGAAGGATGCGTTCGCCGCGTGCAGCCGCGGCACGGTGACAGGCAACAGCTCTCGGGGATCGCGAGGTTCATGTTGTCGTCGTCGTATATCGGAGAGAAAACCCAATCAGGTCGTAGCACCGCGTCGGCCGCGTAGCTCGCACATGACTGGTACTGCGACTCGACAACGGTCAAGTTGGGACGATAGTACCAGTCAGTGTAGTCGCCAGCACCGCAGCAGCGGAACTAGCCATGCATCGAAACATTTACACAATACTTATTTGAAAGGCAAATGCTCTGGAATTATTCCGGAGCTGTGACTAACTTACACATTGGTAGATAAGTAAGTAAGTAAGTAAGTAAGAGAATTATACACGGCTGAGGTGCTGGCAGGGTGACTCGATGAAAAGAATGAAATAAATGAGAAAAGATTTTAGTTGACGTTTGAAGGGTTACGATAACGGACAGCGACTGCTACTCCGATGTAAAGAGAGATTATAGAGAGGAACACAGACAGTCACTTAGTGAATTAGTAAAGAGTGATAGTGACTCGTTTTTTTTAAACTAAAGACAGCAGAAGCACGTCAACGAATAAAAAATAAAACCACCTGTCAGCGATCGTCACCGAATGACATCAGTTATTAAGTTGACAGACATCGGTGCTACATAACGGAGAAAAAAGTATTAGTCCGAACAGAGACCAGAAACGACAATCAGAATCAGAGAAAATACATCCTCCGCGTATGACAAATATATAACAAAAATTGGAATCAAAAACTGTAGACAAACAAATAAGGATATCGTGTGGTGGTGGTGCAGTAGACACTGACATGCTGCTGCATTTCATCGATGGTTTTTGTTTTATCGTCGTCAACACGATGAGTTGACAACATCGTTGCATTTAGACTTCCTGTAAGTTCTTCCATCAGCTACAGACCACACAACTAGCACTAGGGATTCATGCATTTAAACATTTAAGCATGGTTCAAATGTTTAGCAAACTAAAATGATAATTAAGTGGTCTACATGATACGGTAATTCGTTATTTTATAATATGTTGAACAATATTATGCGCTGATGCTATACAGATGGCAACAAAGTTGGTTTGGCCATTTTTGCACATGACTAACACAACGATGTACACATAAAGATAGATTGATTGAGTCAAGGTTTAAAGTCCCACTTGATAGAAAGCGGGTCATTTTTCACATGCTTTTACCAGCCAATCTCTTGAAGAAAACACGCCGAGATACACGAACTACGCTAGGTCAGAACATGCACAGGAATAGATCGGAGTTGTATCAAGTATCTCGCAGTGCCAAATAACTCGCATCTGCGCCATTGTGCATGTGCGATCTCGCAAAGTCGCATGTGCAGGTGTTTATTTATTTGATATTTATTTGTTTGGTTACAGTTAGGGTTAGGTTTAATGTTAGGCTATTGTGTGTAAATACGGACTGTTGTATCTTGTGGCTTCTGCTATTGCCGTTCTGTGTGTGCAGTTGCGTTGTGTCGACTGTATTAATAAACGGAAGAAGGAAGGAAGGTTAGGGTTAGGTTCAATAATTCCCACATGACACGCAAATCTCATACTGTGAGTTATTTGGCAATGCGACGTATTTGGTATGACACCGGAACTACATAGGTACGCAGTCATATCGACCTGTGTAACCACAGTTAGCACTGGTCGTTGTGGCAATGCACACTGGTGAACGTACCGTGGCCTCGTAGAGATACGCGACGACACCGATGACAGCCTCGAGCATCAACACCAGCATCAACAGCACAGCAAACTCAACACACACACCACGCAACAACCAGCTCTGATGTACTGCTACTTACTATTACAAGTTCTAAGTACCAGTAACTAACAAATTTGCAAATACAAGAAGCATTTGAAAAATGCTGGGCCCATTCGCCACTGCAAGCCGCCTCACGCCAATTCACCAGATGTCGCTAGCGGTACTGTCGCGCGCCGCCTGCGCATCGATGTCCATGACAACGCCGACGACGACAACGCGTGACAGAGGGGACCGCTATGGCCCCATGGAATGTGCCCAATGAATGTTCGTTCATGTAAAGTTAAATATATAACATAAACATTAAACAACTCAGTGAAATCAGTCAATTAATTATATTTCATTAAGCACTGGAATTCGCACTGCTGGTTCAGTTGAATACCGCAATACAGAATGTATGAATGAAACAAAGAAAAGCCCGTCAAACTTACCGTCATCAGCAGACATGGGTTTTCCCGACAAGCAGCGATGCAGCCAATGGTAAAAACCAACACAATGATGATGCCACCGGTGATAATAAGTAAGTAAGTAGTGATTGTGAAGAGGTTACTGGTAAGCAAGCTCACAAACGAGCGTTTGAGAAAAAAAGTCCACAGCCCGATGCCAAGTACAACGCAGCCCGAAAGCTACAACAAAAATTGTGCACAATTGTGCAATGTACGACAACTACAGAGTTTTTCTGGCACTGAATTTTGCTAACTACATAATGTATAGTAACCAGATATGATAGTCTGGAGCATCCTTACCAGTATAGTAACATGCCATAGTGTATGAAACCACCCAGCCGATGTGTCAATCCCACCTTTATCCCAGCCAATTAAAGCTGGTACTTGATGTATATCAAACTCCACTCTGTTGGCAGCCGTACCTTTCCAGTTGCCGCAGCTCAAGTCTGGAACAGTCTGACAGAGGCTGTCATCTCATTGTCATCACTGCAGACTTTCCGTCATCATTTAAACTCATCTTTTTCGATTGTCATACCTCACACAATTCTTGACTGTTAGACTGGCATCGTTACAGTGGTCCATGTAGCAATGTTTCATTATTTAGGCCATTATTTATGTTTATTTACTTACTTACTAAAGATGTCATCCCAGTGGTAAGCAGGCTCAATACAAACATTACAGAGTAACTTCGTTAATGCAACAAGTTAGTTAGTTGGTGTTTAACGTCCCGTTTCAGCACACATATATAGCTATATCAGGCATGAAAGGTCAGTGGTGGAGAGTTCAATTTAACGGGCTGTGATCAAAGCTGACAAAACCATTCCCACATCTTGAATACCATCACATACAAATTGGCAAATATCCAGTTACATTTAAGTCAAAGTTAAAAATAACTTGATGATTAGCCCAGTGCACATTTATATAAAATCTGTTGTTAAGAGTATTAATGACATACTGAGGTAACTGTAGACATTGTGACAAATGCTGGACACAACTGTATTTTCAGCAGTGGATAGACTGGATTGTTACATTACACTGTCAACCGATAAATATTATTATTACAACACCAAACAATATTTACCACGAGGATGAAATTGAACACATAGAGGACATGTTTCAGATAAAATATTCCACAGCAGCCATCATCTTTGTTGCGATATTCAACTTCACTCGTTGGAGAAGGAAGATACATCTGCCTCTGTACCTCCTGTCGACTCTTCACCATAGATGCTACAAGATAAACAACAAACATACATGCTAACCCGCTGGACTGCACAATGATGGCTCACGCAAACCGACCATCTCGCTGCATGCAAAGTTTACAAAGGCTGCGAACAGCAAAAATGACCTTAAAAATCATTCAAGGTCGTATGCAATCATTCCATTCAAAAGGATATACATGATTACCGCACACGTGCATACAACAACTGCATATAACATGCTAGCAGTGTTGCAGGTAAAAATTGAACCAAACTGCACCAAATTGATGACTTTTACTCAAAAATCAATGGAAAATCGATCATGCCTTAAAAAAACTAGAATCATCACAACATTAAGAAATCATGATATCTACATCACAGGCAAACATGCAGCTGTACTGTACTGTACTGTACTTTGATCTAGTCAAATTGCAATGACAAATTTCTGTGACCTTGACCCTGACCTTTCATCATCTGTCAATTTCGGTGAACGTAACAGGATTTCATTTCAACCAATCAACGGAGCAGCTCGCTGTTAGTCATATAAAAATCTAATTTGATACATGCTTGTCCTGTTTGTATACATTTCGCTTAGCACAGACGGGACAGGTCAAATTCGTCCCACTATAACAGCATATTTATTGGCTTCCCACTATGTACAACACACAATTTGTCACAATAACAGTATGAACAGTTACTAGTTTACAGAAGACAAGACCAGAAAGACTTTGCATTAATTGGCAGGCCCGTCATATTTTAGACTAACCCAACACTTGTCGGGCGAGTCCGTTGTATTACAGCACCACTACGTAATAGACTAAAGTCTAAAGTATGAATTAACATATTCAACGTAAACATTCTACAGAATAAACACCAGGTCAAGAATACCGTTGTTAATCCACACCGAAATCAAAGTATATGTGTTTGTTTACACCACAGTTTGGTTTATTACTCGTATAGTAA
>Ga0209782_1001701_pt1 | contig 11748 bp, 6 predicted proteins | sample WorMetmaBAHAMAS1_FD_187390 | JGI IMG/M metagenome (GOLD analysis project Ga0209782, IMG submission 187390) | Marine gutless worms symbiont microbial communities from Max Planck institute for Marine Microbiology, Germany - Inanidrilus... | ecosystem: Host-associated > Annelida > Digestive system >... | reverse complement strand
CTGCCCATACTGGGGTGTCTCGTTATCTCGCCAACCTCGCCTCTCGCCAAAAATATACTTTGGACGGAATGTGGCGAGATAACGAGGTTAGACTGTATACTGAATAGAGCAAGTCACCACAGATTAGTTGTGACCTGTCGGAGTTAAATTTGGTACATAAGAGTACACCATAGGCATATACTGGCATGGCATAGTTGTCCGGATCAGCAAAGATGTGTGTACAGGATCCCACAAATTTCAAGATGTAGTTGAAATCATGGTTTTCACTCTTCGTGGAAACAGCACATAAGTAATGATAAAGGTAAAATTTGGCATGGGAGGCGCTGTGTGTTGAATTTCAGCCATGTCAAATAAACAGCTGAAGGGTTAGTTTTGCAATGACTTGGAAATGCTTACAGTTTCTAGTTGAGCATGTTGTAAGTTTACTTAAAATTTATCACGGTAAAAGTTTGACTGTTACATGTTGTCTTTTACAGGTACAAATCATCCTATGAAACCTCATCGCATTGCAGTGACACACAACCTTGTGCTCAGTTACGGGCTATATAAAAAGATGAAGGTATTACACACATTTTTAGATTGGTTGTCAGTTGGCATTATTGACTGCTGAACAGTTAATATGGTGAAAAATAATAACAGTTAGCATACAGTAAGTTTTGGAATTATGGCTCTGTTAGAGATGGCAAAAGTATTATATGTCTTATCAAATTTTAAATGTTAGAATTCTTGTTTATCACAAAAATATGCTGTTAATGTCAGTATAGTTTAAGACTAAAAGAAACTGAAAGTTAGAAGTTGGCAAAGTGGGTGTTCATTAGCACTAGTTTACTGCCATCCAGTAGGTTACGACATCTCTTCATATAGGTGTCAGTGCTTGAAGTCAGGATGACATCCACTGAGTGATTCCGATGTCTGTGCAACAATTGTCATATGACCAGTGGACTAAAAATATTTGCTGGTGTGTGTGTGTGGTTTAGTTTCAAGTGTAATATAAGTTTTAATCGTAAAATAAAATATATATAAATACTGCTTAGTCTCTGATGTAGTTTATTGTGTGTTTTTTTGCGGTAATCTTTACTTTTTAGCCAATTTACAGAGAAGACAAAGGAAGCAATAAGTGTAAGAACCTCAGATGTTGCAGAGGGACTGAACACTGCTGTAATCGGTCGAAATATTGTTAACTTCCCAGCAAGTGTACAAAAAAATGGCAATTGCATTTGAAAAGCTTGCAAAAATTGTATGACCCTGAAGAGCACTCCAGGTCATTACAATTGGTGCTATTGATAGACCGCACATCAATATCTATGAGTTGTCTGTACTAACAATGTCCCTGTTTATGTACCACTTTTGGTATGTAGCCATTTTTATGGTGTCAGTGACTGCCTGTGACCTTAACAAGTTCTGCCTTTTGGAATGGCCATTTAAATTGAAACTTGCTTTGCTGCTTATGTTTCTTACTTTTTGTCATGTTAGTAAGTCATCTTCAAAATGCACATATTCATGCATTTTGAAGCAGCTTCTGCCATTGAATTTTACATTGTAATAATTTTAATACCAGTTTTTGTGCATTCACTGTTGCACCTGTACGTGCTGCAGTTATATCGTCCATTCCGAGCCACTGCACAGGACATGTGCCGGTTTCATACAGAAGATTACATCAACTTCTTGCAAGGAGTTACCCCTCAAAGTGTCCATGAGTACACAAAGAACTTGAGTGTCTTTAATGTCGGAGATGACTGGTAAGACAATGTCACATTTCCTCTTCAACAATGCAGCTGTTTTGTTCCTTATATTATTATTGCATTGTTACCATGTCATATCCCAAACCCCGATACATGGAAAGACTCCCTATACTGGGTAAGGACACCCAGGTACCATAGTGACAGTTAGCAAAATTGCAGCTCATCAATACTAGCATATATGGAAAACACCAAAAACATTAAGGCCAGGTAAGCTAGGTGAGTGTATTAATAGATATTATATACACTCATGTTCACATTGATATCTGGATATAAAATCTGCCGAACTGTAATTGTAAGTTTGGCTGTTGCATTCCTGCTGCAACTATGCTATGCAAGTCTGTCTCTCTCTTCATATCTATCTGCATGTTTATCTGATCGGTGCATGAGATGGTAAGCATGATAACCTCCCTCCCCTTACATTTCCTGTAATCATGACGACTGACTGACCATCTGTCCTACCACACAGTGGATGTCGGATTATTAAACACGCTGACTTGAGTGGTCGGTCCAGCTTGCTTGCAGTCCGGCTGCTGCGTCCATGTACCGGCGATGGCACAAACCGACCGGTCCAGCCTCTGACCATGGCAGTCTTTCTGTCTTGCTGTCCTCACTTCTCATGCACACCCAGCATTTACAGCATGAATGCACCGCTAGATGCTCCACTGGTTGACTAGCGCTACACACTACTGGTCGTGCAACGTCTGATGATATCCGATATCCAGATTTGGACCAGATTTTCAAATTTGATATCAGGATGTCGTCAAAATTTGATCTATTTTCAACACTAGAGCCTGTCACAACGAACTTTATCAAATTAATTTTTGTTGTAGTTAGTTATAAGGCATTTTTGTGGGGCTGTCTTGTGCTTGTGACCTGCTGCAGCCATGGGCAACTGCCCCCCCCCCTCTAGTTATGCCAGTCTACTTTGTGCATATGATTGTGTTGCTGTTTGTTTTTACAGTCCAGTCTTCGACGGCCTGTTTGACTTCTGCTCTATGTATACTGGTGCATCTCTGGAAGGTGCATATAAGCTGAACAATGAGGTATATTAATGAATATTTGTCATGTGCACTGCTGTTTCTTGTTTTGCATTTTTGTGTTTCTGACATTTGTAATTATTTGTTACAATATTTTCATACGGCATAAAATTATTTAGCATGGCCTACATTAGATACTGCTGCTGAACCTGGGTAAGTCAGTCTCTTACTTTCCTGTGAATCTATATAAAATAGCCTTTAGCAATCAGTCGATAGATTTAACTGACTGAATTGCAGAGCGAGTGATGTTGCTTCCTTCAGGTCAGCTTCGCGATACTGGTACCAGATCTTGATCTAAATTAGAGATTTGAGGTCAAGTAGCCATTGACCATCATTTGGCACTCACTTGTATATACTGTTACTTTATGCTGTAATGTTGTACATTTTTAGCAATGTGATATTGCAATCAACTGGTCAGGTGGTCTGCACCATGCCAAAAAGTATGAGGTGAGTGTAACAGCATAATGCTACTTTTTGATACTCTGTCTCCGTATCTGCTCATCTTCAAGATGCTGTTAAGATACAACATTAATATAAAGAGAGAAGTTTGAACTGTTTTTACTGTTAAGTTGACATATTTCACCTGGAATTTTGCAATCTGACTGACTTAGTTTCAGCCACGTAGTGTTTTAGTGTTATGCACATTGAGTTCGCAGCCAAGCGGAATGTGTATTTTATTGCCTGAGAGATACTCAACTGATATGTGGCCTTCAGTCCACCAGTGGTCTTACCAAATTTTGTACATATTGAAAGTCTGTTACTGTTGGTGAACTGTCTGACTCTGTTTTCATTCTAAAAATTTGCAGTTAGAATGCAAAAATGGTGCAGACTTGTTAAAAGCAAAAAGAGCAGGGTGAGTGGTATATTACATGCTTATTGCTCTGTATCTGTGTGTTAGTTGCATCATATTTGCCACGCCACGTGGCATCACAGTGGTTGCTGAGTTTCTATTACTGTTGTTTTTTTCCTGTAGGCTTCCGGATTCTGTTATGTCAACGACATTGTAATAGCAATATTGGAATTGCTGAAGTAAGTGATTGTGACTGTCAAATATTGTGTTACTTTGCCTCTATTGATGGAAATTGGAATTGTTTATAGTAGAATTTTAAAATGATAGTACATATTTGTCCCATTCAGTGCCTCGATACTGTTTGTCTCTTTCTCATACTCCATAAAGGTTTGCTTTTGGTGATCCATCGTGAATATTTGTATCAGCAGCAGCGGTATTTTTTATACTGCACTGTCAATAATTTTTATCTGTTGAAGCTGCAATAACACAAGGACCTTTTTCTGAGCGATATCAGTTTAAAATAGTTTTTTTTTATCCAAATGTCGTCTATTGTTCAGTGCGGTAGATTAACTTTATTCATACCACAGATAGGTTTACTGTGGAAGAAATAGTGTTTAAAAATTAACTTTTTGCAGTTTTTTAATGAGATTTTATGAATTTGTCATATTTTTGTCTAGTTTCAGCATACTCGTCATGATTGTTTGTTTTCTTTGTGTTTCCTAGTCTCATATAGCCACATAATGCTAATTGTCGTAGTCATTAACGACCCTGCTAGTTTTCAGCTAACTGCAGTAACAGTTCAGCTTATAGTGTGGTTTTGCATCTGCATGTGTCTGGTATAAATTGTGGCTAAATGCAAAGATTAAGGCCTTGTGGCCAGAGCGGCCTCGTGCGCCAGACTGCTCAAGGCTGGCCACTACTTCATAATTTTGGTCTTGATCTCGGTTTGGTTTCCTAACATTGTCTTTGTCCTCAGCCTCGACTTTTTTTCTTTTGGCCTTGAGTTTATCCTCGGCATACGAGGTTTGGCCACAGCCTTTACCTCAGATGTTTGGTCTGTTTCACATTGCTGGCTCAATAATTAAATAAACTAAATAATTAAACTGATCAGGGTCTGGTTGGATTTAAACATTGCACATGACATTACATCGTGAACAGTCTGAAGAGTTTTTTTCTTCAGTGCATCAAAGAAACAGGAAGGACAACTGGTAAAATCCAGATTCAGTCGTTCTGTTTTGGGAGTAACAGTCAACTCTGTAGAAGGCCAGTTAGACAAGAGGCTGAGTTACAGTGATACAGAGCCGCTGATGTGATCGTTGCAGATATCACCCACGTGTGATGTACCTGGACATTGACATTCACCACGGCGATGGAGTACAGGAGGCATTCTATCTCACAGACCGCGTCATGACTGTGTCCTTCCACAAATACGGCAACTATTTCTTTCCCGGCACAGGTGCTGAGTTCGTTTCGTTTTTCGCAGCAAACACATACGTAAAAGTTCTGCTGTTTTTTCTGTGTTAGTATGTGGATCAAAAAAGTACCGTGTGTTAAGCTGTTTTTAAAGACAGCCGTGTCGGTGACGTCATGTAGATCAGACGTCTAGACTAGAGAAGCAGAATCCACTCTCTCTCACTGAGCTTATTTCTTATTTTTTGTAGAACATAGTGAGCTGTCAGTTGACGTCAACCTGTGTTGACTTCTCAAGTTCTCACGGCAGGTGCTGAAGAGACAGTCAGGTAGTTACTGCGGGACTTGTCCAGAGTGAGTGGGGTGCATGAGTAGACAGAGCTTCTACAGAATTCTGAGCTTGATCAGTGGTCAATTGATGCAGCAGCTTCAGCAGTGGTTAAGATCCAGATAATGCTTAGCTGGATGATGCCGTCATTTTGTCGGGATGGTGAAAACTGCTTGCTTCAGTATTGCATATAATTAAGTTGGCTGATGTTATCAGTGTTGCTTAAGTCCCCTTTCACATTGGAAATTAATTTTGAAATCTATGTTAATTAGTTCACACTAGAAATTTTCTTGCGAAAGGAAATTTGAGTGTGAACAGTCATCTTTCGAAAGATATAAATTTCGAAATTCTATTTCACAATTTAGAACATGTTCTATTTTGCGAAATTTGCAAAAGAAGTTTCAGTTATGGAGCGCTCTGATTGGTCAGTCGGCCAGTGTTTACAAACATCGGATGAAGCGTCGACTGCATCATCGATGTTGTCTTTCGGAAGTTTATTTCCAATGTGAAATTAAATTTTGAAATAGAATTTCGAAATTTATTTATAATTGAAAGGGGCCTAACAGAATGCTGCTTGCAATGACAGACATTGTTGATCTAAAAGATTTGTTAATATACCCTTGTTGCTTTCTTTCAAACTGATTGATGATGCATTAATGCAAGACGTTTGTGTTATATATTATTTAGGTGATATGTATGAGCTTGGAGCAGACATTGGCAAATATTATTCTGTCAATGTACCACTTCGGGAAGGCATTGATGACCATTGTAAGTTGATAATGTCGTATATGTTTTAGTTAGTGTACGCATTATATAATTACGCTGATTTTATATGACCTGCACTGTGGAATTTGACAAAAAAAATGCTATATGTGTCTAGAAATCCCAGAATTAGTCTTAGCTTTGTTCTGTTGTTTGCAGACTCTGTAAAGTGATGTACCTGCTTGCGGGAAGTGACAGTGACACTGAGATAACCCATGTTACTACAATAAGTTATTCTCTAACCATGGTTTTTGTATTGCACTCAAGAATTTCATCGCTTTAAAACTTGTGGCAAACTCCAGCATGTAGTCCATGCAACCTAGCAATGCTGCCCCTAGCAGAGCATTTACACACCAGTTGGCATTGCAATCCTCTGTGATGAACGAAGGTGGGATGTTGAACCTCGACTCAGTCAATCATTCAGTCGCATCACGAATAGGCTTTGTTTGCAAATACTAGTATTCTAATCTAGAAAATTAGCTTTTGAATGTTAAATGATGATGATACCTGCATTGGATGTTCATGAGCTGTTCTGTTCTATTCTTCGGCCGTCCTCGATCCGAGGGTTGGCCTCACCATGAACGTACTTTCTCCATTTATATCTGTCCTCTACCACTTTCTGACTGACTCTTCCGTGGCGAGTCCTGTCCACGTCTTGATGTTTTCCATCCAGGCTGTGCGTGGTCTTCCTCGCCGGCGTGCACCTGACATTGTTCCTTGCATTATCTCTTTCTCCAGGCAACTCCCTTGTTTCCTCATGATGTGACCATAGTTGCTAGCTACTTTAATAATTTCTTCCTTACTCCAGCTTTGTTGAGGACCCACTTTTCTTTGCTTTTCACAAAACTCGCAGTATCTTTCTCAGTTCATGAAGCACCAGTAGCAGAATGAATTGGATGCACTAATGGATTTCAGTGATATTTAGACTATGAAATGATAAACTGTAGCTTACAGAAAGTTGAGCGAAAAAAATGAAAGCCTGCAGCTGTTGTACTTGTTGAATTTTAGCATACCTGCAGATGTTTAAACATGTCGTTCAAGATGTCATCGACTTCTTTCGTCCGACGGCAATTGTACTGCAGGTGACACTTGTTGATCATTAAATAAGACTACATCAGTGTTTTATTAAATCTAAAAGACAGGCATCACTTGTTAGAAAATTAGGGTACTGGTTGGATATTGGTGTAGAAGAGCTGGCATAAAGGCATTGATGTACCTACACACGGAATGTTACTTTCAAATCACTGAAGTCAACTTAAAACATTGTCCGTGTGTTATGAGTTTCCTTGATTGCTTTGAAGATGTCCCTAGGTGACTAGAATCACATCTAGCGTGTAACTTATCCCTCGAATGTTCTATTCAAGAACAAAATTAGACGAAAAACGGAGGGGACATGATAATTTAGTTTAGTTGGAAATAGCTATTTAATATGGATGTTGGCATCAGATATGTGACATTTGCTGACTTTTACTTCTGTTGAAGAAAAAGTAGCCATTACTGTGGTTTACACACGCAAACAGATTTAATAATCACTTATCAGGTGAGCTTGAGTTATCTGTTTGCCTTGTTGAACCTACTGGTGTGTAGCAGTGATATTAAATGAGACCAAACCCAACTGACTTTGATCAAGACAAAAACAAAATCTTTAAGACGGAGTCCTAAACTTTGAGAATGAGAATAAGGCCAGAATTTTGGCATCAAGGCTTGAGTACTTAACATCACTTTGTATGTCATTAAAGTGTTCCTCTACCTTAATAGTCTGCTGGAAAGGGGGCAAATTTTGGCATGCTGAGGGACATGACTTCCCCCCCTCTATAAGCCAGTTGATGCATCAATAGAGTCAAAAAAAGGCAGAGCAGTTAGATGTTGTCCGCCATCAGAACTGTGTCTCTTATGTGACGTATTGCTTGCTGCTGCTGCTGCTGCTGCTGAACCGATGGCCTCACTGAGGCACCTCAAGACCTGCTGGCTGAGAACAGCCGGTCAGACAATTTGAAGTTGACCCCAAAATTTTGTTATCAAGACAGACCAGTATGTTCTCAACACCTTAACAAAAAATGTTTGCACCAGAAGACAGAAGTTTTCTGGTGAAAAAAATTTTTTGTACACCATGTCTTTCCTTTTTTCATTTATTTACTTTATGACTCAATAGAGAAAGGCCAAGATTTTTGAAGAGCTTTCTTGTAGTATGGTTTAAATGACATTGCTAAATCTAAGATACCGTACCTGATCAGTGGCATATGTATTGTATGTATGTTTGTTGCTGCAGTGTGGTGCAGACTCCTTAGGAAATGATAGACTTGGCTGTTTTAACCTGACTACTAAAGGCCACGGGTTGGTACAGCATTTCATTATGTTGCTAGTTTTTGTGATGCTACTGTTTATATAGTTTTTGCATATGCATACAAACTCGTTTGTTGTTTTCTAGATGGACTCCAAGTGAGTCTATATCACCCCCATCCCCCCCAAAAAAAAACTTTTGGGGATAACTGCAGTGGGTTTTTAATTGGCTGGTAAAAGGTCTGAAGGGAATTCAAGGTAATGACTGTAAACAGGAAAAATTGCCTGCTGGCATAATCCTTTCTTCAACTGATAGGTTACCCTGAGGGAAAGTGAATGATTGGGATTTTAGGCCATACCTAATAACAAAAAAACATAGTCTATATGTGGTCACTAGCTAAAATTGTTCTCTCACAATGCTTTACTATTGTCATACCACCCTGGAAAAGGCCATTAGATGTGTTAAGTCTTACTCATGACGCAGAAATTTCCTCATAAAATTAGGTACATAAGACTTTAGATGCTACACTTTTTGCACGTGACATGCCACATTCATCGAGAAGATAATAATAATGATAACAAGGCATTACACAGTGAAACAATATGCCATCTGTTGATGGTAGTTTGATGGGTGCACGTTGATGGTACAGCCACTTAGCAGTTGTTTACAAAGTGGCACCAGCAACGGTTTCGTTGCCATTTTGGCTACTTCTGTACGGCCACAGTGGGTTTTTAGTGGTTTAACTTCCAGCATGAGATTTCCTATTAGTGTTCTACATTAGCCATAGCCCTAAAATATATCACTTTTTTGCTAGGGATAGACAAACGTATGGACAAATCGCAGCAATGCCCCCACCGTTGGGTGGAAGGCATAATAGTAATGTCACTGATAATGTTTATGTTACTGCCATTGTAGCAGAGCCGTTGCCATCAGAGTGTCAGATGATTACCAAACCTCCAACTAAACCAAACGACATGAGCTGTGATTCTGTCTATATCCACTGTCGCCATTGTATGTTTTATTTCAAGTGAATGCGTGAAGTTCGTGAAAGACTTGAATATTCCACTGATGGTGGTTGGCGGTGGCGGCTACACGCTGCGTAACGTGGCACGATGCTGGTGTTATGAAACGTCCGTGTTACTCGGAGAAGAAATTAGTAACGACCTGCCATATCACGGTGAGTTCTGTTCCGTCGTTTACTGTAACATTATTGAGTAATTACGAATTGATCATCGGTAGCTAATTAATTACTAACTAATAACTAGTGCAAGTTTCCTAATTATTGTTCTTTTTTGTTTGTCTCTGTCATATTAACCCACATCCCATTCAGTGAAGCAATCTGTCGTCATCATCATTTATTTTGCTAATTGAAGTGCAGACAGTTTCATCTCACACCAAGCAGAACAGTAAGGCTGACGTCTAGCACCAATAACAGCTCATATCCTAGATTGACGATAAGATATACATGCCATACATGGTAATCAAAATAAACTACTAAACACACACAAAAAGGGGAGAAAACATATGCACAAGAAATAAAATAATCAATATTGTGTAGGACATCATTATGGGACATTGCATTCCAGTTAAAAAATGGATGTCAGTGGGTGATTCTTCCTCATTAGAGCCAATATTTTGAGTTTCTGGTGGTGTCTTGACACCATTGGTTTGATGTTAATTGGGACAGTTGTTGAACTTCCATTATCCGAGATATAAAAAAATGCTGGACCACTTGCCAAAGATATGATCCATCTGCATTTCATTTCACTTGGATGCCCGATGGATCATACATGCAGAAATGGATCTGTAACATGAATTAACTTGTACGCGATACAGCCATTACAGTGTCAAAACTAGCATAAATCGACTTATCGTACCAAAAATTCCAGGTCTAATATAAAATTCCAGGGGTTTTCCAGGTGAGTGAGAACCCTGTAGCACAATTGAATGGAAGTGTATTCACTTATTTTCTTTAGACTGTGCTCTCGTGTCAGCACAAAGTAAAAGCATCTGTTCCAATCCAGTTGTCCCAAAGGTTCTTTCAAAACCGACTGAAGAAGCTATCCCTAGTTACCTAGTAATGGCCATTATAAAAGAGGTGGTGACACATGCTGGTATAGTATAATAGTTTATTGTCATCTTTGCTCTATATTCAGCAGATACTGTCATCATGGTTGATGTCAGTGCAAGTTGTGTTAACATGTGATTAGCATTACCGCATTTGCCATGTCCGTAGCATAAGTGTAATATAATGGTCTGCTGTCCATCAGTTTCCAAATATTTCTAGCAACAAAGAGTCCTGTTCTTGCACACGTAATTGAAGAAAAGTGCACGTATCACCAACAGAAATATCTGTCGTACACCAGACGTTATTGCAATCACTAATTACCCCCACCACTTTTGGCACAGATTTTTTTTAACCACAATCAATCAATCAATCATGTTTATTTGTCAACACAGACACAATACAATAAAATAAACAGTAAAAAGCAGAACTGCGTCAACTGGACAGTAAGACTCAAATAGCACTTATAACTGCCCGGAAAGATAGATAAATGAGAGGATATATTACAAGTTAAGCCGCATAACAGAACAGTGAACAAATCAGTTTACTAACAGCTAATACTATATAACATACTATTCTACTGCTCTAGGATTTTATTGGAAATTGCTGGAAATTTCAAACTGGGAGTTTTTACAGAAGTGGATTTCCCTTTCTGGTATACATTATGCAACATATATTAACAAAAACACTTTAAAAATTATATTTATTCGCCACTGTGTACAACTACAATAATGAAACAAGCACAAGATGTTTTACAGTACCTGCCTAGTGTTTGCATTTTCCTGCTTTGTTAGAATGTCAGGATGTAATGTAAAGTCTGGTGCAAAATATTCCAGATATTCTGAAAACACACGACACAATCTACAACATAATGCAACCAATCCATGTCAACCAAAAGCTGCTGACAGTACACTGTACAAGGTTATCATACGTGAACGTAAGGGCCAAAATGTATGCTACAGTGAATCCATGTTGCCAGCTGCTGAGTCACTTTGAATGTAACGCCCTATGCTCGCATTAACACCAATCAACCCTTCTTCTCTGATCTGTCTATTCCCCAAATTTCGTCAAAATCCATCACTAAGCTGAACAACATTATTCAAACAGAAATAAAAAGAAAAAGAACAAATAAACGCAAACAAACAAACATTACCAACAAAACAAGAATACAACCACACATATAGGCTTTTTTAGATATCTTGCTAACAGACAATCAAGGTACTGTAAAACATCTTGTGCTTGTTTCATTATTGTAGTTGTACACAGTGGCGAATAAATATAATTTTTAAAGTGTTTTTGTTAATATATGTTGCATAATGTATACCAGAAAGGG
>Ga0209782_1001700_pt1 | contig 11750 bp, 4 predicted proteins | sample WorMetmaBAHAMAS1_FD_187390 | JGI IMG/M metagenome (GOLD analysis project Ga0209782, IMG submission 187390) | Marine gutless worms symbiont microbial communities from Max Planck institute for Marine Microbiology, Germany - Inanidrilus... | ecosystem: Host-associated > Annelida > Digestive system >... | reverse complement strand
GTAGAATTTGCAACTTTCACGCAAACTGTTATGATTACAACCGTATTGCTCATAACCGGAAGTTTACTAAATATCGAGTAAAACTGGATCTGGGATAAATATTCTTTATTTACTGACGGGCCCTATGCCGTCGACGGTAGACCTCTGTTGCTGTACACTAAAGCTCAAACTCCATCGGTTCGATTTGTTGTGGATTTCTTGCATCTTGTTTGTACAACATGTCGACAACAAGTTGATTGTAATGTACTCAGCACTTGCTTGCATTTCTGCAAATTGTTGAGTGATTGCTAACGAGTAATCAGATTCAGCAACTGGATATTATGCACTAATTTACGAATCAAAATATCAGCACTCAGCCTACGTACAGTCGATGAAAATCACAATTGAAAGATGCCTGTGCATCTAAATGCTGCAAATATTTAAAAAAAGAATTAAATAATTAATTATTGACAACATCTGTAGGCTGTGTAGCCTTTACATTCATCGACGCAGCCGAGGTGTCTCGGTGCTACTCGGCGAGCAATGAGAACTATTGTTTCTACACGAGTGGTTCGTTGTTGAGTTGGAACGAAGCGAGAGACTTTTGTGAGTGGAGGAATTCAACGCTGCCGATCATCAGTGACGTGAATATTGACAACGTATTTCAACAGTTTGTATTGAATGACGCCAACAGAGTCATACAGCACAGATCAGTCTGGCTTGATGCTCGTGCTCTTCGTGTTCACGACTCAGACAAATGGTACTGGATCAACGGACAACCGTCAGGTAGGTACTTATCTCATTGTAACTAATTGTAGACTTTAAAAGTTACTTTTATAGTGTCTCAAATACAAAGAACAACTGCTGATCTCAAGTCATTCGTCCATGGTATAGCCACGCAACCCACTGTCTTCTTACGACATGCAGTATACTTATAGAGATCCATTTTGGACCTCTTGGTTTCATTGCATACACAAAAGACCTAACAGCTGTGTTCAATAGACACACCGCCATTCACACATATATGCAGACGACGATAGCAACACACTCGATGATGCCAAGGCGAGCTGAGATCGTCTGACCAGCTTAGTGTCTGATGTTGGAGTGCCTTGCGTACACTGAAACTGAAGACAGAAATGATCTGGTTTGTGTTGCGTTCAAATCTCGTCAAACTTTAACGCATCAACCAGTCACTCCAAGTTGGACTGAAAAACATTCAACCCAGCAGTGTTATCCATGATCTTGGCGTTTATATGGACTCGGAACTGACAATGAAACAACACGTCGCAAGAACTGCTGCTGCATGCAGCTACCGCGTTCGTCGTATGCGTCAGGTTTGTCGTTGCGTCAGCAAGGAAGTCACAGACCAGCTGGTTGTTCTGCTCATATGTTCCAGACTGGATTATTGCAATAGTGTGATGGCAGAACTGCCAATGTCCACACTAGAGCCACTACAGTGCATTCGAAATGCAGCTGCTTGACTGATGTTTGGCCTAAGTTACTTTGACCATGTGACGCCAAGCTATAACGCAACTCCACTGTCTGCCAGTCAGCTACTGAGTTAGAGTCGAACTCTGCTGTCTAATCCATGCCATCTACTATAGTCACAGACCAACGTATCTGACACAAGCTATACAGTCAGTCAGCACCAATAGGTCACGTTCTGGACTCTGTTCATATTCCTCCTCACTGATAGACTGCTCCCTACTATGACTGTGATCAAGGTTTAGCGAGTGTTCATTTTCCCAGCCACCTGGAACGAACTGCTTGACAAAATCTACACTGTGGCTGATCCTCAGATTCTGGAAACGGTTAAAATCACGTTATTTAGCACAAACTTTTATATTTTTCGACCATTTTTCGTGTATTACCATGTATCTCAGACTTCTATAATGCACCTATGTTCTTCTTATGTAATAGGTGCATAACAAATACAATTATTATATATGATATAATATACACTGTCAGTAGCAAGCAAGAAGTATCTGGCCACTCCTGTGTGACCATTTCCCTATAAACGTTACATGTACTAAGCCCATATGTCCTTAGGAAGCCAGTGATGAATACAGTTGTTGGTGTTATGGTGTGGATGGTGCAACTTTCAGTAAATGTTTCAAATCGGCATCTATGACTAAGACTGGCTAAGTTTATAGTTTCAAATGGCGGTTTGACTCATCATTCAGCCCAGCTCTGACGCTCTCCAGAGCCAAATATTAGGTACACAATGGCACCAATGCCATTGATTATAGCTGTCAAGACGAACACTTTCTGCCACTCTTTGTGAGTTGATCTTTCATACGTCAGTGCTCCCACGATCAGTGGGCCAATGATTGCAGCGAGATTGCCAACGGTGAAGATCAGTCCCATAATCCTTCCGGCGTGCAGAGGAGCCAAGTCCAGTGAGTTAACACTGACAGTCGTAAATACGATGCTTTCACAGGCTTCAAACACAAGCAAGATCGTTATTGCTAAAGCACGATTGCAGCCTGTTAATCCCAAGGTCACTAGAATACACCCGGATGAGACACATCCAACAACGCAGAAGGCTTTTCGAACAACTGTCGTTGACAGTCTGCCTGGAGCCCGCAACCAGTCGGCAAGCATTCCATAGAGAGGAATGGTGATAACTGATGCCAAGTACGGAATGGCAGAAAACAAACCATTCTTGCTCATATTCAAGCCGAGAACATCGTGCATGTACAGTGGTAGACAAGTGACGAGGGTAAAATAGCCCCAGCTGTCAGCAAATGAAGCTACGGCTAATGCCCAGACAGGAACAGAGGTGAGGATTTTTTGCCATGGTGTAGGTGGGCGCACTGTTAGATCTTCAATGCCGATCATTTGTTCCCAGTACTCAAGTTCTGCAGTTGATATCCGTGGATGCATCGGAGGTGAGTCATAGCAAAGAAAGAACCAAGAAATGGAGTATAGGCAACCAATCAGACCAAAGAAATAGAAGGCAGACTGCCAGCTGACATAGTCGCACAGGACACCCGTAACCGACAATCCAATAATTATACCAACATCGGAGCCAACAAAGATCATGTTGACTACTCGTGTTCGGTGTAGTGGCACGGACCATCGAGCAATTAATGCATTGCTGGCAGGCAGCATCACACCTTCACCAAGTCCTGATAAGAATCGCAGTGTTGTCAGTAGTGCGATACTTTCTCTTGCTGCACCCGGTGTAAGAAGGGTTATCACTGACGACAGCAGTAGACAACCACCGAAAAGCCACGTGCCACCAAAATGATCAGCAGCCAGACCTCCCGGTATCTGCAAACAAGCATTCAACACACAGGTGTGCTAATAAGCTGATGTGAGTAGCACAGACTGCTGACACGCAATATGTTCACCCCATTTTAGTAGTCCAGAGAAGTGATCACTCCACTGTATGAATCAATTTCGGTGTTTGGTAAATATTTTTTTAATTAAATAACTAATGAGCAGGATACTTAGCAATCTGTTTTCTCCTCTATAAAGTTTTATGTCAACTTCTTAGGTGTACATCAAAGTTATCTGTTCTAATATAAAGTGGTAGTGCTGAAATTGAAAGACTAAGCACAGCAGGACTGTGTAATTCCAGAAATTGCAGAGCTAAACTAAAAGAAAATAAACTAAAAGAGACAAAATTAAAGACATACAACTAGATAAACGTAAAAGTATCTGCAAGGTTAACAATGTCAGTCAATGACATCACCATTCAAATTCTCTTTCTTTAGCTACAGTATAAACAAAAATGCTAAAAATAAGTTATGTACAGCACTGGCCATAAGCCACTAACATTTCGATTAAAACTAGTTTTCTACTAGACACTTGATCAGTTCACTGCAACAAATTAGCAATCAGACAGAGTAACATATTTAACAGTTCTCTTGATCAGCGGCATTGTCATCGTTATACAAGACAATCGTTTCAATTTGTCAACATACACAACGTTGACAAGTGCTCAGCAAAGACAACCATGTTTTAAATGTAAATAAAAATATTATCACTATTTATAATGACGGTGATCTTTACGGACTACACACATCTATTTTCTAGTATTAAAATAACTGAGCTGATGTTTTTTTCATGAAGTTTATTGAATTTGTCACATTGTTATGGCGCGACGCTGTGCTAGCGGGGTATATTTTTTGTAATGGGTGACTTACAAGGAAATTAGAAATGCCGGGTCTTATTGCACTGGTTTTGCATATATGTCTGTCTCTGATGTTGATATTTCCATCCCCTATTCTTCATGGTTTCGTATACTTTAAATATTGTGATAGAAAAAAATCAGCAAAATTTGACTTGTGTTCTTCCTTTTTGGCTGTAATTGCAAATGGTTTGCCCAGTTCACGAATAAAATGAAACTGCTTCGACTAATAGGGGGCAAAAAAACGGACTGTTTTTGAGAGTTGACAATTGTACGACGGTTAACGGGAAAAAGGTGTGTGATATGTTAAAAGTTTCCAAATTTTGTATAAAAAACTATGAAACTTCCATTTCAGTTCATTGAAATATTCTTTTCCTAGTTTGCATAAATCTTGACTAAATGTGAAATTATGCTGAATGTTACAACAATGCATGGATTTTACTCAATTTTTATTCGAACATACAGTGAAAGTAATAGCAACGTTCATCTTCACACATAATTAGTCAACACTAAATTCAACGTGTGTACCCTTCGCCCGTCATCAGTCTTTTTGGCCGGTGACTGATCGTTCATTTCAGAGTGTCCTAGCGTGGCTAAATCCAACTGTCAAGTGTAGCACGCATTTCAGCCCTCAATGTCTGAAATTTGGTGGCGATACACCATCTGTTGCAACTCTCCACGCACTGACTAATTCACGAGATTTAGATCCGTACCATTTGGAGGCCACTTATCCGTTCAATTAACTCCGGCACATCTCAGCGCAGGTATTCAACAGTGTGAACAACATCTCAGGAGTCAGGACTGACCAAACCGAGCAAATGATCAACTGCTAAGGTCGGGTTGCACCATCCATACTTAACTTAAGTAGTCGTAAAAATCTCCATTAAAATGCATGAAGATTTTATGACTACTTAAGTATGGATGGTGCAGTCCGACCTAAAAGGACTGATGATGTTTGTCAAGACGAATGGTGCCCATATTGATATTTCGTATCCACTACATCTGATAGAGCAGACGATCACTGTTGTTACTTACACTGCATGTTCGACTTAAAAATTGAGTAAAATCCATACATTTTTTGTAAAATTCACCATAATTTTATGTGCAGTGAAGATTTATGCAAACTATGCAAAGAATAGATAAATACACTGGCTTTTTATAGACAAAATTTGAAAAATGTTGACATGTCATATGCCTTTCTCCCATTTATCATCGCAAAGTTATCAACTCTCGAATACAGTCTCAGTTCTTTTACAAAGCTTTGCAAAACATCTTTTTTTAAATTTTAGTTACTAAATACTGTCTTAAAGTGTTAATATACCGTTTCAAATAGTTGTTATTAGAAAGTTTACTCAAATATTTGTACTTAAATACTGTCTCAGTACTTGCTTAAATAATATTTCATGCTGAACTTATTAAATACTTCACAATAATGTAGTCTTGTTAAGTATTTAAAGAAAGCGAGCCAAAAACAGTCAGGCAGACACGGTGATCATAATACTCTGCTCTCAGGTGCTTCCCTGCCTAGTATAGAGTAATAAATAGCACATTGCATGCAATCTTACAGTCATAAACTAATAATTTAACTTTTCGCAGAGCTCACCTGAGTAATACCATATCCGTAATAGAAGGCCGACAGGACAACTGCTTGTTGAATGCGGTCCCAGTTTAGTTCTCCGCCTTCATTTTCGAGTTCCGGGTCTCTGGGACATTCGTCTTGGTCAGTATCATTGGTCATTGCAATGTCTGCCTCAGTGACTGTGGTCTGGTTTACCATGTCTACGATGGCGACGCTCAGGGTTTCACGTAAAAGCATTGTAGTAACGAAACCAAGGAATGCCATAATGTAGAATATCAGTCCACATTTTGGAACATATGAATTACCAGTTGACTTGGCTTGTCCATTAAATGAGCCATAACTGTCTGTAGTTTGAGCTGTCAAGGCGTCAGTCGTTTCCGTTTTGCCATCATCCTGCGAGGCATCGTCACCTGAGGTTGCCTTATTCAGATCGCTGAGCTGGTACATGTTTGCTGCTTCAAGCTGTCAAGTTTTCACCACTTGCAACTGTGCAAACACAAACAACTGAGCACAGAATTTTGGCTTACGTACTCGTAATATTCTTTATTGTTTAACGCATATATGATACACGATTTTAACTGTATGAAAAGTAAAGTAAGGTGTAGATTTCATTAAGTGACTCATCTCCTATGCGTTCGAGTATGACCAGTGTTAATAGAAAATTACACAGGTTTTTGCCTGCCACCTACATCTTTATTCACACAAATTGAACTACATGTATATAGGCCTAAAGGTCTTTTCTTTCCAGCCAAAGAGCATTACCACCATTTTGCTGATACTCATTTTCCGACATTCTGAAGGTAGGACACTAAGTTGGCTGGATGACACGGTTAAGATAAGTGTAAGAGCAAAAGCCACTTAGATATTGCTAGAACGATAACTGATCAATAAACATACAACATTATAATATCTTGTGCATGCGTTATTTGTACTTACTGAATAGTGTAGCTGCTTGCACAAATCTAATCAATGGATTTTACAATGTAGCCTAGTCTACTAAACGTATTAGTTTCCAGTTTTTGCCGATGTCCTCAAAACTGCAATACGGTCGAACTCACGCCACATCATTCGCAGCAAAGGTCGTCTATAATCATGTGCCTCGTATAGCTACATGTACATAACAATGCAGTATGTGTTAGGTACTAGTTTGATCAATAAAGCACGGCTATGTAATTTGCAAATGCAATTCATTGCTGTTGCTACTGATCATCCACATTATAGCGGCGTAACCAGATGGCAGGTGTTGCAAATATGATAGGTTCGAAGCTAATAAATTAGATGCCTCCGTCACTGCACAGCAGCCGGATAGGGTGTACTGTAGATAACTGATGCATCGGCGTAACGTCCACTATCGGCCTATCGACGTTCAAAATGTAGGAAATCGGTTACTTCCTTAACATTTAATGTCATTTTCTGTACGCTTATTAACCGTTGCAAACGGCGTAGTTTCTGTGCGAAAGGAATGACAAATTAATGACTAGATTAGTGTTAAATTTAGGGTTAGGCTAGACTCTAACTATCTGGAATTATGAGGCCTATGCATCAATTATTGGCCATTAAGGCCAATCAATCACACCATTAGTCACCATGTAACACACGTCCGTTACCTTTGTCAACTTCATGACAAAGTAAGTAAGTAAGTATGCGACTTATATATCGCTAAAGTCAAAAAAAGATTCAACATTTTTTTTCCGGAAAACTCAGACTGCATGATATAATTTTGATGATCCATTATAACCGATAGAAAGTGCTGATATACTGAAGATCCCAGAGACTCTAGTGTCGTTACTTTTAGCAACTCTCATAGTCGTTTATGACGACGGTTTCTAAACAACCTGAAAGTAATGTTCAGTTAACGGGATTTAACTTGCAGTTACAATGATATAGGTATGTGATTATGCTATTAATTCTATTATTTTAATGATTAGGCCTTATCCATAATGTGTGGTGCTAGTCATTAGGTTAGGTGCCAGTTCGTCCAACGAATACTATATACGCAGACAAAAATGCAATACCTGTACTTACTGAAAAAGTTAACAAACTCGTATGCAAAATGATTCAGCAGCTGATATGTGTAGCCTCGTAGTGAAAATGTTAGGGTGATGGACTGACGTCTCGAAGCTCGCAGGTCGATTTTTTTGTCGTAAACAGCCTGTCAGTTGACAACCTTAGGAAAGTTGTGCAATGCTAACCATGCATCTCTGCAGTTTTTCTTAAGGTTTTAGCTCTTGTATTGCGTGCGTATAGGCCTATGTATGTTTTGTCTGTAGCTACAGTATGTCTTATTCATAGATATTGAATTTTGTATGTACTATGTATGTGTCTAAGTGTGTGTCTGTGTGTCAGTTGCGTTTCCGTGTGTTGGCTATGTATATTATTTTTCTATGGACATTATGTCTGAATTAACTTCATGACGATGATGATGATGAATGCACACACGCTGTGCCTCCTTTGCCAGTCAAAGACGGTGACGCTCTGCAGCTGGGAGGGTATCCGCAGGCCAGGTGAAGAGTCTGCCAGATATAGTAGTAGTAGTAGTACATGAACTTTATTGCGAAAAAATAACACAATCAAACAATAGAACATAAATGTTGTAACATATAATACAATGGCATTTTTTGCAACAGGCAGACTCTCAAGGAGCCTAGGCTCTGCTTAATCAAGGCTGCCTAAATTAATTCAGTACAATTTACTGATGCCAGATAATCTTATGATTTTCTTTTGCAGCTTTATTAGTCAGTCCAGAATAATGGACAGATATGAACGTGTGTACATGCTTAAAATTATTTCGGGCTGTATGTCTAGAAATTAGAGCTCAGCAGACGCCCTACGGTATTTGCCAATCACGGGACTCCCTTCACGTTTAATCTGTTACTCAACGACGCTACGATACCATTGTATTATGCAGTCGTCATGTGTCCGTGCATTCATCTCTCCGTCCATCACAAGTCGGTGAGTGACTAAAACGGTATATGTGTAGGATAGACCAGGGACTCTAGTTTTCTGAAGCCAAAGATCTTGGTGAAATACCAACGGGGTCACCCCCTACCCTGACTGAAGTACCAAGTAAAATATGTGACTCTCGACAAATAACTCGTTTTAACTCGATAACTGGCTGCCAGTCAGCTACCAACTCAAAGTCAAACTCTGCTGTTTAAATTAATCCACGCCATATACTATGGTCATAGCCCAAAGTATCCCACAGAATCCTTGCAGTAAGTGAGCACCAACAAACTAAGTTCCAGACTCCATTCATTATCCTCCTCACTGATGGATCACTGTTAATACCACGGCTGTGCTCGAGGTTTAGCAAGTTTTGAGTTTTCCCTCACAGGTCGTGCCACGTGGAACGCACTGACTGTGACAACATCAACACTGTGGCTGATCCTTTTAATTCTGAAAACTGCTGAAGTCGTATTATTTTAGCACTACCTTTAATATTTTACTACTATTTTTGTGTATTATAGTGTATATTGGACTTCTGTAATGAACTTATGCCCTTCATTTGTAATAGGCAAACTATACATGTAAATGCTATTATGATATATGACATGATATATACCGCTAGTTGCAAGTGATAAGCGTCTGTACATTCGTGCATGTCCACTTTTCTATAAACCTACATGTCTTTGGAAACCCAATGACGGATACAGTTGTTGGTGCTATAAAGTTGAAGATGCAAGTCCAGTGCAGGTTACCAGCTAGTATCTATGACCAAAAGACTAAAAAAAACTTGTAAAGTTCGACGTTAGAGACGATGGTTTGACTGATCATTCAGCCCAGCTTTGACGCTTTCCAGAGCCAAAGATTAGGTACACAGTGGCACCAATGCCATAGATTATAGCTGCCAAGATGAACACTTTCTGCCACTCCTCGCGAGTCGATCTCTCATACGTGAGTACTCCAACAATCAGTGGGCCAATGATTGCGGCGAGATTGGCAACAGTGTAGATCAGCCCCATGATCCTTCCAGCGTGCAGAGGAGCCAAGTCTAGTGAGTTAACGGCGACAGTCGTTAATGAGATGCTTTCACAGGCGACAACAACAAATAGGATTGTTACTGCTAAAGCACGATTGCAGCCTATTAATCCCAGGGTCACCAGAAGACACCCAGCTGAGACAAATCCAACAATGCAGAAGGCTTTTCTAACGACGGTGTTTGACAGTCTGCCTGGAGCCCTCAGCCAGTCGGCAAGCATTCCGTAAAGAGGAATGGTGATAATAGATGCCAAGAATGGAAGAGCAGAAAACAAACCATTTTTGCTTATGTTAAAGCCGAGAACATCGTGCATGTACAGAGGCAGGCAAGTGACGAGGGTAAAATAGCCCCAGTTGTTGGCAAAGAAAGCTACTGCCAATGCCCAGACAGGTACAGATGTGAGGATTTTTTGCCATGGTGTAGGTGGGCGCAATACTAGATCCTCGTTGCCAATCACTTGTTCCCAGTACTCAAGTTCTGCAGTTGATATTCGTGGATGCATAGGAGGTGAGTCATAGCAAAGAAAGAACCAAGAAATGGAGTATAGGCAACCAATCAGACCAAAGAAATAGAAAGCAGACTGCCAGTTGACGTAGTCACACAGGACACCTGTCACCGACAATCCGATGATTACACCAACATCGGAACCAACAAGGATCATGTTGACTACTCGTGAACGGTGCAGTGGTGCTGACCATCGAGCAATCAATGCATGGTTGGCAGGCAGCATCACACCTTCACCGAGTCCAGACAAGAATCTCAGTGTTGTTAGGAGGGCAAAACTTTGTCTTGCTGCACCCGGTGTGAGAAGGGTTATTACTGATGACAGAAGTAGACAACCACCAAAAAACCACGTGCCACCAAAATGATCAGCAGCCAAGCCTCCCGGTATCTACAAACAAGCATCCAACACACAGGTGTGTTAATAAGCTGATGTGAGTAGCACAAACTGCTAGACCACAGGATATTTACCCATTTTTAGTTCAGGCAAAGCTATCGTTTTACTGCATAAGTCAATATGGGTTTTTAGGCAATAGCTTTTTAACACTAGCAAGACGGCGATTTTGTTACACCTTAAAGACGGTGATACGTCATTTAATGCACATGCAATTTTAGAAATAAAGCTGTACTTTATGTTAATTTGGTGCCTATTTTGTGATTGTTAATTTATCAGACAGACCTTCTGATATCTATGTTTACAATATTTACCTAACATGACAACCATAGACAATGGACTTTGTTCCCGAACAACTTTGTGCTTTTTGCAGAAGTGAATGCACTCGTCTGCTGTAGCTTTATGGACTCAAATAATGCGTACGCGTATTTGCAGATTAGTAGATTCATCCTGCCCCATGGCAAGTTACGTCAAGTATACGCCCATAGCTATAATATGCCCCATTTGTATTGCCAAGTCCAGCGAGTAATGGGCAAGTCAATCGTTTCATTTTGTAAACATGGACAACGTTAACAAGAGCTCAGCAAAACCAGCCATGTTTAACGTGAAGACAAAAACAAACATTAACACTATTCATACCGAGTGGGGTCTTTATGGACCGCACACATCTATTTACTAGCATTAAAAATAACCATTCATGATCTCTTTTATGGAATTTATCGAACAGGTTACATTTATCGTCTAGTCAGGATATTCATTAGATCTTTTTATACCTGTGATGGCTAATTTCCTAGGGAACTGGTTGGTGGCTTTCATGACCCTCAATTGATTTTAGCAGATTGTGGTAACGGATCGGTCTTATTCTACTGGTTTTGCATAGGTCTGTCTCACATGTTGCTATTTCCATCCTTTATTCTTTGTGTTCTCGTGAAATATAAGTACAATGAAAGGAAAAAAATCAGTTATATTCGACGTTGTGTCCCTCATTTCTTCGACAGTAATTGCAAGTGGTTTATACAGTTTACAAAGAAATGTGATATCACTGTTTGTCCTCACGTAATACTCTAATAAAATAAAATAAAGGTAACTGCTTCGACTAATATTAAGCTTTGCAAAAAGTTTTTAAATACGAATTACAAAATACTCTTTTATAATAATAATAATAATAATACAACATTTG
>Ga0209782_1001699_pt1 | contig 11753 bp, 8 predicted proteins | sample WorMetmaBAHAMAS1_FD_187390 | JGI IMG/M metagenome (GOLD analysis project Ga0209782, IMG submission 187390) | Marine gutless worms symbiont microbial communities from Max Planck institute for Marine Microbiology, Germany - Inanidrilus... | ecosystem: Host-associated > Annelida > Digestive system >... | reverse complement strand
CTTCACTACAAGCAAACCCACCAGTAAAGTCCACACCATAGTTAAAGCTTATGAATCAGCACCACAGGCTCACAGGCATGAACAGTGAAGTTTCCTGTATCATATATTCTGCTAAAACACTTCATCTGCTCACAACACTATTGTAGGCAGGTTGCCCAAATGATGAGTCTAGAATAAACTACTAACACCGGCTGTTGACACCTGCCAATATCACATCATGTCGATCTTTGCTTTGGCCATTCGGTCTACATATGCTAAAATCAACACATCCCACTAGCGCACCGCTACCAGAATACTGTAATGTTGTATTATTGCATAAGTGTAATGTGAGCAGAAAACATCATAATCTCAGTCAACAAAGAGATCTACATCAAACGACTGAGCGGCTCCATGCCATCCACTGCAGTCATCACTACGCTTGCCATATCTAGCAGAAAGTGGTAACGCACCAGTCCCACGTCCATCCATCTCTCTCGATTGGGCATACTTGAACTGACTTGCCAGGGGCAGCATTTGTCTCCCTCGCCCACTGTGGTAATGCTGCAGTAACTTCAGAGATCCTCATGCAATCTGCCCATCCTTCTTTAACTCCAGCCGATATCCCATTCATCAATTTCTCCATGTACGCCTTCCACGAATCTTTCATCAATTTCTCGTCGACAATCACTTTAACTAATACTCCTTTGAGACAGTCTGACCCTGTTATGTCCATGTAGTATATATTCGTGCAGTGTATATTCAAACTGATTCACCAGAGGAAGCACTGACGTAGAAAGTGTGTAGAAGGTTGCAGCCTTCGGTGTGAAGGCCGTCCGCACAAACTCATTTACACTGGCACTGAAAACTGTTAGCTTAGTTAGGATAACTGACCATTCGTCACACCAACTGCAATGTCACAGTTCACAATGCTAAACAGAAAGCCAAGATAACAGTATCTGCAAAGCAATTTCATCGAAATACAAGAGTAAATGTTTCGCCTGACCAAATTCTATAGTAAATTAAGCATTAAACAGATTAAATGTTCTTTTTTTGCAACAAGCTTTTGTCTCTGTAATGAAGTCAGCATTTTGTCCACTCTAGCCTATCACTGTTCTGAACGTTACTTCAGAAACAGCAAACTGCATATATCAAGCACAATGTCTCGAGCCTGCAGCCGCAGTGCAACAGTCGGCATTCAACAGTAACAAAACTACACAACCAAAATCTATCGACGTCTAAGACAGCGCAACTTATGTGAGTCACACTACAGCACGATGCGCTGTCGGACTACGACGACGAACGAATGCTACTAGTAAGAGTTGAGAAGTGGCTTGGTGCCGGTCGGCGTCTCGGGCCAGTTCAACTCCTCGCGTTCTCCCTCACTGTCCGGCTCATCTTCGTCATCATCGACCTCGTTTGCTGGCGGCGGCGGAGTTGACGTACGTGACACGGACGGCGACGGAGGCTCTGACGGTGGTTTTAGAATCTTCTGCCAAGCGTCCTACGGCAACAACGTCTTGTTTGATCAACAACAACAACAATCAATCAATCAGTAAATGTTACGACGTCTATGGTCCCAATATCACAAAAATAGCTATTGAGAGTTCACATACTCATAGTGCACAATAAAGCACAGAACAGTTCTGAATATCTTTCCACACATTCTGCAAACAATCATCATCGCTCAAGTGTTTGTGCTTTCTATTGGAAGGAGAATTAACTGGTCAAAAAAACGAATAATTACATGATCAACTGACTTCACTTGAAAAGAGTAACAACAGCATAGAAGAATTATAGGCAAATATTTCTTTGCTAATTCTACTGACAAAAATCATACACGTTTCCAGAATTGTGAATAACATCAGTCAGTGTGTATCTCAGATACTGAAGCTCGCACAATATTTTGATAAAAACATAACATCAAAAGCACAACGTACTGAAGTATGATCTGCTGAAAAAGTTTCTGGATGTGTGCGACTCAACGCCAGTTGACGTGCTTTGCGGTAGTACTTCAAACACAAAGAAACACAAGTCTTCATTGAACTATCTATTCGTGATTTTACATTAACAACTATAAACAGCACAAATTGCTGAGAGAATACAACATTCAGTTCTATCCGCGGGTTAGTATTTAAGTACAATAAGCAACAGTTCTGCAACACAGCAAATATGCCTGGAGCCCTCACAGGCTCTATAATTAAAACAGTGCTGGCCATTAATCAAAAAAGATGGCTAAACATCGAGTTTGCATGAACTAACTACAACTGGCAGAGATAATTCACAAAGACTTAACGTACCACACCCAGGTTTCTCCAATCGAGCAGTTCACTCAGACGTTCCGTTCGGTTTCTTTGTATGATGCGCTGGCGTCGAGACAGATGCGTGAAGTCAAACATGTACTGTAACGATTCACCAAACAGCTTCCATGCTGATTAATACGGAAAAGTTCTTGTAAAAACATTCAATTAACTTTATTTGCTCACTGCAATTTCTAAAAGAAAGTTAAAAAAGCCGAGTTCTGGATGGTATTCGAAAAAAAATAAACCAATTTCCTCGTGTCATGTTAGTGACTGACATCTGCACGACATTTGCTACAAGGATGCTGTGAGAAAAATGCTCCCGTGAAATTTAGGCTTAACACATGAAAACTTGCACTTGAAAGAGCTTGCAAGAGACGAATTACCTTGAAGGTCACTTAAGGTCAGTGAAAAAACTATCGTGTGGTGTTGGTTGCATTACTTATGACTTTCACAATGGTGTTTTGAAAGAACACCCACATGCGACACACTGATGGACACACAGTGTAAACTAGACCTAATTCAAAAATCAAGGCTTGCACCAATAAAATAAAACCGACTATAAGATAGAAGAAGCATTAAAACTAAAGCCAGATCTGATCATGTTTATGAGAGCTGGCCTGGAGATGGATCAGGCCTATTCTTACAGTTCCATGGTCTTTGTGGGACTGTTTGTTGCTAACATGTTTGAAACAAGTCATGCAGGTGGCGTTTGGAGAATGACATGACAAATGGACTGACGGGCAGCTCTACCCAACGTGCGACATCCTCGTAACTTGGTGACCGACCTGCGCCAGCTGCTGCACTGACTCTTCGACATTCTTGAAGTGTCGGTCGATGATGTAGATGCCGTACGACATCGGATCAGCAATGTGCTGCTGCATGAAGCAGCCGAAGCCAGACAGATTGGTCGAGATGTTGGGAATTCCCATCACCGTGCATTCCGCTGCAAATAGAACACAACATTTAGCCACGCGGACAGTCAACGATCGCATTACTTGCACACACGTATAAGAAAATATAACGAGTGTACAAAACAAAACAGTAAATAACTGACAGCTTCAACCAGAAAATTAAACTTACAGAAAATGTTGAATAACATGCAACTCTAATAAATAACTAAAGAAATGATTTAATTACTCTCATTTAGCATTTGTAAGTATTGCCTTTAGTACATTTTATTCTGCATTTTATAATTTACTCAGTGTGGTACATACATTTAACATATCTATTCTAACTTACTTACTGCAACTCTGTGAGTTTTTGCTTAACTAGCCTATATAATTAGCCAGAGTTATTCCACACAGATTACTACTATCTTTTAAGACACTTGACAAATACTATAGAGTAACAACTACAATGAATAGATATGCTTTTTATAAACATACAGTTAAAGACTGCTGCTGCTATAAAAACTTGAGTGCAACCTCCATAATCTGATATTCCAAACTGTAGCTTATTTAGCACATTGCCATAATCTGTTAGTACAACCATTATCTAATTACCTGGTGTATATCCCCACGGCTCATAATACGACGGAAAGACGCCAAGATGACAGCCACGAACAAACTCCTCGTAGTCAAGTCCAAACAATGGATTAGTCGAACTGAGAAACTCCGGATGAAATATAACCTTAACATATATACAGCTATCCTGTTATTTTGTTAGTAATTGGCAACTAATACATCAGAGAAAAATAAAAAAACATATAAAAAACTCTGCTGGCTAACAGTTGTACATGGGAGAAACAACCAAACAACTGTCAAAACTATCATGTTATTAGAAATATAAAAACAGTAAGAAAAAAAACAATTAACTCAACAACAAGAGAACAGAACGCAGTGGCGGAGAAACTGATCTTTACCTTGACTCGGTCATGATGGCTGTTGAAGAGCTGACAGCGTCTGAAGGCACACAGTACGGGGTCAATGCCGTCGTCCATTATGTTATGTGTACAGATCGGCGGCAATGTGTGTCGCTGCAAAGAAACCCAGAACCATCGACTGACTATACAAAAGAAACTGCCGTCAGTGCGTTTTCGCTGTCTGATGGACAATAAACAGCTTAGACTGTCCCTAAAGATTCTCTCATTAGAAATTACTCAATTTGGAGTAATTCCATCAAACAATTATAGTATCATAATTTGTTACAACAAAGTTTAATGCTGGATGCGACAATATATCACTTAATACCACTCATAAACTATAGTCTAACTCGAATATCCACTGATAAGCATAATATTAATATTTATCATGGCTGATAACCAGTAATAATTTTTGATAATAGATATTCCAAAATTAACTGTTAGTTTGTTCGATATAAATCAATTATGCCGTATTAAATTTCAGGCAAAATTTATTCAGACTCGCTGTAACCATAGAATTTAAAAAGTCATTTGCATTAAAAGACATTACCTGACATATCTAAACATGGCCACTCTAAGAACACGGTTTTCATTTGCTTGTCTGCACTGAAAAGTATCTGCATTAGTAGCATTAAATCATATTCAACTACCAAAAGTTTCTGCTCACCAAATTTTTTTAACAATAGCCATGCGAATAACCGTTACCAATTAGAGACTTATTAATCTGTACAGCACAATCACGTTAACAGTATCAGACAAATCCAAAAGCAACTAATTAATTAACAGTAACCTCAATCAAAAACCAATGTAATCACCTGGGCGGCATAAATACATCTTTTCAACTTAATCAGGTCTTCTTTGACAAGCAGATCTTCACCTTTTGGTATCTCACCCCTAACACAAATTTTAGACAAACACTCATGAAGTGATATAGTTACCGTAAAAGCATTCTAACATGCACACCAAATAATGATATATAAGCAGAAATAATGATTTGGACAAAGGGGCACTGCTCGCTTTACACAATCTCTGCAGCGCTAATATAACAATGTACTCTAATAGTATTCAAATTCAAATTTATTTCTCGGCACATAATAAACAAGAAGCATTTGAAAAATGTTGGGCCCATTCGCCACAATGAGCCGCCTCACGTCAATTCACCAGATGTCGCTAGCGGTACTGTCACGCGCCGCCTGCGCATTGATATCCACAACAACGACAACGACAACGACAACAACGCGTGACAGAGGGGACCGCTATGGCCCCATGGAATGGGCCCAATGAAAAAGAAGAAAACAAACAAGTTTACAGTGAAATCAACAAGACAAACTAGGAGTGCTATCTAGGACTCAAAGGCAGAAAGACTCCTCTAACATGAGCATCACAGAATCAGTCAGAAAAAAAGTAAATAATTATCAGCTCACCGCAGACAGATTTCAAACAGCCGATGGCCGATATCTTTCTGCACAGCATTCACTGTCTCTCTCAGCTGCTTTGCAATGGCTTGTCCACGCAGCGACTCCACATTGAAGTTGTTGGTCCTCGTCGGAAAAATCATAAAAGCAACAACCGTCGTGTCGCTGTTTTCTGACTGCAACCAATCAAGTCGCACATCACCTTGGCAAGTACATAAGTGTAGAATGACTTATTTCACAAAATGAGCAAAAAAAAAAACAGGCGGAGTTAAAGCCAATTAAGCCAGCATAAGTCTCATGTCAATCAGATGGCTAGCTCAGTTAACAGCCAGTGCCATTAACCGACTATATCACCATGCCCCCAGTCCTAGTCAGGGCCTACTGTAACTAAACTCGCTGTTTAGTGGTCACTGAAGTCACTGACTACTCATTTTGCCTACCACGGAGGGATGGCCAGGCTGAGTTGGTGCGGGTGGCTGATTACATACCATGGTGGTTGGCCCTCCTGAAGACAGTCACCATCGCTGTATTACTTCCTTGATCGAGACCACCGTGCTACCACTAAGGTATGCTGATACCTGATTAAGCTGCGATGTAGCTAGAAAGCTGTACAGTTATATAACATCAGTCATGGGTTATTGCACGTCATACTTGCAGCCCATCAGTTAGCTGCTCACACCAGTGGCGTAACAGTGCACGCGGGCACAGTGCTGTGGGGGGCCCAAAATTTGCCCGACGCTGTTTTTTTAAAAAGTTTTTTGGGGGAAGAGGGGGCCCTTTTGGAATACTTGCACGCGGGCCCACTGCAACCTTGTTACGCCACTGGCTCACACACCCAATTAACGGCCTGTGTGTGGTAAACTGTTCTGGCTATCGATCAACTTTTTTTTAGCTTGATTGGGCATCTGGGTATGCTAAATGTCATAATTAATGTGCTCAATCATGCCACACGTATTTACTTTTACAGTCAGCAATTGATTAAGTCTCAAAAAGCACAATACCTTCAGCAGATAGTTCAATCTGGCAAGTGACTCGATAAAAACGTCTGCTCCTTTGTTCGAAAACTCATATCTTCCAGCAGTAAAGAAATATAGTACTTTATCCAGATCAAAGTCGTAATGGCTAAAATTTGCAAACACATAGAATCACAGAACAGATAACAAAGTTCAAAGTACATGAAAGTCACAGCATTTCAGCATTTAGCTGCAAATAGTATGACAAACAAGATGTGCTTGACAACAAAAAATATTAAAGCAGTATGACACAAAGGAAGCCATAACCAGGTTATATGTTCACAATCACATAATTCGATAAAATGTTAAATAAGTTAATAAACACTGGCTGATTTGTGTGGGTATAAACTCCAAATATTCACACAAACTTGCATATAAATATAGCTAACACACTAACAAACTCAAAAAACAGCTATTATTTGCTGAATTTGGCAATGCCAATGCCAATTAAAAAAACAAAGAATAAACAAACCCATAAAAATGGCCTCGGATGAATTCATTTATCGTCTCCTTTGCAAGAGCGTGACGATTTTGAAACTCATGAAGTGCAGCAAATTTCTGGACATTGAGTCCGTTTGGCAAAATGACATCTACCAATCAAAAACACAACAGCTCCAATCGTTCATGACAAAATGGCTTCGCAGAAAGCAATACAAAAAGTATGGTAAAATCTTCTACAGCACTGTAAAGTCAGCTGTTGCATGGAAATCACACCTGAATTCAGTAAATTTACAACATACAGTTTCACAGCAATTCACTGTAATTACCTGGTTTGCGTTTCAAAAGATGTTCCGCCTCATAACCGGTGATCTCCGACACCGTTGTGAAGACATGAGCACAGTGGGCGGCGGCACGCTCAATGCAGTAGCGGTGATAAATACCGCGGTCCCCGGCTTCTTTGTCGACATTAAACTACAAGAACAATCACAAAAGAGAAACTTATATACAGCTGACAAAGTCAAAATGGAATGCAAATGTTGAATCTTAGTGTCCGAGATTATGCTGCTGAAGGTCGAGCTCAATCGTTCGAAGCCAGGTTCGTCTTGGTCGACCAGGTAGGCGTTGCCAGTCCACAGGCAGCCGGCTGATGGCTGCTTGTAGAGCACGTGAGTGGTCTTGAGATGGGCCAGCACGAGCAATGTGGTCGAACAGATGCAGCCGTCTTGTCGTGATAAGGTGAGTTGCTGGCGGTTGGCAGGTTATCTCGGTCTGAGTGTGGGAAATGAGACCTTCACTGACCTCGATTTCGCTGATGATGTTTACAGCTTAGATTAAATATAACACACAAAGCAAAATCACAGTCAATGCCAATAACAAACAGGTAACAAACCTTGTCAAGATGATTATAAAAATCTGCAGCACCCGCACAGAGGTATCGGCCGAGCAGTGTTGCATGCGTAGTGAAGACTGTCGATATGTCAAGGTGCCGTACTCGGGAAATGATCAGACCAACGCCGGACAGCCACTCGTGAAAATGTGCACAAATGAACGGTTCTCCGCGGTCTCGAGACACTGCCTTGCGAAACTGTCAACATCGTACAATTATTAAAGTCATTACTGCTGTGCAAATGCAGTCAATGCCATGGAATTTACCATCGTCAACATTGAAAGATATACATATACCAAAGTATTACCCGACGATGGTACCGTGACATTAAACTAAAGAGCAGGGTAAGCATCACAAATTCTACTTCAAATGATGAAATGTGATGAACTATCTTAAGTCTAAGGTAGTAATAAAACAGCAGCCACAGATGTCTGCATACGTGTTTATACTGCACTTTGGAAAGAGCTCACATGCCTTTGTTGCTGGATCTAAAACTGTCGCCACTACAAATGGGCTCAATGCAAAGTAGTCATCAAGAACAGTGAGCATGTAACTTAAAAAAAGTTTACTGCCATCATCGCATCTCTCACTCTGCAATCATGTCACTGAAGCATTTGCAGCACACTCAGATTAACAAACTCCTAAAACTAGGCACAGTACATGTAGCACTACTGCTCACACCTGTGTGTAACACTGCACGCAACTAGTGTACAATGAACAGCACAAAACAGCTGATAACCTTCCCTCTTAAACTCCACATAAACACCAGAGTTAAGATGCTGTCTAATGGAGGGGAGAGGAACGTGTGGACAGAAGGAAGAGTTGAGATGTACAGCAAACAAATAAGCATTAAACTTGCTGTATAGTCAGCTCAGCAGCCATGCCACGTGAGCCACGGTGTAAAGTGACACTAACTGCTGCACTGTCATCTCCGCGCAATTCTCTTTGTTGACATTGCCAAAAGCAATCAATGTGACCATATCTTGGTCATTAACATACATGACTACACTAGTGACGACAAGGAGCATCGACTTTCGTTTAAAGTGGAAATATCACGACGTACAGACAATACCTGCGCCATTAATATCGTGGAATTCGACATGATGTACAAAAACGTGCTCTAAGTTCAAGCACAGTATTGTATGGTGAAACGATATTGCCCGCACCAATGGCAGTTGAATGCATGCATACCATGCAGCCACCTAGCAAATGGGAGAGACAGACAGACAGATGGACAAATCGTATCATTGCTTTATGCTCTCTACCATAGGCTGGAAGGTAGAATAAATGCCACATTAAGATGCTAATGGGAATTACAGTTCAACGTGACATTTCTAAACAACCACATGTATCTACCTCTGAAATAAACCAAATAGTTAGAAAGCCAAAGATAACAGCATCGTTTGACTCGCGATCATGCCACGGGATGCCAATATGCAGGCTGTCCCAAACATCTCTCTTCCACTCCTCCAGTTTCCACGCAGCTGATCCAATGTCAAAAAGTATCACATTCGGCGAACCTTCTATAAGCCAACGGCCATAGAAAACCTGTACAGACAACATAATGTATCACAAAGTACAATAATGAATATAGCCAATAATCGAAATCCATACAGTGTACTGCCTGACATGCAAACTGATACTAATTGCCCAGTTTACCACCATGCACTAGCCTGTGTGTCGGAAAAGCTGCTGTATGAAGCTAAATCCACAGACTAATCACCTTCTCGACTGCCATCTGCTGGTGGTCTGCCCGGCCGTAAGCAAACAGTAAACGTTGCGGACAGCATCATGGGTAGCCTCAACCACCTATGTGACGTGTGGTTATGAGACAACAATTGTTGGCAGTGGGTGACAAAAAAGGGCGAAATCATTTATAGCTCCGTGGTGATGGTGGTGGTCGGCATGGATGCATGATGAGACAATCACAGAGTTGCACCTAGAGGAGAAAGTTTAATACTAGCCTCCTGTTCCCACCCTTATATCAATTATCTCTGGCAAATGCCATCAGTCTCGATGCCAAATATTGTGGCACATGCCGCAAAGCAGTATCTTTCAGTCCCACCTATGTCAGCTCAAGAGTTTAGTTATTGGTTATGCAACTGGTTCTATATAAAATGATTATCAGTTAGGAAAAAAATTTGACTTTACATGCCTATAATATAAAGTTCTACAACAAAGTCTTATTTTACTCTACTTTAAAAACAGATGGACTGGTACAATGCACAAACAGACCTTAAGCCCATGTTCTCTCATCTGCTGAAAAGCACGGGCAACAGCTTCATTTGGAGGCTCCATAATGTCCAACTCTGTTCTGACACATGACTCATTGTAGGGACCAATGAGAAAATACCGATCTCCCAGTTCTTGTACTGTTACTGCAGCCTTTGTCCTGATAACCGTGTATATTCCACCAACTGCAGTGCATCACACATCAGTACATTACACAGTGCATGTTTGTCATCAAGCCAGTGCAAAGCTTCAATCTAATCACATGTCGCATAACCATCTGCCATCTCTTCCAGAAGCTTCTCAACATGAAAAAACAGCATATAAGAAATGTCAGAGTAGACAAACTCAAGTTACATAACTAGAACGTTACTAAACGTATTAAGTTCAAGCAGTAAACGAACAGGTAATGTACCAACCCAACAACTAAAGCCTGCTTATATTTGTAGCACGTATATGCCAGGTTTATAAGATATGATAGAGCACACAAAACGAGATGACTAACCTTTATTGGCCACTTCCCACCCGACTTCAAAAAACCACTGATTTCTGCCCGCAGCAGACATGCCTCCATCTAACGTCAGTTCCAGAAAGTCCTGCTCGATGCCTTTCAAGTTTCGAGCAAACGATCCTCGGCGTGCTCTCATCCAAGCCATTGCGCCGGTCTTTGATTCGAACGTCAGCTGCCGAAAACTGTTTGTATTCGTCACGTCCTGGTGGAATGGCCTTGAACCAAGGTCACGTACAACGAACACCGAAACAAGTCTTCAAATTCTGAACAGTTCACAATAAACCGTTACTCTACTCGTGCTAAAATTCACTTTCAATGTACTTTACAACAAATATCGCCCAAACACACTGAGCAATTGCGTCTATTTGCAGAACCAGGCCATGTAACAGAATAACTTGGCATACATGTAAACACTCCGATGTCACAAAGAATATCTAACAAGCACCTGCAGTTTCATGTAAAAAATAAGGTAGTGACTAGCGAAGCATCATTCTACAGTGCATCATTCATACAAGCGCCGACAACGCAACGTACTCGTAAATAGTGATATCAGTAATTCTAATTAGTGATATTACTCTTTCAAGTTAGTGATATCGCTAATTTGAATTGCTGATATCACGAATTAATTACTGATATCACCATTAAAAATTCAATAGTAATATACGATACGCTACGATACGGTACAATGCTAAGAGATTAACTTGAATTAGTGATATCACTATTTACGAATAAAAGTTAATTCTGCCTGCTATCTGCCAAGATACGTAAAGTTTTCAGAGTGAGCAGTCGAACTTAGGACGACATGTATATTATCTGCAGTAGCTGCCTGTTCGTAAACGTAACGCCGATTTTTTTGCAGCATCAAGTCGCCGGACACGTACGTACCACCACTACCCGGATTCCGAATATGGATCGAGGCGGTCTGAAGGGCTGAACCTTCGGCTCCCGTTTACAGCCAGTCCGCCATAGTCATCTCCGTCCCGGTTGTTTGCACCGACAAGCAGTCAGCTTCAGTCTTTTTTCTGCAGCACATGCAGGGTTTTGATACTGCATGCCGTGCATAGGTTATTTTAAGGAAAATTTAAAGATACAAACAGGGTCCCCCCCCTCCTCTCTCC
>Ga0209782_1001698_pt1 | contig 11755 bp, 5 predicted proteins | sample WorMetmaBAHAMAS1_FD_187390 | JGI IMG/M metagenome (GOLD analysis project Ga0209782, IMG submission 187390) | Marine gutless worms symbiont microbial communities from Max Planck institute for Marine Microbiology, Germany - Inanidrilus... | ecosystem: Host-associated > Annelida > Digestive system >... | reverse complement strand
TTCTTGCACATCTTCCCTGTCTTCAAGGGAACTTCTTAAACAGCTCCATTGGCTTCCTATTGAATGGCGCATACGGTTTAAACTTGCCACCTTTAAAGCTTTGCATACTGGTCGCCTGCCATATGTTTCAACCTCTTGCAACACCACGAACACACGAGGTCTCTGCACTCATCTAGTTCTCATTATCTTTCAGTCCCCCGTCATAACTTAAAATTCGGATCTCGTAATTTTGGATCTTCCGCACCGAGAGTTTGGAATAAATTACCTGTTAGTATCCGTGAATCGTAGTCACTTCCTACTTTCAGACGTCATCTAAAGACATTTTATTTTCAGTCAGCTTACCTCCTCTCAGCTGTCCATCTTGACTAGAATATCTTCGTCCATGTGCCCTGATTCTTCTTAAGACCTGGCGCTATATAAGTCGTTTACTTACTTACTTACTTACTACTTACAGTAACCATCTGTTAGCCATCAGACAGGTCAAGCACTGGATGATTCTCTTGAAGCATGCGTACCTGTTGATAACCATTAGCACAGATGGATTGGGAGAAAATGTTAAGAGTCCTTCTCAACAGTGTCATCTACACCATCTGTGTACTGTAACGGTGTAAAAATCCACAAAATGTTACACGAGAAACGAGAAATTACCGTAACTGACTGGCTGTAGCAGATGACTGAGCCGAGATTTTACGTCCCACTCGACACAGCACAGGTCATTTCGGAGATGCTTTTCCCAGCCAATCTCTTGGCTAGTACCAAGAAAGCTAAACCCAACAGAATAAAAGCAACCATTCCTCAGAAAAATAAAAATACTATAATGCAAAATAAACACACAAAAAAAACTACCGCCAAGTTTGGTTGCTTTGTACGACCTCTGGACCGGAAAGTGAGCATGCTCTGTTCTTATAGACAGAATGACTAATATGAGAACGAGCAACATATTCGTACCGGCGGCTCCAGTGGCTGGTGACAGTCGGCTGCATCTGTCAGTGACTTTGTGTTGGCGCCAGCTCGCTGCAGCAACATCAGCAACACGTGATAACAACCGCAGCATCATCAACATGATTTGTCATCATTGCAGTAGTACTGCTCATCCCAATCATTCTTATACACTGGGTTCAGAAAAAAAAACACCCACTTATGTTTTCTTCAATAATTCCAAGGAAAATTTTTTAGGTTGTTGAGAAAATTTCAGTGTATGTTTGGGAGATATTACTGAAACTATCTATGTAAAGGTTAAATATTCTTTGTAAAAGATTACATAAGTATGACGTCATATTTACGTGTTTGTAAATATCAACTTCAACTGATCTTCAAGTTTTCAGCAGTTAGCGACTGTGCTTTCGTTCTCCTTAAACACTTTAGTCTCAGATCCTTCTTAATAATCATGTTGACAGAACCTAAAGACATGCCAGTAAGTCGTGCGATCTTACGCTGTGAACTGTGAGACTGGATTATTTTCTTGGCTCAGTACGAGATCTTCAACTTCACTGATACAGGCAGTCGTGTGTGCACTGCACGGGCGACCACTACCTGGTTGTCGGTTGATACTTCCAGTAACGTCAGTTTTTTTTATCAAAGTTTATACACTGTTAACGTTCCAGTGTCTTTCCGGAAACATATTTAACAAACGACTCGCTCCATAGCTTTTGCTTACTCGCAAACATTTAATTAAACATCTATCTTCCTCTGCGAATGGCCTTATTTACAGACACGTAAATATGACGTCATACTTACGTCATCTTTTACAAAGAATATTTAACTTTTACATAGATAGTTTCAATAATATCTCCCAAACATACACTGAAATTTTCTCAACAACCTAAACATGTTCCTCGGAAATATTGCAGAAAACATAAGTGGGTGTTTTTTTCTGAACACATTGCATATTAAAGCTGATCGACCACTTACACACGACATGTCGAATGCCTCCTGACTACTCACAGACAATTCCAATGGACTGGTAATGGTCATTCACAATTACCATTGGCTGAACTCGGCAAGCCGAGTCCTAATATCGACCTGCTCCGCACCACTGGTTCAAACAAGAGAGTGCCCACAGATAAAAAGACGGACAAACGGACGCTACCAAGCATATTATCTCCTCTGCTACGAGGTCGATAACAAGACTGGAATGCCAGGTCATCAGATCCACTGCTGTTCCAAAACTCTCACAAAAACTAACTTTATTGGCACATTTTAGAATGATCTGTTGAGAAACCAGTAATCAACAGCTAAGTTTCTGGTCCAACTGTACATAAATGAATGAATGAATAAACTCATTTTTATTGCCTCTAGTACATGGGATAATCACACCATACATTTAGAAATAGGTTTCAAGAAGCAAAGCTTTTAATCTGAGACTATCTGACAATCATACAAAAAACACAAAATCATACAAAAAACTAATTAAAATATAATACAATTGTACCAAGAAAAACAGAATAAGAATGTCACATCACTAGTTCATAATATTTGCAACAAGAAAATATTTATATTTCTGCTTAAATGAATACACTGTCAGAGAATTTCTAATGTATAAAGGCAATGAGTTCTATAATAAGGGCCCAAAAACGTATGCTAATGTTTCCGTAGGGTTAATCTACGTCAAATGCCCAAACATTTGGTAGAAGTAATACTATGGAAACATATATGACGCTGATCTCAAAGCTTGAACACATAAACGTGAAAGCGATTAATCCGATGAAGTAAGGCAGATGTTCACCGTGACATCAGTGCTGAGTGGCTGTGTGATGCATTGAGATTCAGATAAAACAACCGCATACTTCAACTCTACACTCTCCTCGTCACTCTCACAGCTCACTACAATCCAACAACTTCTAAAGTAAAAAAGTAAGTAAGAAAGTGTATTTGTATAGTGCAAAAAATCAATCTCACGATGTGCCGTAACACAGCAGAAGCTATTACAGGAGCACACATACAGATATCACCACCGCTTCTAACAGTTTTGGATTTTTAATAGATAGGGGTATTTGCCAAGATATGGCATATCAATATATGAGAACGACAAGACACTTAGGTCCAGTTTTTCCACAGCAAATTAATCTCCCATTAATTTAATCCGGCATTAAATTCAGCAGATAATGATCAATTTACTCAGATGTCGTTTTTCCGCCGGCAGCTCGTCAATTAAATCGTCCTAAATGGACGATTTAATTGACGAACTGCCGGCGGAAAAAACGACATCTGAGTAAATTGATCATTATCTGCTGGATTTAATGCCGGATTAAATTAATGGTAGAATAATTTGCTCTGGAAAACCGGACCTTAGAATCAGGTTGAGACTAGATAAGAGACTGGGATCAGAGTGTTTGTTTCACTGCCAAGACACGTGGCAAGGTTGGACTAGTAGACAGCAAGTTCGACTCGTGCTTGAAAGACACGGCTTTGAATCCTGCTGAAGCCAATCATTGCATGACAACTGTGGGCAAGTTGTTCACACCTACTGTGCCTAGTGGGGCAGAAGGCCGGCTTAACCAGCTGACATCTGGTATAGCCGCCACTTCTGGAGCAACTCTGGGCAAGTTGTTTATCTGTGTCAGCTCACCGTCTACTCAGCTTTCATCCTTAATTGGGTACCGGCTGGCCACAGCTGGGGTAATGGCAGAAGACACTACCTCTGTCGAGTAGCAGGTAACTGTGTGTGATCCCATATGGTATTCAAGCTCCTGTAGCAGTGCTGTGCTTCTAGCACAAACTGCTATACTGCTTTACCTTATTTTACCTTATGTATCATGGTACGTTATAGTCAGTGTTAAATGTCTATTATCTTGGCCAGTAAACTTCACTTGATTTGCATTCAGTGTTGGCTAGCAAACAATATGTCGCGACTCAACACAAGTATGTTCAACAGAAAGTGATGCTGCAGGTTGAAAAAATCATTACTATGACATAAGTGAACACTGTGTCTCAACAACACTGATGTTGCACAGTATAACATCAATCCACATAAACCAATTTTGGTAATTTTTTGGCACTACTGTTGCTGAGACGGTACACTATCAAACAGTGATTTGTTATTCCACCTCTTCTAACTAATGTCTCTGCACTATCTAGGGAAAGACGAACCCTGGAAATCGTCTTTTCAGTTATGCTGTATACTGTGTCTCAAAAACGACGGTTCTTCAGCTTGATATATCTTCAACCCTCATCAACCAAATTTAGACGATTTTTACCGCACGACGCTATGCTAGTATAGTATATTCCGTCATCGTGTGTCTGTCTGTCTGCATGTTTGTCACACTATGGTATTGTATCGAAATGGCTAAACATAGGATAATGTAAATAATCCCACATGATAGCCCAGCGACTCTAGTTTTCTGTGGCCAAAGATCACGGCGAAATTGGAACGGAATCACCGCCTATGGGGGTGCCAAACGCCAGTGGGGTAGGTTAAAATTAGCCACTTTCCACAAATAACTCACTATAACTCGAAAATAGTACAAGATAGACACATAGTTTCTATTAAAGTCAAATAGGAAGTCATATGTGGTCTATCGAATGGTTATGTTGCCAATGACATTGGAAGACCTCTAACCCACCAAACAACCCCATTTAGCATTTTTCATCGCCTTTCATATCTTAGTAATGAGTTAACATAGAGGCTTCATATTTGGTATACAGGTTGACCACAGCTAGTCCCAAGCTACGGACAACAAAATGCCCCTGAAAAGGGCATGGTTACGTCACATTACCTGTTTTAAATTTTTTGGGCCCCATCTATATCTCAGGAATGGCCAAAGCTAAAGCTGTCAAATTTTGTACATAGGGAGATTATATCAAGTCTTACCAATGGGATGACAAATCACCCCTAAAAGGGGCACGGTTTGGCTCACGTGACCCATTTTTGTATGCGCAACTGTGGACTTTAAAAAATTTCACCACAGCACACCATTAACTGAGATCAACAATGTCGTCGACGACGGGCCTGTTTCTCTCATCTACGCTACGGCGCTGTCAGTACACTAAGGCTGAAGCTCTATCGGTTTGATTTCTTGTGTATTTGTTGCAAACTTGCTTGTATAATACGTCAACAGCAAATCAACCATGTGGAGTTTGGGCCTTACCATGTACGTATGTGCTAATAACCGACAGGTGATGCTCTTAAGTGTGGCAATGTTCTTTAAATATTGCTCATAGCATTGCTGCTTGGTGATTTCACTTGGCATGCAGTGTGGCATTAAAGATTTTTCGAGAGGCAGCATCGCGTGGTCCATTGGCGTTAGCAGATATACTTGTTTCAGTTGTTTGTAGATGTTAAAAATAAATAAATTTTTAAAGGTGATATGCAACTGTTTTTCACAAAATTAACAAAAAGTAGTTTCTAACTGCTTACTGCAATATAAACGGATTTGCACAATATATTTAGATAATTACATCGCAATATGCTGAAAAGTAAAGTTAAATGGTCATTTTTGCTAGTTTAGTTATTCTTGGGCAATTTCTGCAAATCATTGTAATCTGTGACATCATGCCAGGAAAGCTATAGCTTGTTGTGTTTACGGTGAGATTTGCTATAATTCACGAAGAAAATTCACCTGTTTAATTATTCATAACCCATTTTTACGTTTATGCCCGTGTGTTGTACGTGACATTGAGTACTAAGATGTTCAATTTTTCCAACTACACGATGCACATGCTATTAGTGTGAGAGGGTGCCTGCTTGAGATTACTGCTCGAGTTATACTATAACTACCGGCTACTTTTCTACATACTAGCCAGTTACGTTCACAGATGAACTAATTTAATTTGCTATTTCTCATCAGCAAGAAACCTAAATCACTTAAATTCAGCATATTCACTGCTATCATCAGTCAACAGACGAATGTTTCTCTGGTATGACGTTGTCACTTGCAAAAGTAATAAAATCTTTGCGTGCGCACTTTTTAGACACTTCTTTTGGTAATTTTATGGTTTTTAGACGTTCCTAAATATTCAGATATGGTTGATTATATAAATGTAAGTCGGCCAGCAGTTTACTTTGAAAAGTGAAAAACAAACAAAATTGTTGCAAATCATCTTTAAGGTCGTAGTATCAGGTACAGTGTGCAAATATCATTTCTCGCCAAGCCACTTTTGTGTAACAACAGTTCGTAAATAAGGTAAATGTTATTAGTAGTGTGAGCACCGTCTGTGCTGCTGAGACAACCGACCCAGTAACCCATAGCTTCTGCAATAACTTGTAGATGATCCTTACACTCCTGCCTTTTCTGTAAACTCTCTGACTAACCGCTTAGCATTGCAGCGGTCTGATTTGAACTAACTTTTGATCAGAAACTTTTCTTTGTTAGTAATCGGCATGTAGACAAACAACTGGTAAACAAGTATATCTGCTAACGCCAATGGACACCGCGATGCTGCTTCATGCAAAATCAACCAGAACGCACTGCCCGCCGAGTATAATTACCAGGTAACGAGCGTCGGTTGATAGCAAATTGCTATGCAGACTGAGAAATGTCGGTTATTACCACATATTTAAACGACAATGCTCAAACGCCACTTGGTCGATTTGTTGTCTATATGTTATACAAGCCAGTTTGCAACAAACACAGTGACAAATAGAACTGATGGAGCTTAATCCTTAGTGTATGGCAGCACTAGTGTCGACCGTCGAAGGTGAAATAATCAGTGGTTCGTCGTCAACTGCATCGTTGATCTCAGCTAACAGCATGACGTGGCAAAATTTTTTCTAAGTCCACAGTTGCGCAGGCAGCAATTGGTCACGTGAACATAGCCATGCCCCTTTTGTGTGTGATTTGTCATCCATTGGCAACACTTGGTACAATCTCCTTATATACAAAATTTGACAGCTCTAGCTTCAGCCATTCCTGAGATATGGATGGGGTCCCCAAAATTTAAAACGTGTCACGTGACGTAACTTTCAGGAACGGTTAGTAGGCCACTGGCTGGGACTAGCTACGAATCCTACGATCAACCTATGCACCAAATATGAAGTCCCTATGTTTACTCACTACGAAGATATGAAAGGCAATAAAAAATGCAAAAATTTGGGTGGTTTGGAGGCATAAGGGTAACCGGGGTCATCGGAAACATCGCCATTTGATAGAGCACATACGACTTTCTATTCGACTTTAATATAGAAACTATGCATCAATCTTGTACCGTTTTCGAGTTACAGCAAGTTATTTGTCGAAATTGGCCAATTTTTACCAACCCCACCTGCATTTAGGGGTGATACTGTTTGAATTTCGCCATGACCTTTGGTGCCAGAAAACTAGAGTCCCTGGGCTATCGTGTGGCATTATTTGCATGATCCTACGTTTAGCCGTTTAGATACAATACCGTAATGTGACAGACACACACACACACACGCACACAGATAGACACATGATGATGGCATATACCACACTTAGCATAGCATCGCGCGGTAAAAATAGTGATTTCCGCCTTCGTAATCTCGCAGCAAATTAAGAAGTGATAGCAAACGAACATGAGAAATTAAACAGGCTTATGATAGATCAAACTCAATAGCTATTACGTGCCAAAAATTATAAAAATTGGTTGATGATTGCTGAAAATATAGCATGCCAAACCAGTGGGGTTTCAAGACACGGCATGACTGAAAACACACAATTTCCGGGGTTCATGTTTTCCCAGGTAGCGCAGCAACATTAGTTAGGAGAGGTGGAATAACAAACCACCGTTCGATAGCATACTCTCTCTGTAACATTTCTGCCAAAAATTACTAAAATCAGTTGATGTGCGTTGAAGTTATACTATGTTACAACAGTGTCAATTTTTGAGTCACAGTTTAGTTCGGCCACAGGTACAGCCATTCTCTCTCACACTGAGCCACAATGGAGACTTAGCCAAGACCAAAACAAAAAAAAACATTTCCCGAAAAGTTTCAGAACAAGACATGCGTCTTACTTACTCAGTGTTTAGCTCCGGTAAAAACAACTGCTGCTGTTGGGCTCTAAAATCTTCCAGATCAGAGATTTAAGTCAGTATTTCTTCACATAATTTCAATCTTAGATGTTAAAGTACAACATATGCTTAGTCAATTAAACAGTTCAAGACAGACAGATAAACACTGCATAATTTCGTCAACCGTCATGGCCTGAAGAGTGTCTTAATCAGTGTAATCACGCACGTGTGTATATTAGCAAACAAGCTGTGTACTTGCCCTTAAGCCACACAGAAGAGTTGCCATACAAACTTCTATGAGCTGTCGTCATGTTCTGATTCTAAACATTCGACATTCAATAGTGTTTTTAAACTTAGAATACACAACATCAACATCATTACAAGAGGCCTAGCAGTGGCTAGCATAGCGAGAGATGTGGGAAGCTCTAGCACAAACCTTTCTCCAACCGTTATGGAGTTACGCACTTTACGCACGTCAGTTACGCAAATTACGCATTTTATACGTCGGCCGTATCCGTATACGTACGATGTGGCGCCGTATAGGCCGATGTGGTAATTAGTCGTATCATCTTCTGACAATGCATTTTCTACCAAAATTACCCAAAACAATTTCAATATCTTTCATGTAAACAAATACGTCATGTGGTTACGCTCCATCGATAAAAAAATAAGTAAAATAAGCGATATCGCTACAATTACCACTTTTTCCATACCCCCCCCCCTCTTCCACCAGAAATCCTGACATCATCCCATCCGACGATCTGGGTCAGGCATTGTCAGTAAGTAGCAAAGACATCCATCTATCCAAGAATGCAAAGATATCGGGGATCCATTGCACCCTGTGACCACAGTGCACAAATGTCACAGACAGACAGACAGATTGGCATCATGGCATAAGCGTGAGATGTATTATTACATCACATCTCGCGCTAATAATCAACATAACTAAAAAAATTCATACACATTTATATTTTGCTTAAGGATTAATGACAACTGTATTATTGGACTCCAGTATCAGCCAACAGTCAGCACTGTAGGAGACGAAAACTATTGCTTATGATAGTTTATGTGACTCTGAAAATCAGACTCTTTAAAATCTTACGAAGTCATACCCAGTCAGTCAAGTTTTGAAGTTCTAATATAGGCTATATTTCCAATTAACTAACTGTTCTGATCAAAGTGCCATTTTTGTTCACAGAGAGTGGAAGTGAGCTTCAAACCACTGCAGTGACAGCAGATAGCACAGTATTCAAGCAAGCAGCAATGGACAGAGTGCAAGCCACAGTAGTCCAGCAGGAGTGGTTGTCTGTAGTTATGGACAGATGATAATGGTGGCAGTGGTCCAGCAACAGAAAATGTGACATTGTCAGAAGATACAGCTAAGCCATGAAGATACTGGATATGTACATATGGCCTCAGCTTTTACAACAAAACTGCATCTGAGTACTGATCCAATGGTGCTAACAAATTTGTATCATGGGACTATGATGCACACTGTTTTCGTTATGTTACTGTTTTAGATGCTCGATACATCTCTAGAATTGAATGATCATTAGTGTCTGAGTTATGGATTTACAAGTTATTTACTATGTTCGGACTGACTGTTAGTTTAACAACAAAATCACATTTGTCTGTAAGCTCTAACTGTTTGAAAATTTTACTGATGTGCATGGTGCCTTACTGCCTACCAGTGAATGGAAATGATTACTAAACTTTTTAACTTTATGTAGGGCTGCAAAAACATACGCGATCACGATCGCCGTGAATACCGTAATTTTGGGTGTGTTTCAAAGTTTTTGGATATCACCATCGCCGTGATATTGTATCACAGCTGTGATTATCGGCAGAATATGTGCAAAATCATGGATGTATGTAAAATGCCCTGTTTATTTTCGCTGCGTTGGACCAGTTCATGACTTCACACAAATTTCATCTAATTTTTTTTGTCACTTTACAAACTTTTTCATACCTTTATGCGGGATACGCCATTGTGGTCCGGTCTCACTAAAAGCCGACTGCACAACTGCACACGACCGCACAGTCTGTACCATGAGTGTATGGACGACTGCATGCAGGTCAATAGTTGTGCGGTCGTGCTGCACAACTGCACAACAATCGACCTTCTCGTTGCTACTGGTGTCAGTAGTTCTGTGCAGTATGCGGAAAGAAGCTAACTTAACTTACTTTTGATGTTCTTTCCAGTTTTATTTGATTTCAAATTACTTCCTACATTACTACTGTTTTATATTCCCGTTATCTAATTTGATTTAGTATTCGTAAACGATCAACGATGTCTACACCGTATACTTTCTCTGGTGCATTTTTTGGTTTTACTATTCTGACATTTCATTTGATGTTAAATCTGTCTTTTGGCAATGCATACAGAGGGTAAACTGCATACAGCATGATCGCACTGTGAGTGTGTGCTCAGTATGTGCCGTCTTAACAGACATGGCAGACAGTTATCGAGAGCTAATTAGTGCTCGGCGGTCATAATTAGTGCGGTTCGTAGTGGTACAGACTGTGCGGCCGTGTGCGATGGGCTTTTAGTCAGACCTTCGTGGTCCGTTATGCATCAAACGGCATAGGCATGGCATGGCTCAGTTCTATACTAATGTTACTGCTTTGCATGCTGCCAAACAGTGACTTTGAAGTTTGAAGGCAATAACTATGATTTACTGGGGTCTCACTAAAAGCCGACCACACACAGCGATGTACCCGAGCGAGTCAAGTACAAGCTCAGCATTATGGTGCACAACTGTCTAAATGGCCAAGCACCCCAGTACCTGATCGACTTCTGCCGCTCACTCTCTGCAGTCACATCTCGGCAGCATCTAAGATCTGCCAGCCAACTTCTCGACATACCACGCTACCGGTTGAGTTCCTTCGCCAGATGAGCTTTTTCTATTGCAGGCCTGTCGGCTTGGAACTCATTGCCAGAGTATCTGAGACTGAGAGACCCCGCCGTCGGCAGAAACAGTTTTAGAAAACAGCTCTAGACGTTTCTGTTTGCAACGTACTAATGCATACAGCGCATTAGAGGTTCCACGATTATGCGTTATACAAATTTATATTACATTACATTACACACGACCGCACAGTCTGGACCACTACGAACCATGCTAATTACGACTGCCGAGCACTAATTAGCTCGTGATAACTGTCTGCCATGGCACTGTTAAGATGGCACACCCACAGCGCGATCATGTTGTATGCAGTTTACTGTCTGTATATGCCCTGCCAAAAGACATATTTAACATCAAGTGGAATTTCAGATTTGAGAATGCACTGTGTCTCAAAAAAACGACAGTGACGTTGCACACTATAATTTCAATGCACATCAACCGATTTTGGTAACTTTGGCAAAAATATTGCTAAAAGAATATGCTAATGCATTTTTGGTTTTACTATTCCAAAATGTGAAATTTCATTGGATGTGTCTGTCTTGTGTCAATGCATATACAGACAGTGTGCGGTCGGTCTGTGCAGTCTTAACAGTGCCAACGGCAGGGCCTATCGACAGCGGTCACGTTAAAACACGACGGCACGACGGCACACGACGGCACGCAGACGATGACGTCGCCCGCCGCTGCCCGACGACGGCACAGGCGTGGCGTGGCGCCCTCACTGTCCACTCAGGCCTGCGGCCACGACGGCACAATGTAACGACCAATCGCTCACACGGAAGACTATTTGGACTAATGCTTACCATTTTTCTCCTATCCCAGTTAATGGGATCAGTCTGAACGATACGCAAGGTTTTCATTTTCAGTAATTTATTATTGGAGCATTAAGGTGAAATAGGTCCAGTTTTGTACAGATTTCTTTTCTTAGTGCACAAAAAATG
>Ga0209782_1001697_pt1 | contig 11761 bp, 5 predicted proteins | sample WorMetmaBAHAMAS1_FD_187390 | JGI IMG/M metagenome (GOLD analysis project Ga0209782, IMG submission 187390) | Marine gutless worms symbiont microbial communities from Max Planck institute for Marine Microbiology, Germany - Inanidrilus... | ecosystem: Host-associated > Annelida > Digestive system >... | reverse complement strand
TCGTCGAAAGTGACGAATTTTAACCCACCCCACCTGCATTTGTCGCCCCCGTAGGGGGTGATCCCGTTCGAATTTCGTCATGATATTTGGCATCAGAAAACTAGAGTCATGGGGCTATCATGCGGCATTGTTTCGTGATCCTATGTTTAGCCGTTTTGATACAATACCGGAGTGTGACGAACACACACACACAGACACACGACGACGGCATATACCGCGCTTAGCAAGGCGTCGCGCGGTAAAAACCAGCAGATAATGATTGATAAGCTGAAATGTCGTTTTTCCACACCCATTTAATGGCTCACTCGTTAATAGACCATTAACAATAACGGATTTGCAAAATTTTTGCTTTTTTGTCTTCTATGAAGATGAATCTGAGCAAAGTGAATGTGTGGCAAAGCATGAAAAGGGTTATTTTGTGATTGAAAAGTCTTTGAAGCACTGTTTATTTTATAGTGCAACAGTACACGTGACGGCAAGTTGATGTGTCTTTGCACGGAAAATTTGTTGTTTACAAACTCGCTACGACCCCCATGGTAACGCGATCACGTGATATCACTGCACACACCAACAGCCAATCAGAGATGCCAACTAATCGCCATTTATAAACTGGAGGCCAGAAATGCATGGAAAAATGAAACTTGGTTAATGGACGATTTACTATGATCATTAAATTAATGAAAGATTAACAAATGAGAGATTTAATGTGCAGTAGAAAAACCGGCCCTTACAGTTAACTATGGATATGATAAGGAAATGGCAGAAAGTTTCTGGTGCAGTGCATGCTTTTTAAATTTTGGTTTAGATCACCTCCGAAACTGATGGTGACGAAAATATTTCTGCCGACACCGACAAGCAACGAGTCGTCTGGGTAAGAAGGATTTGTTTAGTGTAATGTGTATTAGCAGCATGCAGCATATGGTGACCTTGGTTGTTGACCCCATTTTGACCTAATTTACCAACCATCATTTTGGGACCAACTTTGGGGATTAATAACTCCAAAAGGGTAATATGCAGACGGAGAGAAGGGGTTAACCATTACAGAGGGGGTTAAACTGTGGTGATGCCAGACTGTTGACAATTGCCTGAGAACCAAGATAAAATACATGATGCTGTTTACCTCACGAGTCCAAACTTGTGCATCAAGAACTGGACATGCGTTGATTTTGTTGTGGTCATTGCTGTAAGTTTGTGTCAGTCTGATTAAACAGAAAATTCTCTCTTGCATTGCCAGTATTAATACTACTGTAACCCATTCACTGGCCTCGTTTTCCAGGACAGCCTGAGTAAGCTGGTGCCAGAAAGACAGAACCATTCCGGATTTTAATGAAGCAAGAGATGATGGGGTGGCAGTGGCAGCGGCTGGACCAAATGCAAGTCATTTGCACTTCGCTGCACAGAGATATTAGTCACGTTACTACCCTATCAGTCATTTGTTTAACGGGCCGCCAAATGCTCTTTCTGCCGCCCAACCAACAACATTATAGCACTGAATGCACGCGAGTCTTAGTGGATTATCTGTCACTTGTTGTTGGTATTGCCTTCACAAGCTCCGCAACTGCTCGAGATAACCAGCTGAGTGATGAGTGCTGACCCAACGTCTCACTGCGAAAAAATGGCTGATAAATAGAAGTGCAGTTGAAGTTGTAAGAAAAACTGGGCTCAATTTGATGTTGCACCCACAGTTGCAGGAGTGCAGAGCTTGTTAAGGCCTGCGGGCAATATACTGACTGATAAATTGCATATGAACTTACGAATGTTTACACTACGGACAACAGAGCTTTTGGGCTGCAAGCCAGATTTTGCACGGGAGGCACACTTGATGCATGTGCCGGGCCTAATTTCCCCTGGAAACATCGTAGATTTCAGTGCTATATAGATTGTTTGTGTTTGTTCACCATATCACTTGCTATTTTGCTTCTTGTATTTCTTATTAACTTCTCGTTTATCTTTTCCTTTGAGAATAGGCCCGCCCATGTTCAGGCCAGATGTCGTGATAGATTACTAAACCTGGGTTATAATTTGTCTTGGTTTATTTTGCATTGTAGTTTTTTGTGTTTGATGATTTGTATTTCATTGATATAGTTCTATGTTTGCATAGGTTTATTGTGCTGTTTGTGGTTTTTCTCCCGGCTTTGATTTCAATTTTGACTACAATTGATTACCAGCTTTTCAAATTGCCCTGGTGAACGTATGTAGGATTTAATAAGAAAATGACGGGAGATGAAGGATCAATGGACATCGTACATTTGACTTTTTAATCACAGTGAAATGCAAGGGTCGTAGAACAATACATTTAACAAGCTTTTGTAATTTCACCGTTTGTTGTTTGTTAGTAACATGAGTTTCTGTGTGTGGTTGATGATGTTGGTATGTAGAGAACATGAAAGCTTTGATCTGTACAGTGTCCGCATCCCTGAAGCAAACGAGTCATCACTGCCTATTTCATTCACTGACAACCACGTCGAAAACAAGGGCCTCGGTATGGCTACTTTTGCTGAATGCCTGCAGGCTTTAAGTATAATTTTTACTACACATGCTTGTGGTTTTAACTAGTTAAGTGCTATAAACTACGTTTGTAACTAAGTTTTTGTTTGTTGAAATTTGGAAGGAATGCAATAGACAGTTGTTACATCTGCTTTCTTTCTGTGCATTAACACTGTTTCACATCCGTGTAAAGTCTCTAGTAATCCGAAAGATTTTAGTGGAACAGAAATTTTTCAACAGTGACGCAACCCATGTATCTGCAGAGTTCCACTGCATTGGTGATTAGTGCTGTTTGGTTGATAAAACTGAGACGTTGTGATGTTGCGTTGTAGCAAGCAGTGTGCCGCTGGATGTTCCTGTTCCGATTCACACAAGTCGATTGACGTGCTCCGGCAACTGGGACGACAGCGGCTTCTCCACTTCAGGTTAGAGTCTTTCACAAACCTGTTTCCTTGTGTGTTGTATATTTAGAATAAAGAGCGGGTGGCTGTAGTAGATTGTTATTGACTAAAAGTGTGCAGGAAATTGGTGGGATGCCTGGACACTTGCATTGGTCAATCTCAGAGTTTATACCAGCTAGGCTTCATGGCTGTCACAAGTTGTAGTTGTCTGCATGGTTACCTGCATAAGCCACATATTGGCAGAAGAGACGCATCATTTTGGGGCATCGTATATTTACTAAGGTGTGACTCGCCTTTTTAATAAATCCATATTACCGGCACAGAATGCTTAAACTCGCTGTTTAATGATGATAGTAATGAAGATGCTAAACATCTGCTAAATGACTGCTAGCACACACACTGATGATTTATGGTGCATTGGCCTGAAATGGTGTCTCTGTCACTCCCGACTGTTAATTCTGGCTGATATTGCTTTACATATGATGATACGGACATATTGGCACATACTTGTGAAATGGAATGAAAAAAATGCATTTTATTTGGTTATAACTAAATGGCAGTAGCTCAGTTTTGTGAACGTTATTGCATTTACTGACTCATGCTTTTCCGACTGTTTCCGGTACTTCTGAGATTTTTTGTTTTTGTCTTTAGTTTATTCCGTTGTCTTTCTTAGTTATTTTACTTTATGGTACAGTGCGGTAGATTAAGCTGACTGTCTCAACTTTTGAGCGCACTGTAAATATATCATTATTGTATCGTATCATGATGCAAGCGGTGATGTTGGTAGAATACACTGGTGTAGGCTCGAGCCCAAGCAGCTCGGCGTTGGTCACATCGTCGCCGACAAACTCACTGACAAGTTCGTTGAACTCTTACAACAGTCGCGAGCGTCGCTATCATCGACATCAAGTGACGCAGATGGAACACAGTCTAAGCAACTCACTGCCTTACGACCACTCAGAAGTATGCTGCACAGTTTCTGCCAGTATAGTGGTCCAGATAGAGCAGTATGGTCCAGTGTGTGCGTGTTTCTGGACAATAACTGTTGAAAAAAATGACCTTTAACGTACTATATTTGGCATACTGGGTTTTGGACACTGTCTACATTCAATGTTAAAGATCGTAGGTCAAAGTTTACTAACACAGGTGGAAACTGTGATTCATAGTTCACTGCGGTCATAACAGGAGAGCATCAAATGCTGGGATGGCTAACCTTGTAGCACTAAATTAGTATGTTGAGTAAATAAGTAAAACCCAGCCAAAAATTTACGTGGTTAAGTGTCGTTTAAATGGTTGGGGCAACATCAGTTGAGAGTTTTCTTGTTACTTACTTAAATTGTTGCTTTGCAGCAGCTGAGGCTCCGTAGTTAAGGCAACGATCTGATATCTGTCACTCTAGGCACCAACAGCAACGTTTGATTCCTCCTGAACTTAGCATGAGCGTGTTGCTGCATGTTGGCAGAAAATAGTAGGCCTATGCATGGATAGCCAGGTTGTCAGATGCAGAAATAGAATTGCTGTTTTTGTTGTTCACTAATTGTTGTTTATTTTTATTAGAGTGTAAAGCTGGGATTACAGTTCTGCCTATTTATGGCATGATCCTCAGTTTAAGTAGCGGTCTAAAAGTGAGTCAAAAGTAGTTTGTTTTCATTTTAAAAAAAGATTTTTTGACTGGCATTTAGTTAATTCTGTGTGTATGCAGCCGTTGCCACTTCACAAACGTCCAGTGAAGATCGGAATTGGAATTATCTTTGCTCTTAGCACCGAAAACATGGACGCAAACAGGTAAGATTTCAAGACATTGTTTTATTTCTGAAGTGCTAATAAATTGATCTGTCGTTGTTAACACTGTAGATAAACTGCAGTTTTTAATAATTATATTTGCTGTTTTATTACCTATTACACTACATTTTTATTCTATATATTTAGGTTACTGAGAAGGGTAAATGCCAATCCATCATCTTGGATTTGGTTAAAGAGTTTTTGAGATAGTGCAATTTTTATTTTTGGAAATCTCAAAATTTTGTTGGCTGTTGGGGCCCGGAGAGCAGAGTGGCATCACTGTGCCAAATTTCGTCATAATGGGTTAGTTCGTTGCAGATGTATCTTGATTTTTGGAGATGACAGCTGTCTGCCATCTTGGATTTGTTTGGGGCATATTTGGACTACCCACAAAGAGTACTTGGAGGTCTCTATTAATGTGCAAAACTTGGATGCGATTGGTGCAGTAGTTTAGATTGTATGAAAGTTTTAGTATTTGGTGCATTTGTTTTGAAAAAGCATTCACATCCCAAAATTGGGGTTTTGGGGTGATTTGCCCTCCAAAAATGGTATAAATAATAAATTGGTTATATTTTATCCATTTACACACAATCTTTCCATTGTCGGATATGCACCAAATTTGGTACTGGGGTAGGGGTAGCGGGCATAATCACCTGTGCAAAATTTTTTGGCGATCAGATGGATAAGGAAAAATTAAAGTGCAACTGGATGTAAACTGGCCTTTAACAGTCGTGCGTGTGTGCATGCTATGTGACTGATTTTCATTATGTTGTCGGCATGTTTTAGGCGTTTTCAGAACTTCTTCTTTTCGCACATAATGTTGATTGAGAGCTATGTTTACAAGCTGAAGTTGGCCGTTGACGAGGCTCTGACAGCCCGCCGGCGAGCCATTATCTGCAAGGTAACCTCAGCTTTAAATATGTACAATTTATGCAGTGATAAATAAGTTTTTTGGATGCTATGATGTTGTCTGACAAAGTATGGCCGTATTATAAGGTTACGTATGAAACCTGTTAGTTAAATGGTGCTAATAGTGTTCCAGTAAAATACCTGAAAGGTATCACTGGCATTATAATTACCTCTCAGCTACAGAAATTTTGTCATTGATTAATTATTAATTATTAATGATTGATTATTGATTATTCAGCCAGTGTAATAGGAATGGCCGTGACTCAATGAGGAGATGAACTGTCAGCTGTGTGAGCTGGCTGTAATTCCTAACACAACTAATAATTGTTGTAAGCGGCAGGAAGACCATCAGGCCAACAATGCTTCAGAGGCTGACAGCTCATCACATGTTGGCGGCACATTTGAACCTACATTGAGAACGTTTCTAAGTGATTGAATGAATGTGACTCAGTAACAAGGGAGTTGCCTGTTGATTTTATGCTCGATGACAGGCCAAACCAATGTTGAATGGTGCAACATCGGATCCAGCTGTCTAGAGCTAATGTTGATGAGGCCGACCTTCTCTGAGGGTCCAGTCACTTGGCAATGGGACCATGCTGGGCCTGGGAGCTCAATTGTGGTCCATGATGTTGGCTGGGATGATTTTCTCCAGAATGACCTACTTTGCGTAGAGTGGGTTGTACAACTGGGTCAGTGTGGAATAAGAGGCCTGTTTTTTATCACCTACCAGAACCTAACAGGGCGTGGCTGTTAGTTGTTTATTTTTCACACTAGACCAGTCAGCTTTCGGTATATTAATTACGTGACTACCATGTTTACATACCAAACACCTACCTGGTAGGTTCTGGTAGGCTACGAAAAACGGGCCTAAGGTCGCGATGCATTGACTGTTCAGGCGATGGACGCGTTCTTTGGTTCAGTGTACTCGCTTTACTCTGCTCCGCGGATCCCGGAGCCGATCTGGCTGAGCATGATGACGTGTAGCTCACAACGCAGCCAGCTCTGTAGCAAGTTTCTCGACGACTTCATTTCTCTGACGACCAAGTGTGACACCAAGAGTTCCAAGTTGTGAGTGCAACAGCTCTTTAGTAACTACTGCGTCATGCCCATTGCGTGTTACACAAAGCTGGATGCAGAGTGTGATAAACCAGCGATTGTCTTCGTTTGAGTGTTGACAGCACTTGGCGTCGATAGTGTGGCAAAATTTTTCAAAGTTCAGAGTTTAGGATATAGTTGCAGAGTAAAATACCCTTATTATCATTGATAACTTAATTTTTTTAAACATTCAGCATAGGATAATTTGAGGGAAGTCTGTATGGCAAAAACCATGCAGATTCAGAGCCAGGAATTGTAATTGTTTACTATCTCCATCATTTGACACTGAATCAGTTTGGAAGTAGGCCTGCATGTTGGAGCAACAGCTGATATAGAACTTGTCAGTATCATAGTCAGTGTATTAGTGTAACTACAGCCATGTGCTGATGACTTCATACTCTCAGTCTCAAAACAGTGTTCTTCACTCGGCAATAAGTTTAATGAGGTTGTTTAAGTAAATGAGGCTTTGGATGTGAAAATGGACGTGATTGTCGGCTGTCAAAATAGTACACAGTTGAGACATTGTATATGATGACATTCTCAGTGACGAGTCGTACAGACACGGTCCACTGCTGCTGCAAGCCCACTGCCCACTGCAACAAGTGAACTGACAACACTAGATCTACTCGATAAGCTCCTGTTGTATTTTAAATTTTATCCACTTTTATAATGGCAAATTAATGGTATGCATTTATTGATATTTAAGCAAGTGAAGAAATAAAAACTCAGCGGTAACAGTTAGTCTATATATGTGAATGTATTTCTGTGTAGTTTTCTCAGTTGTTTGATCACTGGAGTTCTGACGCATCACCTGTCATGGGCATCGACTGTCGCTCCTGTTGGAGACACACCTGCATCCACCTACACACCTGCGTCCACTTACCTGTATAAGCACGTGGCTAAGTGGGTTAGTAGATGATCAGTTCGACTGGCATTTTTCTCTGTGTGATTAAAACCCCGTATTTTCATGGCAGTATTTTATATCGGTGACAACGGGTGGTAGATATGTGGTTACCGATGAAAACGATTTTGTGGTTGTGGATTTTCCTACCACAGTTTTGGATGAAGTAATCAGTGATCAGTGATAGTAAGACAGCTGCTGAAGGTGGTTGTGAAGAGAGCAATGACTGAATGTGTGTAGTTGCCACGTTGCAGTAAACAGCACTCAGTCTGCGAGCTTCCCTTCAAACCGCAACGCTCTCACCTCTGGCGTTCGCTCGACATCTCAGGTCCCACCTGTTTGACTGGGACTGACAGCGCGTCTGAGGACTGTTTAGTACACCTTGCACTTTCTCCCATTCTAACCATAACATACCAACAGAGCAACGCATGTTTAAATTGTTTATACTTAGGCTTTTATATGTAAATACAGACTATTGTATCTTGTAACCTATACTATATTACTATTCTATGTATATGGTTGCGCTTTGTCAACTGTTTTAATAAACGGAAGATGAGAAGAAGACGCGCTCTACAAATCTGCGCATCATCATCATCATCATCATCATCATCATGATGATGATGCAGCTAGCGCGCACACACACACACACGCGTGCGGCATTCAGTGGCATTGTAATCACAAACAACAGCTACTACAAGAATCAGCTTAGGATGATGGTGCACTCAATGAAAGCTATAGGCATTTTGTATTTTGTCCAGCATACATCAGTCATTTCTTGTAATAGCAGTGTCACACAGCTGTAAATTATCACAGGAAGTTTACTATAATAGTACAGCTTGTGGACGTCCACTTGAACTTAAATATCCTCTCTCCCATGTACACTTTTGTTCACTTTTGATCTAACCTCCCTTATCCCCTCTTGTGTGTGGACATCAGTTATGGATGACATTGGCTGTCCTGCGTGGCAGCCTAGGCATAGCTCATGTACAGCTGTCGTGCGTGACAGACGTAGGCTTAGTCTATGTTGTCGAGCATTGTGACTTGACAGAATTAAAGGAAGTATTATTATTATTATTATTATTATTATTTAAGAGGAATCTCACAAAGTATGTGTGTATCCTCTTTCACTGAGCATTGAGGCTAAACACTAGTTCTGTGGACATGCGGTGGAAAATTCATGCTCAGATGATGTAAGTCGGAGGAGCACACGCAAGTCAGTGAAGTACTTAGATAGTCACAGATGTTTGCATAATTTTGAGTGTTTTTTGGCATCTGCATTTCATGCAAATTGAATTTTGTGTTTGCTTGGATTTTCTTAAGTTTTTAATTTGCCAATAACAAGACAGTCATAAACATCAAAGTTTGCCTGCGGTGCTGCCCCCTGGTGAAATTTTATCGTGTGAACTTATGCTTTATTTCTATCACCTATCCCTGGTATGTGAAATCTACAAAATGGGAAGTACTGTATGTAACATTTAACGATTTTTTTTTCTGTTTTAAACAGTGCAAAACACAAATGTGTTATTACATATAAGGTATGGATACAGCGTAGATAACACTGTTGACGAGAGTTCTTGTGTCTTATCGTAATGTGTACATGACAGCAAAGGGATTTGGGCAATACAACTTCACTCCAACGAAATCTTTCAGTTTTTAGCTAGGAGTGCCAGCTAATAAGGGTTAATCTGTATAATGGTGGTAAAATGGTTGTGTGCATTTATTGCAGCTAAACACACTAGCGCGATCGCACTCATACAATCCGCTGTGGGCTCAGCTCGGGTCTGTTAGTTTTACACTATCTACAGCATTAAATGTTTAACATTTGATCTCTTGACAGTATGTGTACTTTCGTTTTAATTCTGCACACCTTAATTCTGTAAATTAACATTTTAATTTCTCGTACGTTCTCACGTCTTAATTGGCTACTGTTTATAATAATAATACTTTGGTTACTGTGATGTATCATCTTTCACTAATGCCAAAGATTAGAAATATAGGCTAACTTATGATCTATTTTCTACTAGGTGTCGACTGAATCCATAAATTTCAGTTTCAACCAAAGCTGGAAAAAAACTAGCCATGTAGACTGAGTCACTGCCTCTTTTTTACATATGTGTCAGTGCAGACTTCTGAGGTTTCAGCTGAAAAAAAGTAGTGTTTATTGGGAGACAGCAACAGTTTGCTGTGTCAAATATTCTTACAATAGCAGTCAAATGGACGATGATGGTGTTAGTTTAACTGCAGCAGTTTTAGCTAGTGTCTCAAATCTTTTAGTGTATGACGTACTTCTGGTCATAGTAATGCACGTAGTATACACAGCGATGGCTGTGGTGTTGCAGAGATCTGTACGGAGCTGTTGGTTTTCCACGATGCCTCACACGGACAGTGATCGTCGGCAAAGACATGCAGCTAATTGAGCAGATTCTGCGTGTTCTTACTTACTTTATCCGTTGCAGCGAGCTGGCTGAGAACACCGAAATGTGTCCGTCGCTGACGGCCGATGTCGACGACACGTTGACCCTTGTGTCTACGAGTGACATTGCAACTCCTGCCGCGTGTTTGACGGCAGATGTAACGTTATCGTCAAGCTGTTCGACATCGACAGGCATTAAAAATGTGTCGCCCGCAGAAAAGCAGAAGTCTGATGCAAGTACTGACAGTTCTGAGTTTGTTTTGAAGCCTGCACCGAACGTCAACGATCGCGGCATTCGAGTTCGTTTTGACAACGGCGTTGACGGTGCATTGCCGAGTTTAGTTGATGCACCTTCATTGACAGACCGACACCAATCAAATGCTGCTGCGTCTGATCGTTCTGTATGTAGTCATTGTACATCCACAGCGACAGAGCAGTCCGCACCGCGCGTTGCCGACAGTAGTAGTTTTCTCTTTGAACCTCGTCTTTTATTTCGCTCAGATGTATCGCCGTCGTTACTAGGTGTAGTGTGTTCGGGTTGTAGTTTCATCCAACCGTGTGATGAATGTCGAGAAAATACGACAGACTCTTCTAAGTTAAAAAATCTCAGTAAAAGAAACGGCGACGTTATGCCATTAGTCAGCATGTGTAATGTGTCTGACGTGCCTTCGGACTGTGGTACACGCGTTCCAGTGACGACGGATCGTGAGGATAATTTGCCGTCTCGCGATTCGCCGAAACTGTGCCAGCTGTCGCCAGTCGACGCAAACGAGAACGTACGCATTGAACGAGTACCTCATGTCGGCCGTGAGCAGGTGGAAAAACCGAAACCAGATCTGTATCGTGTGCCTCTGGAAAAACCCGGCATCAGCTCACCGTGTTTGCCTGATAGTAGCACAAACTTGCCAGTAGTTACCCCAGAAAAACACTTGCCTTTAAAGTTGTCGACGGTTGCGTGGTACGAGCGTAGCAACAGTATGTTTGACGAGTATTATGACGACAGTTCGTCATGCCCTGTTATCGACTTCTGTTCTGTTGTAAAGTCCGCTGTCAACTCTCGGCACACTGATACCAGCGCGTTTGATGAAATTATGAACGAGTCGTATGAGCCGTGTCCAGACGTTAGTCACATTGACGTCAGCCACCTTTCTTCAAGTTCTAGCTCATCCGAGGTTACAGCAGAGCAACAATTAGACAGCAAAGTGCTGACAGTATTCCACCCGCCGTCGGACGGAATGGTATCACCAAGTTCTGGAGAGCGGTCGGCGGTTCCCGAGCCGGTGAAATTCAACAACACTTTTGACGAGCAGCACTTTGCTCCAGAGAACAGCGAGCAGCACCTCGACGATATTCCAGACGGCCCGTCGAAGCAGATGATCAGCAGTGCCATCAAACTGATGCAGGACGTGTGCTTAGACCGCACGTCACAGGCCAGCGCTGACGACGACCTCGCCGATATACCGGCCTCCGACTACTTCAGTCAGCCCGGTCTGGGACCTTCACGAGGCCGACAACGTCATCCCAGTGGACAGTCAAACACTTCAGCACGCTGCTGGTATGATCACCTCACAGCACTAAGTTAATAATGACAGTACAGGGACTTTGTAAGAACGTCTAATACCACCATTGACTAATCACTTCTTAGTTCGGGTTGCACCATCCATACTTAACTTAAGTAGTCCTTAAATCTCCAATTAACTCTGACTTAAGTGGAGATTAGTAAATAAACGTGTTGCACCATCGCCACTTAACTGCTAATCAAGTGGAGATATA
>Ga0209782_1001696_pt1 | contig 11764 bp, 4 predicted proteins | sample WorMetmaBAHAMAS1_FD_187390 | JGI IMG/M metagenome (GOLD analysis project Ga0209782, IMG submission 187390) | Marine gutless worms symbiont microbial communities from Max Planck institute for Marine Microbiology, Germany - Inanidrilus... | ecosystem: Host-associated > Annelida > Digestive system >... | reverse complement strand
CCAGCGTACAGCTGGCGTGAACAAAATTCTTGGAGGTGGTATACAAGGGCCCCCAGATCCTCGCGCCCCCTGCGTTGCAGATTCTGCAGGGGCGGTTGTTAAGCCACTGCGTAAGCCCCTCCCCAGTATGAGGGCCTGGGAGCTTGCGTAATTATGTAACTGGGTCAATCACAACCGGATTATGGTCGACGAGAAAAAGCAGGTTGGAAAGTTCCTCTTCTGTCGTGTTCTACCAGCTGTTAAGCCTAAATTCCACGGGAGCAGATTCCTCGCAACTTTCTCGTAGCAAGTGTTATGAGGAAGTCGCCAACATGTTACGAGGAAGTTACCGACGTGTCGGGCGTGTCGCTAGCATGTTATGAAGACGTTTACGACTAGTTACAGACTTGCTAGCCTATACCAGGAAGTTACGAGGAAACTGCTTCCGTGGAATCCAGATTTTACGGAACGGTACGTTAGGTACGCGTGGATAAAGTTTTTCATCATGGGACGTAGCATTCAGTCAACGATACAAAGATTAAAGATGATATACGAAATTTACAGTGTGTGCTTTCACTGTCGTCTTCTGACTGCAAGTTAGTAACGATTTTGCAATGCATTCTCCGTTTATTTAGAGAATTGTTCTGTTAACATACTCTGCTTGCTTATGAGCGCGTATGTCTGTCTGTCTGTCTGTTACACGCATATTGGGTACCACACGTCCGAAATTCACACCAAATTTCTGTCTGTGTTGCCATGGACGTGGCTCGTTCCTCCTCTGGCGGCGTTGTAATATGCTACGTACTTCCGGTTTTGTGGATGACATCATGTCTTCCCCTAATGGGCCCTATGGCGCTGACAGCAAATGAAAGCGTATACTTAAGTTGAGTCAACAGGAGACAGCATTTCACCGGGACGAAGTTTGTTGCCTACAACTGCCTTTGCCTTGATGTGTTTGTCAGAAAATCCTGTACTGGTGGGTTCCGAAGCCGAAAGGCTGCTTCATCACCAGAGCCGAATATGCGTTCTATCTTCTTCCGCCGACGAACCGGTAATTTTTACCGCACGACGCTATACTAGACTAAGTGCAGTATAGGCGCTATAGCCGACTGTCTGTCTTTTTATCACAAGCCGCGGTGTTCTATAAAATAGCCGAATTATTTAACATAAAAACTAACAAAGCCATACAGTCAAACGATCGAATTAGTTTCGAACACCAAAGATCATGATGAAATTACAAAGAGACAAATGGTCTCCCCAGTGGGATCACCAAATACATGTGGGACACGAAAAACTTGCGACTTTCAACAAATATTTTCCTGTGATTCGAAAACAGTAGGCCAACAAGGTCGACGTATTGTGTCTACGAAAAATGAGTAGGAAATTGTAACTTATACGCTCGCCTGAATGATGATAGTGAAGATCAGTTTTGCCGTTAATAAACGACTATCTAATTCTATTATGCCGTGGTTTTATGTACAATTATTGCATGCAACACGCTGCAATAATTGCGGGCATTCCAACATGTTGACAATGCCCGCAATTATTGCAGCGTGTTGCATGCAAAAATTGGCAAATGGTAAAATGCGGGCCTGCAGTTTACGGCTAGTAGGGTTAGGGTTTAGGGTTTAAGGTTAGGGATAAGGTTAGGGATAGAGTCGGTATTAGGTTAGTGATGGTGTTATGGTTAGCACATTTTACTTTTTGTCACACTAGCAGACCGCAAAATCCCACATCCCCGCATTTTAGGCCTACCCATAGCCGCAAAAATTACATGCAGTAATGATCATTAAACCAGAACATCTGCATCAGACAACATGTCACCAACGATGAAAGGCTAACAAGCGACAAGTAGCCTATTGTGTCAAACCCCATTATCTTTATTCATATATAAGATATCAAAATCTCTCTGGTGTTTTCTGTAATATTCTACACTTACTACGTAATTCATGTAGAGGCCTACTTGTTTTATCTCCACTTTAAGAGCGTCGAATTACTGTAAATAGCCTATTCGTTTTGTTTTTGACATGTTTACGACTGATATAAAATTATCCTAAAATTATGCGTGATTATATTTATTCAGTCATTCGCTAGGCGGCAGCACTATAACGCTAGGGTGTGAAATAAAGCCAATGGCATGTGTGTAGAGTGCGCAAGTTCTGTCACCGGGTGGTGACTCACAAGTGGTTCGACTATCTCATACTTCTCTGCATCGCCTTCAACTGTATCACGCTCGCAATGGAACGACCCGACATTCCCTCCGACTGCGTCGTCCGTCTACTTATTCTACAACAATTTGCACTGCTGTTACTTTGTCCCCCCCTTTTTGGGGGAGGCAAATTATTGTGATAAGGGCTGTTTACTTGTTTGTCGGCGTATTTCGAAAACCAAAGGCTGAACGTCATCAAATTTTCTATGTAGGTTTATGTTGACTATGGCTTGGTCAGTTGGTCTTCCTCTGTGGCTTGGCAGTGGTGATACGTTTTGTACTCCGGTTTCGTGGGTGACGTCATGTAGGCCTATTATTTTTCACACAAATGGGTCCTATGGCGCGTTATGAGTATTTTAAGTGGCATGAGAAGCGTAACAGCCGAAACTGCTGCATCAATTCCGACCAAATTTTGCTCGACGATAAAGACCAATAGGTGCTCAATTTTCTCACTGTGGTGAAGTCTGTTATCTACGATTGCCTTGCAGACTGTTGCAACTAGACTAGTTTACTTTACCGACTTAGGCCTGGTTGCGCCGAAGACTGAACTCAGTTAATTTTTACCGTATGTTAACTGAGAGTGTTCTGCTTCTTAGGAATCCGCTAAGTCCACTATTTTGCTAGAATTTACTCCCAAATCCCCAGCTCCCATTAATGGCACAACTCAGTGCGAATACAATAACCTTTATGCAAGTATATTCGTCATTGCCTGTTCTTTCACAGACTCAGCATTAAATTTGTACAAAGAGATTATTGAAAATCCCATGCACCATACCTCTAATGTGTAGCTAAACTACATTGCGAGTTATTGTTAATCACAACTTTTTTTCAAATTGTCTCATTTTTTTCTGTCACTAATATTTCACAAGGTAATGTAGTAAAGTCATCTGAGGTGTGGTATGATCACTTAATTATCACTTTAGTGCAAATCTACTGTCTACCAGTAAAAGAAAATTGGTTAAGACTTAAGTTAACAGAGTAACTGTCATGAAAGTAATGCCTTCTATTTTTGGACCACAGTGTAGTAGCCTATAATTACTGATTTGTTCTGCAAACAGGAACGTTACTTCCTAACGATCTCCAATTATATCTTCACCGTCGTCTTTGCACTGGAGATGCTTGTAAAGGTTAGTTTCAATACACGCAATATTTATATTATTTATTTATTTAAAAGAGAAAACGAATGACACGAACGTCACATGGCATACGTTAGTAAACACAACACACATATATTACAGTGCAATATGAGTATGTACATACAAAATTACATATAGGCTACATATGTCGAATAGGCCTAACGTTAGTTAACAAATTAACAGCTATGAATGCTAACTCATAATAACAGAGAATGAGAATGGCAAGTTGACGTCTAAATGTTTTCACCGTAGATTAGTGAAGCATGAAGACACAGGCAACTGGTTCCATATACCAATTACACATTTCGACAAACATATTTAGTAGCATCAGCGTTGCAATGATATTTAAATGTTTCACAGCATGAATGTTAACAACTTTCTTTTCTTTGCAGCGTCAGCAAGTTAAAAGATACAAAAAAAGTTACAGAGAATGATGCAAATGCATATGTAAACATTACAAACATTCAGGCCTATGTTTTTCTGTTGTCAGTTTGCACATTTGCCTGCTATTGAGACAGCAATAGGACATTAGCAATAAATTGTTCATGCAGCTGTTGAAAATGACTGTCCGTGCAGGCATACTGTGACTGTTGCTTTTTGCATTTATTTTCACAAGCACATTATTGTCTTTTTCAAGTCTAATAAAATAGACTCATATTCAAGCCACTATAACAATCCATTGAAACAAGCATACAGTGGGCCAGTAAAATGTATGTTTTTCAATATACTATACATGAAACGCTCAAGACAGAAATAAACAATTTTATCCTCTGCTGATAACGTTCAGAGAATTCATAAAGACTAAAGAATCTGCCTACATCAATATGGTGTATCACAGTGTAGCACGGCAGTGCTTACACCATTGTAAGATCGACCAGCTAATCCTATAGAGATAGCAAAATTTGTTGATGCACTTAACGGAATGTCGTCCACAGTTGCGCATACAAAAATGGGTCACATGAGCAAAACTACGCCCCTTTTAGGGGTGATTTTTCATCCCTTTCGCAAGACTTGATATAGTCTCCCTTTGTACAAAATTTGAGAGGTCTAGCTTCCGCCAGCCCTGAGATATGGATGGGGCCACCAAAATTCAAAACGTCTTATGTGACATAACCACACCCCTTTCAGAAACGGTTTATCGTCCATCAGCTGAGACTTGCTACGATCAACCTGTACACCAAATATGAACCCTCCATGTTTACTCACTACGAAGATATGAAAGGCGACGAAAAATGCAAAAAAATTGCGGTGGTTTGGGGGGTTAGGGTCACCCAAGGTCATCGGAAACATCGCCATTTGATACAGCGCATATGACTTTCTATTGGACTTGAATAGAAACTGCGTCTATCTTGTACCGTTTTCGAGTTATAGCGAGAAAGTGGCCAATTTTTACCCACCCCAAGTGGGTGGGTAAATTCGAACGGGATCACCCGTAGGGGTGATCCCGTTCGAATTTCGCCATGAACTTTGGTGTCAGAAAACTAGAGTCCAGGGGCTATCGTGTGGCATTATTTTCGTGATCCTATGTTTAACCATTTTGATACAATACCGGAGAGTGACAGATACACACACACAAACAGAGAGAGAGAGAGAGAGAGAGAGAAACGGACAGACACACGACGACGGTATATACTGCGATTAGCATAGCGTCGCGTGGTAAAAATCGATATATTGCATGGCCCACAAAGTATAATTACCAGGCAACGAGCATCGGTTGATAGCAAATTGTTAGGCAGACCAAGAAAAGTCAGTTATCATCACATATTTGAACGATAATGCTCAAACTCCACTTAATCGATTCGTTGTCTATATATTATACAAGCAAGTTTGCAACAAACACGGTGACAAATCGAACCGATGGAGTTTAGGCCTAAGCCTTGCGTGGGTGGCCTCAAGCACCGTATGTGCGATAAGCAATAGTCCGTCGTGCACGACATTGTTGATAGCAGCTGACCGAGTGGCGAGGAGAATTGTTCCTAAGTCCACAGTTGCACATAGAAAAATGGGTCACATGAGCAAAATTATGCCACTTTTAGGGGTGATTTGTCATCCCTTTGGCCCGACTTGATATAGTCTCCCTTTGTACAAAGTTTTAGAGCTCTAGGTTCAGCCATTCCTGAGATGTGGATGGGGCCCCCAAAATTTACCAGAAGCTCTGCCATTGCAGAGGGACCATGCGACTCTCTTGTCAGTACAAATCCTGCAACTACAAAACATCCCATTTGAAAGTGATTGCAATCGACAAATGACCTTAAAGTTTGTACACCTAAGTTCATCTTAATTGCTGCATTTTAAGTCCTGTTAGTGGCCTGTTGTTACAGTGTCCCTATCTAGCTTCAGTCTTGAGATACTACCACTTTTGAAGTGAATATGACTGATCATGACCTTGAAAACTCTTTCATTTTTGACAATAAATCTTACATTACAAGCTATGTGAACTTTCTAATTTATGTGTAAATGTATCGTAGTTGAATCACAGTTTATGTATGAGTTATCAGTATTACAAAGGTTTCAAATAGCAAAAGTGACCTTCGAACTTACTCAAGGTCATTGGCAATCATACCATTCGACAGGTCATATATGATTTCTTATTTGTCTTCTATTGTAACTATGTCTCTATCTTGCACCTTTTCCGAGACATTATCACATATTTCCCAAAATTAAAAGATGTCACGTGTCCGTGACCACGCCCACTTAAGGGACAGTTTGTAATCCCAGTGCTAAAACATCATATGGTGAACCAGTGTTAAAAGTTTCAAGTTTCTAGCTTTAGCCGTTCTGGAGATATTTTAATGGGAAACAAAAATTTAAATGGGTCACGTGACCATAACAACACCCACCCCTTTCAGGGACGGTTTGTCGTCGGCGTGCTGGGACTAGTTACGATTCAGCAGTGTATCAAATTTGAAATCTTTACGTCCACTCACTACGAAGATATGAAAGGCGACAAAAAATGCAGAAATTGGGGTAGTTTTGGGGTTAGGGGTCACTCAAGGTCATCAGCAACATACCCATTCGATAGAGCACGTATGATTTCCTATTCGAGTTTAATAGAAACTATGCGTCTATCTTGTACCGTTTTTGAGTTATTATCGCTTATTTCTCAAAATTCGAAAACGCCACGTAACCGTGACCACGCCCACTCAAGGGACAGTCTGTAATCCCAATGCTAAAGATTCACATGGCGAACCAGTGTACAAAATTTGAAGTGTCTAGTTTTAACCAATCCAGAGATATTTTAGGGGAAAGTAAAAAATTTAATAAGTCACGTGACTATAACCACGCCCCACTTGGGGATGATTTTCTTTGTTTGGTAAGACTTGATATAGCCTACCTGTGTACTAAATTGACAGCTCTAGCTTAAGCTGTTACTTAGATATGGATGGGGGGTCCAAAATTTAAAATGGGTCACGTGACGTAACGACGCTCCTTTCAGGGACATTTTGTACTCGGTGGCTGGGACTAACTATGATCAAACTGTGTACCAAACTTGAAATTTCTACGTTCACCCAATACAAACATATGAAAAACGACCAAAAATGCAACAATTTGGGTGGTTTGGGGGGTTATGGGTCACCCAGGTCATCGGAAACATCCCATTTGCTAGAGCGCATATGACTTCCTATTCGACCTTATGAAACTACGTGTATACGTCTATCTTGTACCGTTTTCGTGTTATAGCGCGTTTTTCGGCGAAAGTGGCCAATTTTAACCCACCCCACCTGCATTAATAAATTTGTCGCCCCGTAGGGGTTGATCCCGTTCGAATTCCGCAATGAACTTTGGTGTCAGAAAACTGGAATCAAAGGGCTATTGTGTGGCATTATTTGCGTGATCATACGTTAGCCGTTTTGATACAATACCGGAGTGTGACAGACAGACACACACACTCACAGACAGAGAGTCAGACACACAAACACATGACAACGGCATGTACCGCGCTTAGCATAGCGTCGCGTGGTAAAAATGTAAGATAAAGGACGGCCGCCATTTTGAAAATTGTTAAATGCTATATCTCAGCAATCGTTTGACCAATTTTGGTGATGTATATTACGCCTTACAATCTGGTGGTCGACCAAAAATTTCAAAATTTCAAAATCCAAGATGGCGGACGGTGGCATGTTGAAAATCGAGAAATTACGATATTCCAGAAACCGTTTGGCCGATTTTTACAAAATTTTGCATAATGACACATATTAGTCCTCCTGAGCTTACCAGCTGTTCAAAAAATCAAACTTTTAAAAATCCAAGATGGTGGACTGTGATAATAAGTGAGCGATTATTTTGATTTCTGCTGTTTTAGAGCTATGACTAAGCAGTCGATCTTACACTTGGTTGTAAACTGGGAAGTTTTTACCATAAATATTTACTATTAAATCTTTATGGTTTTATTGGGCAACCATCTGTAAATGCAGTTCTATTGGCTTTCTGCATAGTATTTGTAGTATATGTGTATCTATGCCTAAAATATACACAATAAACTGAGATCTTGTCGTTTGCTTATTCACAATGTGCAACGTAAAGTGCACATTTTATACAGCCGATATCTATGTACCAATGTGTGGTTTTCCAAGACAGAGCAACAGTGAGTCAAAAAACTCTGCTGCTCTCGTTGGCTCAATGACATTCGGTTGTTTAAAGAAACAAAGCTTGCTCAAAAATTTCACAACAAAAGTTTTTTTATCGCATTTTGTTGTCACTCGTGTATAATCAAGGTATTTGAGAATGCTCATTTCATTTGGCATTTCACAGTCTTTGTACTTGATCAACAATAAGCTGTTGAAGGGAGCTTCTTTGTTGAGAATTTTCGAGTACGTGATAATAAATTCATACTGAGCACACCAGCGACTTGTTAGATAATTTGGTGATACAACCGCTATAACTTTATGACTTTCGTACACTGCGTTAGAAATTGCTTGTACCAGATTACAACCATATGGAAAATCTCGCTCATCGAAGCACACTTTGAAGCCTTTGCTTTCTAGAAACTTCAGTAGTGTTGACTGGACCCAGATCCTGTCTTTTGAAGAATAAGACAGGAATATATCGTATTTCATGTTTCTTCTCTCAGTGTTTTCTGTCGAATGCAACACGGATTGTAGTGAAGTAAATGTAGAGATTACCTGTGGCGACTGAATTAACCGTTTAACAGATTGCACAAGTTTCATTATGGATATCATTGTGATAATGCATGACACATCATGGATTATGTTTGTTGTTATACTGAGTATAACCAACAATAAAAAAAGAAAAACAAGAAAGATAACTGATTTCACTGCTTCAAATTCTGCTTCATTAAACTTCTCATATACTTTAGTACAGGTTTCATTGGCATCACTGTTAGCTCTTATACAGAATTTGTGCTCCAATCTGGTTTCCTCTCTCCACGAAACGACGGTGATATACATCATTTGAAGGCAGCCATGTATCGTTGCATTGCTATTTTTTGTTTGAAGTTTGCAAGAGGTTGCACAGAAGTATTCTCTAAAACTGTGATCAGATACACTTGGAACTGACACATTTAAAACAATCCGTAGTTTGTCTTTTATCAGCAGTGATTTTGTTGTCACAGGCATCTTTTCAGTCATATGTATGATATTAGTTTCATTACTCAATTCATAATGGTTACGTTTATTGCATGAAACTTGCAAATCTGACAAGGTCAGAAGTTCAATGGCTGAGTCATTTAGCATGCCTAGTCGTGACGTGTTAACGGTGACAATATCAAACACTAAAAGTGCATGAACAGTTCCTGTTTGAAAGGTTGAGACAACAACCTCTGTTGAACTTCCAACAACACTGAAAAATTTCTGTTGCAGTTTGTCAGTTTTTGTAGAGGTTAGCTGGATAAAGCTGCATATAAATGTATGTAGCTGCATGCCAATAATCTTCCGAGGGAGGACATCTATTGATGACATAACTGTAGGAATTTCACTATTGTTGTACTGTACTGATGTATTTTCTATACGCATTCCATCATTCTCTACAGGATCGAAGAAACTAATTAGCACGAGCTGTTGCATTTTGTTAACTGTTTCAACTTTTACTGTGAAATCCAAAGATCTGTTGCAAATTGTAACTGAATGTGTATCAAACTCTCCGTAAAAGGAGTTGTTCTGTTGTACATATCTAGTGAACTTTCTCCCAATTCTTTTCATTTCTAGATAAAGACATCTCTGCATGGTATGTGTTATCCGATCAGATGCCCAAAAAAATATTACAGATCCCACAAGGCTGCCTGTTTGAGTGATATGATGATCACAAGAAAAGCTGAAATATTTATCATTGTAAATTGGTTTTATGTCACTTTTAATCTCCTGAACTTTTGACTGTAGAACATCTGCGTATGCTACAGGCTCATAATTTGTTTCATAGTCTACTTCAGGTAGATCAAAATGTGATGATACTACATATGTCACTGAGATGCAAGCTATTATTAGTAACTGCGTGGAGAAGTTAGATCTTCCAAACAAACGCCAGAACAAATTGCCTTCTGCCATTGACCCGCTGAATGCTGTACACATTTGCAGATAAAATGCATATACATTTCTTTTCGTGAATTTACGTCAATTTGGTAACATAGGCTACAACGTTAAAGACCTTTGTCTAAAAGCAATAAAATGTGACACATAGTTTAAGAATCTACACAACTGCAACAACAATCAAACTGTCAGCTCACTTTATGACTGCACTGTTTTATCCAGACAGCGGAATAAGACTCATGCTGTTGTTTCATGTGCAATTTTCGCCCACTGTTTAGATGTCGCGCAGTGCACATTGTGCACATAGTTTAGCATTACTGGATGTTTAAGCCTTGAAAACACTAAACGGATAGTCCATTCATTTGTGTTCGTTTAATAATAAACTAGAAAAATTTTTGGTAGGTCATGGGTCATGCATAATGGGTCATGGGTCACTGTCTGCATGGGTCACTGGGTCATGGGTCAATGCCTGCTCTGGACAAAATGCAACTTAACAATGAGTGACGACGTAGTAGTAGCACACAACACTAGCAGCTGCTGTAACAAAGTTAACGCCAATGCAGAAAGATGATGGTAGGTACTATTAGGTGTTAATGCGTTGTCAGTGAAAGCTAATCTACGTATGAAATTGACCGCGCTACTGTGAAATATGAACAAAGTTAATAACCTTACCAATACGTTCATACGGTTCGTATCAACACAAATCCGATTATTTTCCTTTAAAAATGGACGAGAATTTACAGTCAAATAACAAAATTTATGCATACAACAGTCGAAACTCAGAATTCCCGAACATTTACAGTGTATAGCCCATTATAGCTCCATGGTATTGCCCAGGTCGAGGTGGCGTGACTCACTGCCAGAGGGGCCTGGCGCGTGGTTGCTAGTAACCATAGCCTGCAGTGACTGTGGTTATTGTAATGTAGCCTAGGCCTATTTGTAGGCCTAACATGCGCACTTGCGCGGCATGGCTCAAAGACGTTAGGCTTTCATCTGTGATTACGGCATGCATGCACAATCAAGTTGAGTTAACACAACCCGCACCATTGCTAGGCTACGCTGTCGTCATGTGTTTGTCTCTCTGCCACACTCATGCCAGTAGCCGAATTTCTTTATAACACAGGATAGGATAGACTAGGGAAACTGATATGTCAATACAATAGTCCGGCTTTCGTCACACACACACTGACACACATACTTGAATATCATATTAACTGGCGACATGCAGCAAAAACTAGCCTATACAGATCTGCACGCCAAGTTTGATCTCCCAGCAACAAGCGTTGATTGATATTTAAACGCATTGCTACACAGACCGACAGCTGTCGGTTGTTAGGATATAGTGCACTGTGAGGCACAAATTCCACTGGTTCGATTTGTTGTCGACATATTGTACAAATAAGTTTGCAACAAATCCACAACAGATCGAACCGATGGAGCTTGAGCCTTAGTTAACGATACCGTCTTGCCCCGGGCGAAACACCAATGCATTCATCTCAGGCGCGTCGCCACGAAATAAAAAGTGGTACGGCATAATTTCGTTTGTAGGCGGGGAGCACATGGGGTCCAGGGACAGAGCCCCTGGTCAGGGAGTCAGGGGACGAAGCCCCCCCCCCTGAAGCTGAAAGCATTTTAATCAGTTTGTGTCCGATGGACTCGGCAAATTTCGTGCCTTTTCGGGCAGTGTGAAAGCTTCTGGGAACATTAACAATAGATGTTGCAAAATTTTTACTGTCAAGTAACCAAGTTAGACAAGAGGCTCTGCTATGGCAGAGGGACCATGCGACGCGCTTGTCAGTAGAAATTCTGCAACTACATAACATCCCATTTGAAAACTAGAGTTCCGGGCCTATCGTGCGGCATTATTTGCGTGATCCTACGTTTAGCCGTTTTCGTGCAATACCGGAGTGTGACAGACACACACAGACAAACAGACGGACGGACAGACACACGACGAC
>Ga0209782_1001695_pt1 | contig 11766 bp, 10 predicted proteins | sample WorMetmaBAHAMAS1_FD_187390 | JGI IMG/M metagenome (GOLD analysis project Ga0209782, IMG submission 187390) | Marine gutless worms symbiont microbial communities from Max Planck institute for Marine Microbiology, Germany - Inanidrilus... | ecosystem: Host-associated > Annelida > Digestive system... | reverse complement strand
AGCCTGGACAGCGTGGTCTATCCGGGTCGCCAGGAACTTCCGGGCCCCCAGGACAGATTGGATTTCCAGGTCCATCAGGAAACCAAGGCTCTCCCGGAGCGAAGGGTGTGACTGGTCCAGGCGGTCAGGTGGGTCAGCCAGGGCAGCAGGGTGACCCCGGATTCACTGGGGCTTCTGGTCTGTCAGGCAGTCAAGGTCGGACTGGCGCCACTGGCATCACGGGACAGCCAGGAGACAGGGGATCGTCTGGATTCCGAGGACCCACCGGTGATCCAGGTCCTGAGGGCTTAGCTGGTGCAGTGGGCGACCCTGGTGAAGTAGGTCAGTTTGGCAGCACTGGCGCATCAGGTCCGTCTGGAGACACTGGAGCTACTGGAACTCAAGGACCCACTGGTGCCACCGGATTCCAAGGCCAGCGTGGTCTGACCGGTCTGAGAGGAGCGACTGGAGCCAGTGGACCAACTGGCCAACCTGGAGATCCTGGATTCGCCGGCCCGAATGGATTTACCGGGCAGCCGGGTCAGGCAGGTCCTGACGGAGTGACCGGGCTTGATGGACTGCCTGGAGACACTGGCTTCACCGGGATGACTGGAGACCAAGGACCTCGAGGTGCTGATGGACAGCCCGGATCAGACGGAGCTCGTGGTGATAAGGGCAGCATTGGTCCGAGAGGTAGTGATGGCAATTCTGGGCAGGATGGGTCTCAAGGACAACCTGGAGCTCAAGGCGCCACTGGATTTACTGGAGGGACTGGACCTTCTGGTCAAGATGGCAGTGATGGACAGCCTGGTCAGTGATACTGTAATCTTGGAAAAAGCACAATGTTTACTTAAGAATTTTCAAATGGTTTCTGTTTATTTTTTGTGTTTTTACTGTGCAACACTATGCTAGCATGTTACATTCTGTCATCCTATGTCTGTGTGTGTGTGTGTGTGTGTCTGTCTGTCTGTCATGGTATTGTTTCAAAATGGCTAAACTTAGAATGACACAAACAACACCAGCCGATACCCCAGGGACTCTAGTTTTTTGTTGCCAAAAATATTGGCAAAATTTGATTGGGATCACCCATAACAGGGGGACAAATGAAAGTTGGTTAGGTCAAAATCTGTGATTCTAGACAAATAATTTAACTCAAAAACAATACAAGATAGATGCACAGTTTATATTAAAGTCGAATAGGAAGTCCTATGTGCTCTATCAAATGGTGACATTGCCAATGACCTTGAGTAACTCCTAACCACCTCTAACTACCCACGTATTCTACATTGCTTGTTGCCTTTCATATCTTCATAGCTGATGATCATAGAAGCTTCAAATTTTGTACATGTGTTGAACCTATCTAATCCCAGTCTATGGATGACAAACCGTCCATGAAGTGGGCATTGTCACGTCACATAACCCAGCTTAAATGTTTGGGCCCCCAATCATATCTCAGGAGCAGCTGAAGCTAGTGTCATCAAATTTTATACACAGGTAGGCTATGTCACGTGTTACCAATAGGATGACATCAACCCCAAGGGGGTGTAGTTATGGTCACATGATTGATTTTATATTTTTAGTCTCCCAAAAATATCTCTTGAACGGTTAAAGCTAGAGACTTCAAATTTTATACTGTGGTCTATGTTGTCAATTGTCTAACACATCTGTTGAAGTATATGTATTATTAATTTATTAATATATTCATAGTAAACAATTACTGATGTTGCTATTGGAATGCTTTAATGTATTGTCAAACTGTTTTGTCAAAATATGTTTAAAATGCCTTGCAAAACAGCTATTAATCACTAACTATTGGTGAATAAATTTTACCCATAGAAACTGCAGTGAATTATGTGCATTACTGTAGGTGTGCAAGGCCAGCCTGGATTTACCGGCCCACAGGGACAACGGGGAGTTTCAGGACTTCCTGGACCAACAGGTGCCACCGGACAGAAGGGATCCAGTGGACAGTCAGGGATAAATGGAGACACTGGACCAATTGGACCAACAGGCTCTCCAGGCTCGATTGGATTTCAGGGATGGACTGGACAGAAGGGAGATCAGGGTGGAACGGGTCAGTCTGGCAACCCTGGTTCCATTGGTGCTGAAGGACTGCCAGGACAGAGTGGTCCACAGGGATTTCCGGGTTTCACTGGTGCATCTGGTCGACAGGGAGATCTGGGTTTGGCTGGTGACACTGGCTGGACTGGAGGTACTGGAGCTACTGGACCTGGTGGAAACAAAGGCTCCCAAGGACCCCAGGGTGCCACCGGACCCATCGGAGCTGTCGGATTCACTGGATCATCAGGTCTCTTGTGCCTTTATCGTCTATCATCTCGTACTATATTGCAGATGCACCAAACATTCTGTTTGTATTATATTTGAGAGGAATTATTACTTAGTGCTACTTACCGGAAAAGACACGATATGTTTAATGTACATGGAAAAGCTAATGAGTATCCAGTTTAATCTACGGCAAGGACACACAGCAGAAAAAAAATAATAGAGATGAACTAATAGCAAAATTTCTTAAGCAAAGAGTAGTCCAAAAATTCAGTGCTGATGAAAGAGGCTGACTAAAGATCACTCATCTCATTTCAGCACAACTGAATGGCAGTGACTCAACCCAGTACGCCATGGCTGTGACCAATCAGACCTGACAGTGTAACCTACTTAACAAACAAACCTTTATTAGTTTGTGTATAGATTGTTGGACATTGTCTAGTACAACGCAGTCAAGCTATAATTTGAAGACGACGCTTGGCTGGCAGGAGATATCAGTCAGATACTGATTGGTTGCAGCACGCAGTTCAGATGAAATGAGGTCAGTTAAAATGAGATCATGTGAGATGAGATGAGACAGGATAAGTGATACGAACACTCCTTCAGCAGGGAGAAATCTGTGGAAGAGTTGAGTGAAGGAGCGAGGGAGTGGAGGATGGTGAATCGGTGATAGTGGTGACCAGACGAAACGATGGTCTCGCCTGTATGAGATGATGTGACTGAGAGCATAGACCGAATGCAGCGGCATGTTTAGTATTTTTACTCCGCCTCGGTAGAGGTGCTGTGTATTGTGATGAGCATGTCTGTCTGTCTGTCTGTCTGCACGCACAGTATAGCTTAAATTCCATTGGAGCAGTTTCCTTGTAGCATCCTCGTAGCAAATGTCATGAGGATGTCGCTAACATGTCACGGGGAAATCGGGCGTATCAGACGTGTGGGCTCGTGAAATTTAGAGAATAACACGACAGACAGACGGGGAGCACTACACTGTAGCAGACTGCCAGCCGACTAATCAGGTAAGTGCATGGCAAGCTGAACAGGGAAGTTTCCTGACACGTGCGACATCCTCGTAGCATCCTCATAACAAGTTACAAGGCTTTCTCACGTGTCGGGCGTGTCCGCAAAGATGCTATGAGGATGTCACGCGTGTAAGCATGTGATGAGGATACTACAAGGAGGCTACAAGGAAACTGCTGCCATGGAATTTATGCCTATTTCAGGAACCACAAGACCAGACTTTGCTAAATTTGCTGTGATGGAGGCTCAGCCCTCTTTTGATGGCATTATAATAAGTTATGAACTCTTAGTGAATGATGTTATGTTTTCTTATAATGGGGCGTATGGCAGCATGACACTACCACAGCAGCCTTACTGCAATATTCTATATGGCCACAAAAAATTGGTTGCATTCTGTTCCAGACGACGGTGGCTACAAAGACTAGATAAGTCTTGTGCAGGGTGCCAGGGCGGAGTTTGAGATGCACCATTTCTTTTTTTAAAATACATGCATTACAGTGAATTATGGCTGTCACCAACTAATTGATTTATCCATGATTAGTCAACTAATTTTTCTGCGTTGATTCATCAACTATTTTCGTCATATGACAGCCCTGCTGTAAATTGTTTCTGATTATCACTGACAGCTCGTCGATGTTCGATGGTTGCCAGGAAGAGCATCCAACTGCTAAATATACCTTATTGCTGTGGTAACCAGCTATTTTGTGATGGAGCTTATCAGTTGTTGACCGCTGTGGTTGCTGTGCATTTTAGGTCAGCCTGGTTTTACTGGGAATTCTGGTGAGAAAGGTATTGCTGGATTCACAGGCGGTCAAGGTTGGACTGGTGTCACAGGTGGTACTGGGGCTAGCGGCCTGAAGGGTCAGATCGGCGAACCGGGTGAAGTTGGACTGGTTGGATCTCCGGGTGAGGTCGGATTCGTAGGATTCGTTGGTGCAACTGGCCTGCCGGGACAGCGCGGTACTCAGGGAGCCGGTGGTGTGGAGGGAGATACCGGCTGGACAGGACAGCCTGGATTTACTGGACAGCAAGGACAGCCTGGAGACACCGGATCATCTGGACCTGGTGGAGCAATCGGACTTCAGGGCTGGACAGGGCAGACCGGTCAGACTGGAAGAAGTGGTGAGAAGGGCTCAGTTGGTCAGCAAGGTTCACCGGGCGACCCGGGTTTTGATGGGTCAGTCGGATCTCCTGGTGATATGGGATTCACTGGTGATACTGGACAGCCTGGACAGCTGGGACCTGAAGGACGACCTGGTGACCAAGGTCAGTGGTAGACATGCATTTCTGAACACTGTGAATGCATTTTCATGCTGCCAAGATCACTGTTGGCTGCCACAGTTGTTCTGAACGTATAAAATTTATTATATATTTGACTTGAAGAAATATACGCATATTTTAACGTCTTTTATTCTCTGAATAGCATTATAAAATGTACGTTAATGTTTTTATTTTTATTTGTGTGAAAAATACACATATTTTAATGTATTTTGTTTTTGATTTGGACTTTTGGAACAACTGTACCGACCACATTAGCCATATGGTAAAGCGATCAGTCTTGTCCATATGTCTATCTGTCTGTCTGTTTGTCTGTTGCCACTCTAACTTTGATCTTGATATGTTGCGTTAATATGGATCATGAGCAAAGCTCACAAGGTATTGAAATTCAAGGTCATAGCACACTATCAAGGAGGGAAAGTCCCCAAAACTGCAGTTTTGGGGATATGAATAGACATTTTGAAGCCAAATTCTCAAATTAAACTTATGGTGTTGTGTGCAGGTGTGGTTGGCCAGCGAGGACCACAAGGCAATCAAGGTGCAGTGGGAGACACCGGATTCACTGGATCGACAGGTCCGGCAGGTTCCCAGGGTCCGGCTGGAGCTACCGGAGGTGTGGATGCACAGGGCATGAGAGGAGATGTTGGAGATGCCGGACCAATTGGCGCTCCTGGAAATACTGGTGCTAAGGGAACTCCAGGCCTTAAAGGTCTGCATTCTTATACCTGAAGCTTAATTCACTCAGGGTGCATCACAGTGCCATGCTGTGCCGCGCAGCGCCAGACACACTTTGCCACAGAATGCCACACTATAGCACGTCACGCCGCATACGTTAACATACTTTGACAAGCCGCAAGACAATTGATGGCACCATATGGCACCACAATGCACCACACCGCAACGCATCTGGTATGAATGACTTTTAATCTGCCAGTCTGTTACTAAAAAAGATCCTATAGCTTCTCACGGTGACAAACTTATCGGTTGACTAGTCCACTTAATTATATTACTGCAAAAACACTACAATGATACTAATACTTGCCATTACTAAGGCAGACAGCCATAGGCGCAGCCATCCTATGGGACCCATGGAATGCATACCCTCAGACTTTGGAGAACCTGGGGACTAAGTGTATTTCGTCTCCTCCAATTTTTGCGAGTGGATGACATTTGTTCGGTTTGGTGCTTAACTATGGGCAGCAGATGCATACAGCGTCAGTCGTGTAATAATTTCAAAGAAATGCAGAGAGAAAAGGAATGGGTGAAACAGGGATGAAAGGGAAAGGGAAGGATAAGGAAAGGGTAGAGGGATTGACGTTCACTGCCGACCTGTGGTCCTGTCCAACTTTTTAGCCATGGTTGTGTTTATGCAGACAGCCTGCAGGTTTCATGGAGAATTGTCAATCTAGCTGTGCTCCAGACCGGGGCATGCACATGATGATTATTACCATGTTATTCTTTACTTTAACATTTTTATGGCTTTTATAAGCCATTAGCTTTTATTTATTAACTTACCCGATTTTTCGGATAGGTTTAATGTATTTTTTGTATTTTTCTTCAGATTTTAGTTTACCATGGTTCTTAATTCCATTTTTTGTTATACAGTAAACCCCTGGCGCTTTCTGAGGGCATAAACTTATCTTGACATATTAAATGATTGAGTCAGTGAGTGATTGAATCCTGTTAATTTCAGGGGCAAGGGGAGGCCCAGGTACATTCGGTCAGGCTGGATTGGTTGGAGGTACCGGAGACAGTGGTGACACGGGATTTGCCGGATCAAATGGTATTCCTGGACGCCAGGGATGGACAGGTCAGCAGGGCCAGATTGGAGTGGATGGACAACGAGGACTCAAGGGAGTCGCCGGCTTCACTGGATTCACCGGTAAACTGATGCATTTCCTTTTGCTGTTCTAATATGTATTTTGCCATCTCTTGGTATCAAATGAGATCAGTCAGTCAAGAAGTTAATAATAATGCAGATTTATAGAGTGCCATTTTGGCAGAATTCTCAGAGATGCCTGCTGCCAGTGAACACTTGTTAAGCTTGATCAAACTTCAGTTTTAATGCAAGATTGCTCATTTGAATTTGAAGCTCAAAAGTTTTCCATTTTTAGTGCAACATGGATATTGTATGACATGCATATAGGATGTCATCATTATGCCATGAGCATGGCGTCTGTCTGTCTGTCTGTCTGTAACATTGTTGGATTGTGATCACATATTGCAATCAAAAAGTGGAAATCAGCATATGGCAGGATATGTCGATGTCTTGGCTACTGACATGCCGAAGCCGACTCAGATTGTATTATTCTGTGATCCGGACTTGGAAAATGTGGGGAAAATGTAGAGTTTTGCACTTTGGCAATATCCAACAGCTTGTATTTTATGCTATCTCAGCATCTGCTGAGCTTTGCGTTTGATATGGATTTTGGAACAAACTAAAGCTGGCTACTATACGAAAGATAAATGATAAAAACTTCAGTTTATCTATCGTGTTAACAGCCATGGATCAAAAACTGCAAAAATCATAAAAAGGTGATACTACTCACCATCACGTCATCTAAATGTCAACGTGATGCTGAGTAATATCACCTTTTTATGATTTCTATGATTTTTTATGTTCTCTAGTATAGGCCTTCAGTGGATGCAAAGGTCTCATTGTAGAGTATCATATATCTACAGTTATCACCTGGCCAAATACATGCAATGCTCAGCCATTCACTAACCTATGCTATTCTGTATCACTTAATTTCTGTTACAGTTCGATTCCAGTTCTTTTGTTTGTGTTTAATTTTATGGAAACTGTAACTGATCCAAACTTGAGGAGATTTATTAGGAATTGAAGTTTATGATTTTGCATTTGGATAATTACTGTCTGTCACTATGTATTAGATTATAAATATAAACTATTTTGGTAAAAGCTCTTGCAAAGAATAACATTTAGCGATAACTTAATACACTGCTCTGTGTTTGATATTACAGGGCAAGTGGGGTCTCGTGGTATAACTGGTGACAAGGGATTCCAGGGCTTCACAGGACCACAAGGTTTTACCGGACAGATTGGACCTACTGGCCAGCCTGGAGATCTAGGTGACCAGGGCAGTCAAGGTGCCACCGGATTTAGCGGCAGTCAGGGTAGCAAGGGGCAGCGTGGTCCACAGGGTGACACTGGCCAGTCTGGATCACAAGGATCAGTTGGGGCGATTGGCCTTCCAGGGTGGACAGGCACCACTGGAGACACCGGTCCATCTGGAGAAATCGGCCAGCCAGGTCTCAGGGGAGCGACCGGTCTCCGAGGTCCTGAAGGTCCACGCGGTCCAGATGGACAAGCTGGACAGCAGGGTGATCCAGGAAGCAAGGGCATTCAAGGACTTGCTGGATTTACCGGATCATCTGGGAGGCCTGGAGATAATGGCAACGTTGGAGCACAGGGCAACACTGGCTTCACTGGAAATACTGGATTTCAAGGATTTACCGGATTCACTGGAATTACTGGTTTGTATCGACTCTTTTACTCTCTGGAGACTAACAACGTTGTTTTTTGGTTTTAAATTTACAACATTAAATGGCTGTGAAATTAACTGTTTAAAGAATGTTCTGCATGATTTATCTGCAGGCATTGTCGATATAGTGGTAATGAATACAGAAGTTCCTCATTCTTAGTGATATATAAGCTGTCATTGAATGCTGATTATTTTATTGCTTCTGGACATCTCTGAAGGTCATTATGCTGTATTCTGTGAGAACTGACTGACTTTTATTTTTGTTCAGGTCCAGCTGGGTTTACTGGACAACCGGGCGTCGAAGGACAGCCAGGAATGACAGGACCTCAAGGAGCAACTGGCCCAGCTGGTCAGGCTGGCCCTGACGGACAGCCCGGCACTCCAGGTGACCCAGGCCAGCAAGGCTTCCAGGGACAGCAAGGTGTGCAAGGTGCTCCAGGTGCTACCGGGCAACCTGGACAGGTGGGCAGCATCGGTCAGCCAGGCAATGCAGGCTTCACCGGTTTTACGGGAGGTACCGGAGATACCGGAATGTCTGGTGACCGTGGAATCACCGGAGCTAGTGGATTTACTGGACAGGCGGGAGATCCTGGTCAGATAGGAAGTCCCGGAAGTCCGGGTTCGGATGGTCAGCGTGGAGCTCAAGGCAGACAGGGTGACGCCGGACAGCCGGGAAATCCGGGCCCTATCGGAGCTTCTGGACAGCCTGGCTTGGAGGGTGAACTTGGAGCAACCGGTTCGCCCGGATCCCAGGGTCAACCGGGAGCAACTGGTGCGACTGGAGGTACTGGTTTTCAAGGACGTCAGGGCGAGCGCGGACTTCCCGGCTTGGACGGAGATACTGGGACGAGTGGACCAAGAGGCAACGTGGGTGCTGGCGGCCTGCAAGGAGTGAAGGGTATCAAGGGCATCCGTGGACAGCCAGGAGCTGATGGACAGCAAGGATTCCAAGGAAATCTGGGTCCTGCTGGTCCAAAGGGCAATATAGGTCAACCCGGAAATCAGGGACAACAAGGTAATACTGGACAGTCTGGTGATCCAGGACCTCAGGGAATAACAGGTGCGTTGAGTGTTCTACCGAAAGTTTGAGTACATTTTGGAAGAAACTACTGGTTTTACATAAATTGTAGGGAAGTGTGAAAGTATAACAAGATGCTACAGTATTGGCAGTGACAGCCTGCAATGACAGTGTGCATGGATTGTTAAATCATATTTGCCACATTCATTATTTATTGCTAACCAGTATCTACATTGTGGTTGAAAAACCGGACCCCTGCTGTATTTTAAAATAATTTCAACAAATATTGGCCAATACGAATAATTTTTGGTAGACAAAATCTACAAAGAATATTCGATGAACATTTTGACAAAACTGTGGACCAGTTAGATTCATTCTATAGCAGCCATTTTGCATTGAAAATTGGACCCCTGCATTACTGTAAGAAGATATTACAACACACCATGAAATGTTCAATCATTCGATGTGAAAATGTCGAAAGGGGAAACATTGCATCCATTATTGCAATAAGTGTTTAAAATGGCATCCCTTTGCATGGACATAAGCCGAGAAACATTGTCTCAGTTCATTTATCAGTCACCTCATCGATAACTGTCTGCTGTTTGCCATTGCAGTTGTTCTTTCAAATGGCCTATTTACAAGCCAGCAAACTCTGAAAGCAGAAATATTAGCAGAGATACGTGAGAAAAATGGTAAGAGTACCAAAAAATATTAGAATATACCATTTTAGCAAAACTTTCAATAAATTATCAGAGGAGGGTTCCATAGACTCCACTATACTGAGGAATTGAACACCTGTTTACTCTTTATTCGTTTTGTACAGTTACTACAATTAACTCCCAGTTTTTAGGGAGTGTGTGCAACATTGGAGTACTGGCATCTTGAAAATAACATGCTGGTGAATTGGTAACCAGTGTGCAGGTCGTGAAGTGTCAGCATTGTTCTTGGCTCTTCTTTCTCACTTGTCACTGATTGTTGCTGTCTGTGCATCGCAGGTGCCACTGGGTTTACTGGACCAGCTGGAGCAAAGGGCTTATCGGGTCCAAGCGGATTGTTTGGAAGTCCTGGAGAAATTGGAATCCAGGGTGCTTTTGGCGTAACCGGAGCATCTGGACCGATTGGAGAAAAGGGATTCCGGGGTCCACGAGGCGACCCTGGACCATCGGGACCGATAGGCAGTCAAGGTCCACCAGGAAACGTTGGACCTTCTGGAGTAGTCGGGCCAAATGGAGACACTGGCGCTCCTGGCCAGATCGGTTTGTTCACTGTTTCTCTCGTGCACTTGCTGATTTTATTTGTCTGAATTGTTTTGATGACAAGACTATAGACAGATGTTTTTCAATCACTGTACTGTTTGTCCAGAATTTTATGCTGCTCTTTTGTATCACTAGATAGTATTCTTACATTAATTTAGAAATAGTGTTCAAGGTAATAGAATGCTCTTGCAATGGAGTAAGTAAGTAAGTAAGTTAGAAGATTTATACATACGGCACTCCTAACAAAAATGTCACAGAGCGCTGCGGTCTCAAGAACCAAACAGATGAGTCTTCAGAAACCGTTTAAACTGTCCAAGACTATCACACTGCCATAGATGAGTTGGTAGCCTGTTCCATAGACATGGACCAGCGGACGCAAAACACCAGTCACTGAAAGTATTGTTGGAACGTCGAACGACGCACATCACTGTGTCCGTCGATCGAAGTCGGCACGTGCTAACGTCAGAGGTTAGCTGGCAGTCGTCAGCCAGATATGCCAGTGTCTGGCCGGTTAAACACTGAAAGACCAGGACGGCGATCTTGAACGTCACTTGATGACGGACGAGCAACCAATGAAACTGTCGCAGGATCGGTGAGATGTGATCACGGCGCGGCGTCCCGGTTATGAGTCGTGCGGTGGCGTTCTGGACTGGTTGTAGGCGACGCATGAGCCTATCAGATATGCTGTGCAGCAGTACATTTGCAATAATCCAGTCGACTGGATATAAATGCCTGCACCAGTGTCTTGGCAGCATCTGCTGACAGAGACCCCATCACCACAATGGAGGATTTGTTGATTTCACTGAAGTCAACACTGTCAAACGATCTTCGAGAAAATCACAGAAAATCCTTGAGGTCAATATACATTTACTGAAGACACAAGGAACAAAATATTCCCACCCTTTTTTGAATGCTAAGCATATGGGTTTCTGTTTCAGGTGCATTAGATATCTCAGAACTAGTTCAATTATTTACCACTTTGATTACGTTCCGTGTGCAGGTCAGCCAGGATTACAGGGCTTCAAGGGCCAAGCTGGAGACACCGGATTACAAGGATTTACTGGCCGCTCAGGACAACTCGGACAGCCCGGCCGAAGTGGAGATCCTGGGAATCCTGGAGCTATTGGAAGGCCGGGTGCCACTGGATTTACTGGACAACCTGGACCTAATGGCTCTCCAGGTCAGTGTACGACTTTGTCTTCATCACCATTATCATCATCATCATCATCATCATCATTATGTGACTTGTCCAATGGACACTGCCATTCCCAAGATCACCCTCCATGTCCATTGCAGCAGAGACTTGCTCACAGGAATCACATAAGCAAAATGTCTCTAATAGCTTGCTTGGCAAACATGTGTAAGTTAAGTGGCCGGAAACCAGAAAGATAACCTGAAATCACCAGTGAGGTTCCCCCTGGTGATTTCAGGT
>Ga0209782_1001694_pt1 | contig 11767 bp, 12 predicted proteins | sample WorMetmaBAHAMAS1_FD_187390 | JGI IMG/M metagenome (GOLD analysis project Ga0209782, IMG submission 187390) | Marine gutless worms symbiont microbial communities from Max Planck institute for Marine Microbiology, Germany - Inanidrilus... | ecosystem: Host-associated > Annelida > Digestive system... | reverse complement strand
ATTGTGCTGTCTTTTCATGTTTCTGTTTAAAGGCATCTCGACTCGAGGTTGCAGTGGGTACCGATGTGTCAGTGGCAGACATTAAAAGTAAACTTCTCGGCAAAGTGAACAGTAACAGCCATCAGTTAGTTTTCAGAATTTTCTTTGCATATGCAGTTCATGTAGGTAGCATGATATATGCTGTCTGTCTGCCTGTCTGTCACATGTTTCTTTCAAGTGACAATATTTCATCAAAATGGCTGGAGTTCTAGTTGTAATGTGCCATTATAACTTGCACTGCAATAATACAGTTATCAAGTTGTGGACAATGCGTTTTGAACATTTTCAGTGTTGCAGCCTAAGAAGAACTAGAAACTTAAGCAGTCATACTGGCATGCATTGCATGCCAACACCTGCAGCACAATTTTTATAATCGTGTGACCTTGACCTTTAACCGTTTTACCTCATGCCGTCGTCCTGCCATAGAGTGTATGTGTGCTGAGTTTGGTGTAGATAGCTCTAGAGCGTGGGCACACACACCGAGACACAATCACGTATGATACAGTACTGCTTCTGCCGGCGTGGGTAACTAGGATGAGTAGATGTCATAAATAATTTAAGTTATTTAGTATTGGTAAAGTAGTTTTTAGCGCGAGATGTAATATGTACATCTCGCGCTTATGCTATGATGCCAGTGTCCGTCTGTCCATCTGTCTGTGACGGAAGTGCATTGGCACATTATAGCTAATTTTGGTTTCAAATTCCGATCCCACTTTACCGCGCATTGCGGCGGCGGCGGCCGTGCTGCTTGTGGCACTGCCGCCGTGCTGCTCCCCTTGCAGCTTGCGGGCAGATCATCTCGCGCCATGCTAGCCAATGCTAGACTCTCTTGTTATGATTTGTTGAGTTCATCATAATGCAGATTGTACGTATATTTTCGTGTGCAGAGCTGTTCTTGAATTCATCATATCTCTGTATAAAGTGTATTGCGATCTGTACTTCACCTACCTTGAAATTAATCCTCTTGGTAAACCATCTGTATATTTTCATTCACTAGAAACACAAACCTTCTTTATTTCTTGTATTGTGCTGACATTTGCTTTATATTTTGTCATTTGTATTAAAGAATTAGCAGAACACAATACTTAAGGACATGTGTAGTTACATTAACATTATTGTGCAATATATAAGTGAAATGTATGTTACCTGTTAGGTATGATTTCGTAAGTAACAAATTGATTGTGTTAATTTTCAAAGTAAATGACATGTCACTTATCTGTGGCACTTTTATTACAATTGCTGTAATTCAGTTGCCAATTTTAAGGCCAGCATGAGAATTATATTACAGTTTACTGTATTAGTTACAAAGCGGTTAGATAATAAACTGTGGTTTTTGAACTAAGATACTTTCGGCAAACTCTGTCTGCTATATTGTTGTATATTGTTGCATGGTTTTATAATTCATTTCTAAAGTTTTTACACTGGGATTAACATTCAGCTTTATGTCTATGTGGTTAATAGTTGTTACTGGAGGAAAAGTATTCATCTTGGACCTAGCAGCCAAAATAGACCAGTGTGCTGAATACATTTGCAAGCAACAGTGGGGAGACCTCGAGTTTCCTCCACCATTTGGCCGTGAAGCATTCCCTGAGGTAATTGTGTGCATTATAATATTACTGATAATGAAAAGTATGTTAGTGCAGTTTTTACTTGAAAACTTATATTTACAGTGTACTAACAGCTAAGCTTCGTAGAAGGCAGAAGTAAAGCATTTTCAGTAGTGGACTGTGGGATCATGTTTCTTGCACATGATGCTGCGAGCGAGCAAGCTTATTCGCATAATTCAGTTATGTCTCATGGCATGATGACTTTGGAACTACTGTTGAGAACAGACCTTACCCTATTTTCTTATTTACCAGTCTGTTAGAGATAAAGTATAGCATGTGTCTTCATGATGTGTCAGTCAGTATTACGTTGATTTACATACTTGTATGTGGCATTGCAACAGTAGGTAAACAACGGGTTCTGCGTTTGATTTCTGGCGGGGCTGTGGTGCTTAACAAGCCTTGGCAAGTTGTTCATACCTGCATTCTTTTTTTAACTAATGAGGAGACTTTGGTACCAGTGTGAAAAGTAAACTGGGAAGATTGTGGCAGAGATTTGATCTGTCCATAACTTGGCTGAGAGTTAACTGCATGGATAAGCAGTGCTGCCAAACTGTGACAGTGATGGTGATGGCCTCGAACTTATGGACTGTTCACATTACTCATCCCTTTTGTTATTATCTTATCTGAACTTAAAGCTGATCGACCACTTACATACGAGACGTTGAACGCCCCCTGATTACTGACAAACAGACAATTCCAATGGACTGGTAATGGTCATTCGCAATTACCATTGGCTGAACTCGGCAAGCCGAGTCCTAATATCGACCATGGGAGAGCGTAAATAATTTTCACTGTTTGACCTTGATCTTTGACCTACGACCTTGATCTACAGTTCTAGGCTAGCCAAGGTTAAGGTCGACCCTCATGCCAAAAATCAAGGTCAAAGGTCAAACGTTTCAAACAGGAGAGCACCCACAGACAAACAGACGGACACACATACACAAACACACGGACGTTACCAATCATATTATCTCCGCTGCTATGCAGTCGATAATAAACTGGACAGGGTCCACTGTTAGGTTCAGTTTAGTTAGCTGAAATCAGATCAGATAAGATGAGTAATGTGAACATGGCTTTACATAGCTATGTAAAATTGTGGCGGTTGTATGTGTGTGCTGGTAGGAAGCATACATAGCTGACCTAGATGCCAAGAGTGGTGCGTCGCTGAAACTGACAATCTTGAACCCTGCCGGGCGCATTTGGACAATGGTCGCAGGTGGCGGTGCCTCAGTCATATTTGCGTGAGTCTGTCAGTATTGTATGTTGGGTAAATTTTATTTTGTTAACTCAGTTTAGTGTGTTTCGTCAGTTCGTTACACCAGTGCGTGTGTAATGCATTTTTTAATGATGAGATTGTTTATACAAAGCTCTGTTAATCTAGCATAAATGTACTGACATATTTCTGTCTTACATTTAAGTCATTGGAATTGTTTCTAATGAGATCTGTAGTTGCATCTACATGCCTGATGTTAAGTGTTTCTTTAATAATGCATTAGAAATGTTTGTGGTGCGTAATTTTACTCATTTACTTACTTACTGCAGTGATTGTAGATGTATTACTGGGGTACCACTATAGTATTACTGAGTGAGTGATTTTCCTTAACCTGTAGTTAGTACGAAGGTCTGTTGCTGAATGAATTTGTTCAGATAAGTAATGGTAGTGGCACTGTAGTGAAAAGCTATTTTGATGACACTTCCCTCACATTATGGTGTGAAATGATAGTGGTCATGAGACAGTCGTGTTTGTTGACAGAGACACAATCTGTGACATGGGCGGAGCGGCAGAACTGGCAAACTACGGCGAGTATTCGGGAGCTCCGAGTGAACAGCAGACGTACGACTACGCCAAGACGATACTGAGTCTGATGTGCAAGGAGGTGCATCCACAAGGTATGAGCGGTGTTGGTGTTTTTAGTCTTCTTCACAATTTTTGGCACTTTATAAATATAAGTACATGTACATAACACATTAAGAACATAGTTGATAGAGATGGGAAGGACTTCGTGTATGCTGAACTGCTGGAAGATAAGGCCATTATTAACATTACTTAAACAGTTTGACGTTACTTGTCCAAAATGTGGATAAAAATGCTACAAAGATTCAGAGAAATGTTAGGGAATACCGCTGTGTCAGGAGAGTGATTACCCGGAGAAAAATAATTTTATACGTGGAAGAATGTAACATGTAATGCATAAACATTATTTATGGTCGTGATGCAAATTGTTTGTCTCACATGCTTGAGTAACTAGCTTTTGTTAATGTGCAGGTAAAATTCTTATAATCGGTGGAGGAATTGCAAACTTTACCAACGTGGCAGCAACATTCAAGGTGAGTGCTGTGCTGTCATTTGAGTTCTGTGCACAATTAGCAGAAAGTTTGTAGTTGATGTAAATTAAATTAAGCACATACTAACATATTGCACCCTGTGCAGATGCCAGGGCATAATGCACCCTAGAATAGATTGTAGATTTTGGAACTATATAGATGGTTTGTGTGCTTGTTTCACCATTTGAGCTACACCATTTGAGCTTTGTTTACCAGTGAGCTCACTTTGATCAGTACCAACCTACCTGCCTGCCTGCATCTGTCTAACGTCCATTGTCTCATGCCTTCTGGTTTTCTTCCATCACTTGTTAACGGTGCAGTTGTAATGATGATGATGATGATAATATTAATAATGATAACAAGTAACTACGGTAAATAGTAGTGATAGCTTGCATTGCTGCTGATCATTGATTGTTTCCTCGTATTTGACAGGTGGCTCATAACTACCCCTGTCTGATACGTAGTTTCTTGAGCCCACGCAAACTCCCCCTTTCAAACAGCATCTCGGTTAGTTCAGCCATTTTTGCACAGCTTGCCCGTGTCACAACATACACACGGACCATGCTACGATAAGACATGCATCGGAATAACTCGCATCTACCACTAGTTGCTTTCTGATAGTAATAATAATAGGTCAATAAAGAAGACCATTACAACAGTGTTTACTGTTGGCTGGCTTGGAGGCTATATGCCATGCTGCAGTTGATACAGGACCTTTACTATTCTATATTTTATGCTGCAATGTGAAACTGAAAATGTTTTTATTTTGCCCAGGGAATTGTGCGAGGTTTGCGCGAGTATCAAAAGAAACTCATTGATGGCAATGTTTCTATTTTCGTTCGGCGAGCTGGACCAAACTACCAGGAGGGACTGAGAATCATGCGTGAGCTCGGTAAGACATGCGTTAGCAGTTTCCATATATGTACGTACATGAAACACATTTGTGTTAATTGTTAATTTATTGCTTGTGTTACAATAATGGTTAGTGTTAACCAGTAACAATTAGAAAGACAATGGTAGATGTGATTGCTTCTGTTAGTTAGATTTCACTTATCAGACATTTCACTGTCACGATAATTTGTATTGTTTCAACGTGTTCAGCATGTTGCGTAAAGGAAAAAAATTAGTGATCACATTTAGAATGATGCGTGTGAGTACTGCTACTCGCAAACCTTATGGAACACACCTGTAAGAGGGTTTCATAATGTTTGATGAGATGGTTTATATCCGGACATATTTTTGGCTAATTTGTAGCTCAGCCTCGTAAAAGTTAATGTAGATGTGCAGTTATGAGTTGGTCGTGGATATCAGTAGGCATGCTACAAGCAGACATTAGTATGACGCATGTAGATGCTGTGAAACAGAATCCTTAATCAGCAGGCCACTAGCCATATGCAAGCTTCTGTAAATATTTTGTAAACGAGGGATGCAGATGCTGTATCAATTTCTGTCAGCCCTGTTGTTAATAGCTGCTGTTGTTGTGTAGGTGAAACGCTCGGCGTGCCAATACACGTGTATGGAGCCGAGACACACATGACAGCGATTGTCGGAATGGCTCTCGGCAAAAGATCGATCAAACAACCCGTGAAGCAGCACTCAACCACAACGGCAAACTTCCTGCTACCTGGTGAACAGGTAAGAGATGGTTGACTAGAGATTTGCTGTGCATGGCTGAAGTTAGACTTCAAATCACTGAAGGCATAGTAATTAACACGGTATAGCTGAGACAACATCATGATGTGGCATAATAATGAGTCTGCAGTGCATCTCTGACTCCAGTAATGAACCTTCATTGGTTTAGTGCTTTTGTACGTGGCACCACGGTGACACCATGAAAATTATACTGCGCAGTGACAGAGGCACGTGTGTGTGAACAGCATGCCTAAGGTTATTACTTGGCAGCGGCATGGCCAGGATTCGAACCTGCAGCCGTTGAGTTGCAGAGACCAATGTCCTTATACCACCAGCTCAAAAAAGTTACCTGATGTGATGTATCGCAAGTCATATTCACCATACTGTACACCGTGAAGACGTCAAGTTGTGATGTCGATACTGAATGTCGAGTGTTGACACTGTACAGAACGATAGCAACAGTCAAGCCGGTGGCAATGACGTGGGTGCCTCTCAGTCATGCACAGCTAAGACCAGCAGCAGCGGCTCTGCTGCATCGCCGGCAGTGTGCAACGACGCCGCTAAGCTGTCAAGTCGCCTGTTCACCAATGCCACCAAGGCCATAGTGTGGGGCCTGCAGGCACGTGCCGTTCAAGAAATGCTGGACTTTGACTACGTGTGTTCACGACACGCACCGTCGGTGGTCGCGATGGTCTATCCACTTGTGTAAGTAGCTGTGTCACTGCTAAGACCGATGAATTTTGAAGATTATGTTGTTTGTTTGCTTAGAATATTAATCACGAATATTGCAGCTGAAATGGGCATAAATTACCGTTTTCTAGCAAGGGGGAATTACAAGAATTTTAGAGGGATAATTGGGGCCATAGATTGGCAGAGTCAAACTGTTGAATATTGAAAGACTCACTACGGGGAGGGGGGAGGGCAGCACTGGACCAGGGGACAAGAGTCTGATGTCTACCAATGCCTTGTTTGATTAACCATTATGATTGTCCAGTTTGTGTCATTGTGAAATTTTGCAGTTTTGCATGTGCTCTACATTAGTTTAGTGCTGTTTGTATGTCTGTGTAATTGTATTTCAGTGGTGATCATAAGTTGAAGTTCTATTGGGGACACAAAGAAATTCTCATTCCAGGTACATGTGCTCCATGAACTGAAGTTCTTGAATGTATTAACTTTCATGCATAACTACACATAGAGTCTGTGTGTTCAGTGTTCTCACTAGTAAGTAAAACTTTTTGTTGTTATATTCACGGCTTTGACACTGTTGGTTAGGTGGCAGGAAAGGCATGTGGTCTGTAAAGTATGAAGTCTTTCAATTATCCCCTTGAAAGGTTCTATTTGGAGGCACTTGGTTCAACATTGAGTATGTGCAAAAACAAGGCCACAGGAAGTAACAGTAATACTGTAACTAGTAGTCTTAGTAGTATTTTGTGAGCTTTTTTGGGACATTGGTGAGTTTTGCACGTGAGATGTATGATGTTTCTATTACAGTCGTTTGTGCGTTGTTTAGTTTTCAAGAAGATGGAGGATGCTATGAAGTTACATCCTGATGTTGATGTTCTTGTCAGCTTCGCTTCACTGCGATCAGCGTATGAAAGCACAGTTGAAGCCATGGATTATCCCCAGGTTTGACATACCTTTGTTTCACCTTTAATTAACTTCTTGCCATTTTGACAAGTGTGAAATGCAGTTTCATTAGTCGTCATATGTCAGTATTATCCGTTATGTTTTTTTTGTTTGGCTGCTAGATACGAGCAATAGCGATCATCGCCGAAGGCATTCCAGAGAATCTCACGCGAAAACTCATCAAACTGGCTGCAGAGAAAGGAGTTTCAATCATCGGACCAGCAACGGTTTGTAGATATTTGTGTATATTTAGTTTGGTTTGTTGATGCAGATGTTTGTCAATAGTTGTGTTCACTTGACACAACAAGAAGCATTTGAAAAATGTTGGGCCCATTCGCCACAACGAGCCGCCTCACGCCAGTTCACCAGATGTCGCTAGCGGTACTGTCGCGCGCCGCCTGCGCATCGATGTCCACGACGACGACAACAACGCGTGATAGGGGACCGCTATGGCCCCATGGAATGGGCCCAGTGAGTCATGCACTCTACTCATCATGCACTAGGTCATCCCTCTGGGGTCGCTAAATTGAGTACCAGCCTTTTGGGGTAAAGGTGAGAATGTCACCTCTGCCAGGTGGCAGGTAACACTGTGTGATCCCATATGGCACGTGAGTTCCTGTAGCAGTGCGGTGCTTGTAGCACAAACTGCTATACGCTTCCCTACTATGAAGGTGGATGATGTTGATAGGCGTTCTGTAAAGTTATGTAAACTAAATTTACTTGCTGTAAAGCCAAAATTAACTTTTATGCGTAGAAAATCCATGTTCATGTGTGAATGCTGATAAGAACAGTAGTCTTAAATACCGATAGGACTGTGATGCTGATGGTATGGTAACATCATTGGCATTTAGCAGACCAAGCCAAACTGACACTGATCCTGAATCTGGGACAGTTAGTGAAAATCTGAGATAAGCAGTTCACACAGATGATATTATATGTGGCAGATAAGCTGATAATAAGCATCATTACCTCTGTCACAGGTTATGGCGTAATCTGTGTTTGTCTGTTAGTAGAATAAGCGAAAACTTATGGATTGATTTTCATGTTTTTTTTCGAATAAGTAGGCTGTCGACCAGAGAAAAGTTGCTTAAATTTTGGAAGTGATCCAGATCATATATTAAAATAGTCTTTATTAAACAAATTTGCAGATGTAAATGAAAACGAAGATTGAGAATATTAATTGTCCATGGTCTCCACAGATCTATTTCACTTACATGCTGCAGCTGCAGCTTGCTGGTAACAAGAATTTAACAGTTTAGAAGTGGCATGGCAGAGATGTGCACTCTTCCAAGTGACATTGCTCTAGTTCGGTTTCATCACATCGCCCACACACAGTGTATAGATGCGGCCCATTTCGGCAGATGCTGCATGTAACATGGACTAGTATGTGTCTGTGTGTCTGTATGTTGGGCACACAGCTAAACTGTACAAAAATGGCAAAACCAGTTGAGATGCTGTTTATGGGGCGGACTCATGGTCCAAGGAATGTATTAGATAGGGTCCAGATTCTCTCACAGGAAGGGACACTTTTGAGACAGGACAGCAGCCCGGCACCCCTGGCATGATAGACTTGTCGAGTCTTAATGCCTGCCATCGTCTCAGACAGACCGTAACCAATGCTACACGGCAGGGGCGTCTTGCAGCAGTGATGAAGCATATTGCCATATTACTTTGACTTACTTGTTTTGTAATGGATTGTCGGTGTTTTACAGGTTGGAGCGATCAAGCCTGGTTGTTTCAAGGTTGGCAATACTGGTGGCATGCTTGATAACATTCTCGCGTCAAAACTCTACCGACCCGGAAGGTAGTTACGTTACTGCAGTTGAACTCTTAAATAAATGTCGTTCAGTACTGGTGTTGCTTTGTGCCATATTTGTGTTTATTTAGAAGCATCTTGACATTTTGAATGAAAACTGTATAATGTAATTAATGTACTGTTGAGTCGAGAATGTGTGTAACCGATACTGCCCACTCGGCTTCCTTATAAGCTTGTTAACCAGAGTCGGTTATGTTGACATCACACACAGGGTACTAGCACCAGATTGCCAATGCAAGGTGTGTAGCATCTTTTCCCACAGCAGTTAGTGGATCAACAACAGATGAGTGCTTGGAGTTTTTTCAGTGCTTTGAAACCATTGTTTGGGCAGTTACAAAACGTATCTGTTGTCGAAAAAAGACCATCTCCAATTACAACTAATTGTCTTTGGGGATCTACCCAAATGTCATTAACTCCAAAAAAAGAATGTGATACAAGTGGTGTTGTCTAGTAGTTAGTCGATTGCCTTACAGATGGCCGGACGTCATTGGTTTACGCGTAGGAAAGTAGTAATCCGTATTGTAACAAGTACACTGCAAACGCTTTCAGGTGAACTGGCTAACCTAGTTGTGTATTTTGTCTAGCATTTTATGTTGTATACTTTTTGTTCAATTTATAGTAGCTTTTAGTTTTGTAACCCTCCGTACTATTCTAACTGCTATAATGTTGTATTGTATGGTATGCATATTGTAAGAGGTCATGTGGCTCTTTTATCTTACTGTTAAGTGTGTGTGTAGATAGCTAGCTGTTAGTTTGTCTGCATGCAAGTTGGTCAGTAGTCGGTAATTTTTTGTGTGTTTGAAGTGTGGCTTACGTATCACGATCTGGAGGTATGTCCAATGAACTCAACAACATAATCTGTCTCAATGCCGATGGAGCGTATGAGGGCGTTGCTATCGGTGGCGACAGGTACCATATTCAGCTCATTATTCTTGTTTCATCATCATCATCATCACAAGTATTTTTTAAAGTGGCCTAAGCAGCAAACGCCACCGCAAGGACCACTACAGAGTCAGAGTTGCAAACAAGCAGGATCAGATAGTGTTGTAGCAGCGACAAAACAAATATCTCTAAGTGGCGTCTGAACGTCGGCAGAGAGGGTGCGGACGTGACATCGTCTGGCAGACTGTTCCAAACGCTAGCCCCAGCAACCGGAAAGGTGCGGCTACCGAGTGTGGGTAGGCGGATGGACGGAATATTAAGCTGAGTTTGTTTGTTTGTTTGTTTCTATATTACTTAAAGGCATTGATCACTGCATCTTGTGGCTTCAATTTGCTATTCTGCATGTCTGTTGTGATCTTTTCAGTGATCATTTGTATGTAATTTACATCACTGCATGTTTCCGTCTCATTCCTGATAAACTTTTTGAAAGTTTGAAATTGTAGTAAATGTTGTCGGCAGGTATCCAGGCACTACGTTTATTGATCACATCTTTCGCTACCAGGATAACGATGATGTGAAAATGATTGTCGTACTCGGAGAGGTGCTATACTCAATTTCATTATGTTGCATTTATTATTATTTATTATTACTGTATTATTATGGTTTTTGTTTCATTAAATTGTAAATATTTAAAATTTTAAGTGATCGATGATAAACTCTCATTAAATTGCCGTTAATGTGCGTGTCATGGCCAGTATACATGGAGCAAAAACCTTCACGTCACAATTCTGATTATTGATTAGTTTGATAGCTTGTGAATGAATAAAGGATGAGGCAAAGCCAGTGATTTGGGTTAGTTCTTTGTGTTCATTTGTGTGCTTCGACACTTATGGTTGGGTGGCAGCTAGTAGGAAAGACATTTGACCTGTGAAGTCTCTTTTGATTAATCTCAGGAGGTCTCGATAATGAACAGATGGAGAATGAGTACCCAAATGGCAACTGGCTAAAATGGCGATTAATTGAAGTAACATTATTAGGCCACTTCACCTTGTCAGATAGAGTGTAAGCAGTCTGTAGTTACCAGTCATGTTCCTGTCAGCATGTCCATCCGGTTCTTGAGTGTACTGTATTGTGGAAAACTGTTGGGTGGATCGAGATACCATTTGGCATGGTGGGTCGGGCGGCCACAGGAACCATACGTTAGATGGGGTCTAGATCCACTGTCAGGAAAGGGCAATTTTGGGTTGGGTATGGGGCGGTCCATTGTAATGAATAGGGAATTTATGGCATAGCTGTGTAACAACATGTGAAGCAACTGAGCTGCCATTTGTGGTGACAAGTAGGGTCGAGACGAGGAACGGTGTGTTAAATGGGGTTCACATCCTTCATGGAGAAGAAGTGTTTTGGAGGGTGTTGATGTCCATTGGTTAGTATTCGATTTCTTAGTGCATTCGGACGATGCATTCTCTTCCCAAATTACTTTGTGATTTTTTGTTATATTTGTTATGACTTTACTGGCAGGTTGGTGGAAATGAAGAATACAAGATCATTGAGGCGATCGAGTCAAAGCGTATAACGAAACCAGTAATTGCATGGTGTATCGGCACTTGTGCCAGAATGTTCACATCTGAGGTGTGTATAGTTAGTTGTCGATGATCTTAGTGGTAATTTGTGTCATAAATATCATTTAAGATAGTTTTTTATGCTCTTGTCACTGGTGCTGCATTTAGTTTGTCTGTATATTACAGAGGTTGTGAGATGGGTATAATTTAGCCCACTTGGCAAACTTGCCGATCAGGCTATATATTTTGCTTGCGTTAATTTCTTTCCTTTTTTAATG
>Ga0209782_1001693_pt1 | contig 11767 bp, 9 predicted proteins | sample WorMetmaBAHAMAS1_FD_187390 | JGI IMG/M metagenome (GOLD analysis project Ga0209782, IMG submission 187390) | Marine gutless worms symbiont microbial communities from Max Planck institute for Marine Microbiology, Germany - Inanidrilus... | ecosystem: Host-associated > Annelida > Digestive system >... | reverse complement strand
ACTACAATGTGATGGTGATGGAGCTTCTTGGTCCGAGTCTTGAAGATCTGTTCAACTTCTGCTCACGCCGTTTCAGCCTCAAAACTGTTCTGCTTCTTGCCGATCAAACGGTTCGTATTGGCGCTTTATCTTCAAACTGCCACAAAGGTGTTTATGTTCTTGTAAATAAAAAAATGCAAAAGTAAATTCTTTCCCACCCAGTATGGCAGTGCTGACCTCTGTTTCTGTAGCCAATTAGCCATCAACCGTACACCAGCTTATGCTGCGAGACCACAGATACGGGGCAAATGCATTGCGTGGTGTGCCTGTTTACAGCATAGCTTTCGCTGGTACCAAGTTATGCTGTTTGGTGACAGAGCGTAGTCCTGTGCAGAAAAAGGCATGTTTAAGATAGTATCACTGAACGCGGAAAATTTAAGTTATTGCATTAAAATCAGATTGTTGTCATTTGATCTAAGATATTTCATTAAAGTTTAATAAATTTGTCTCAAAACTGAAAGACATGGAAAAATGTGTGTATTATGGTGCTTTTTTGAACACCATATGTTGATAGAAACTGTTGTGTTTTTGCTGCAGATAAGTCGAATTGAATACATACACTCGAAGAACTTTATCCATCGTGATATAAAGCCGGACAATTTCCTTATGGGTCTCGGAAAGAAGGGTAACCTTGTGTATGTGATTGACTTTGGACTTGCAAAGAAGTACCGCGACTCCAAAACGCATCAGCATATACCGTACCGCGAGAACAAGAACTTGACCGGCACCGCAAGATACGCCAGCATCAACACACATCTCGGCATTGGTATTTGCTATGTGCAAATTGTCTTACTGTAACCCTTTGTAGATGTGGAGTTGTATGAATAAGCACACAGTTGGCTTAGTTTCAGTAGTTTATTAGTATGGTGATTTTGAGCCATGCATGAGGGATAACTTGTCACTAATGCCAATGTTCCGTTATCTTGGCTGCTGACTGGTAATGTCTGCGGAATTGTATTTCTTTTGACATAGATGAGATAAGATGGGCTGTACATTGACCCTGTACATTTATGAATTGGTTCAATCTTGAAGATAGATGCCATGTTAAATTATTGTAGCTATAAAACTGCAACGGTCACTTGATTGATACTGTGAATAGGGCTGTTATTATTAGGCATGTGTGTGTGTTTCGTTGGTCCGTACAGAGCAGAGTCGGAGGGACGACATGGAATCGCTCGGTTACGTCTTCATGTATTTCCTGCGAGGCACTTTGCCGTGGCAGAATCTCAAGGCCGCCACCAAACGTCAGAAGTATGAACGGATCAGCGAGAAAAAGATGGCGACACCCATCGAGGAACTCTGCAAGGGATTTCCATGTATGCCCGGCTTGGCTGTTTTTCTGCTGCCTTCCGTGCTTTATCACTATTGGTTGGGGCTGTTCGACCAGCCGTATTATAGTTCTGAAGGGAGCACACGGTGATGCCGGCTGAAAGAATTCCCCACGATACCCATCCTTGCTTGAGCCAGTAGTTGACTGCTGGGGGAAGGCATGCCGCACCCTTTGTACTGGCTTTTCAGCATCGCAGCATTAGCTAGCAAAGTGGTATTGTTACAGATTGATGTAGCCTGGGTTGTTCTGTCCATCGGTCGGTCGGTCTGACGTATATTTTCTGTCATCATGCGTTAACACAATATGCTCTGGAGATAAGCCATTGCTATTGGTAGTTTTACCTATGGTATGATTTTAGGGTCAATAACACGGGATTTTGGTTTGTGTGATGCTGTATGGTGGCAGCAGGAAATTAACAGACTAATTTTTCATTCCTTCTAGTGCAGTTATTGACGATTGAGTCAAATTCTGTTCAGAAATAACAATTACAGCAGAGGCGAGAGGCGGCAGTGCTTCCAGGCTATACACAAACTGATTAGTAATCATGCAGTTATTCATCGACAAGTTTTCGTTATTACAATTTTACAATTTATCTAATGCCACATCACCTGCTGTCCAGTGCACAGTCAATAACATTTTCCCGGTGAACCTGGTTCACGTGATTCCTCTTGTGTTAACTGTTATGTACGAGAACCTCCAGTATATGTGGCATGAGGTTGAAAGGTCACAGGCCAGCGTCATGCAGTCTGTCAAATGCACTGCTGGTATGGGTGTGCATGTCGATAGGGTTGCATGGGTTTTCTAGTTTTATCTGCATGAACTTTTGGACTCCGGAGAGCACTAGTCAGTGCACATTTCCATCAGCTCTTAGACACCAGTAGTCCAGTACTCTTTGTATAGGCATAGAGTAAAAACAGCTTGTTATGAAGTAAGGTAAGGTAAGAAAGCGTATAGCAGTTTGTGCTACAAGCACCGCACCGCTGCGGGAACTCACGTGCCATATAGGATCACTCAGTGTTACCTGCCATCTGGCACAGGTGACATTCCTGCCTTTACCCCAGCCAATTAAGGCTGGTACTCGATTTAGCGACCCCAGAGGGATGCAAGGCTGAGTTGACTTAGTTGGCTTGGTTACATACCAAGGTGGTATACCCGCCTGAAGACGGTCACCCATCCCAGTACTAACCGGGCTCAGTGTTGAGCAACTTCATTCGTGCGACGAACGACGCTACCACAGCGCTAAACTGCCAACCAAGTGGGGTAAGTACACTGTATGTGTGCTGACAGTCTGCATGACAGCATGTGTTGCTGTGTTCTAGCCGAGCTGGCGACGTACCTCAACTTCTGCCGATCGTTACGCTTCGACGACAAGCCCGACTACTCGTATCTCCGCCAACTGTTCCGCAATCTCTTCCACAAACAGGGCTTCACTTACGATTACGTCTTCGACTGGAACATGCTCAAAGTCGTACGTACCTTTCGTTACCAGTCCTTTCTCGGTGTTGGCCAAGAGATTGGCTGGAAGAGCATCTCCGATATGACCTATTTAGTGCCCGAGTGGGACGTTAAACTCTTTAAGTCAATCAGTCGTTACCAGTCTGACTTCACGTCACATATTTAATAGTCCACATTGCAGCGCTAGCTGGTTACAGCCTGTTGACAAATGTGTCATAGTGTGTGAGTGTGTGTGTGTGTGTGTGTGTGTGTGTGTGTGTGTCAGTCACATTTGTGCAAAAACGGCTGAACCGATCGAGTTTCAATTTCATATGATGACTCAGGTGAGTCCAGGGAATTGTGTAGTAGATGGAGGTCGAGATCCCCCAGTTGAAGAGGCACTTTTGAGGGGGATGAGGTTGAGATTTTCCCGCACTCCACCAAGCAGCATTTTCAGTGACTGCTGATGTTGATCTCTGGACGATATCCGATAACATTCATATTGGCCGACCAGAGTGGCGCTGATGCGGTCCTTTGTTGCATTAAATATTCCCGCACGTAAAACAGTTAATTTAATTGTCGTTAAACAAACAGAAATCACTTTTAGATTATGAGTCGTTAGTGCACTCACTAGCGGTTATTGCCATATTGTGGATAGAGCTTTTACTTGTATCTCTGAGTGTCTCTCAGTCTGTTTCGTGTCTATGTGTGCTCTAAAAGGAAGAAATTGAGGGTTCTTTCTCTTTCAGTCTGCAGTACTCTAATCTGTCAAGCAGCCGTGAAAATTTTGCCTATCTATTACTTCTGGTTTTAGAGATAGCTCAAGTTATGCTCTAAAAGGAGCAAAACTTGAGGTATTAATACCAAACCAAATTTGGTAGAGATACAGTCCAAAGCAGGCCCTAGGAATGCATTGATGTTGAGGTCAAAATATAAAATTACGTAAACTGTCTATCTCTAGTGTCCATTGCCGAGAGATGGTGGAGCTGCATGTCAATACGACTGTACATTTTTCTGATCAGATTGTTTTGCACACAGTTTTATTGTTGTGGTTCAATTTTTTTTATTACAGTTGGTGATAACTGGGTTTTTTTTGTTACGTTACAGCTTAACGTTCTCGGTGATAATAAATGTAACAATCTTGATACAGGGTGGAGGTCGAGGCGACCGACCCGACCCATCTAGTTTATCTAGGCCGGTTCACGGGGTCGACTCTAGTCGAGCCTTACATCGGGTGGATGCTGACCCGACACCAGCTGCCTACGACACTGAAAACGCTCTGCCTAACTGTATGTGTTTTCATTTTGTTGTAAGTGTTAGTAGCAGTAGCGATAGCGGTGGTCGTTGACAATTTACGAGTATAATCTCCAGCCAGGCCAACTCTGCTAAGCTAATTTCAGGCTGGATGTCATAGAAGGCAGCTAAACCTGGGTTATAATTTGTTTCAGTTTATGTTTTGTTGTTGCATTTTTGTGTTTGATTTGTATTTTATTAATGATTAAGTGTCTATAGGTTTAGTTTTGTTACTATAGGTTTACTACATTTTGTTATGGTTTTTTCTCCGAGCTTTTGTTTTTTTCAGTACTAGCCGAGAGATTGGCTGAGAAGAGCGTCTTCATTAAATCTTAACTCAGTTAATTGGCTGAGCTAACCTCCCTAGGTATGTGCAGTGAGTTCTGCTAGGGAACAACAAAACTGAAGTCAACTGTGTTAATAGTATTCCCAGATACCAGGACTGCTGGTGTAGTATCAAATAACTCACATTGCCAAATAACTCGCGTGCGCAATCTCGCAAAGTCTCGTATGCAGATGTTTATTTATTTAATATTTATTTCTTCGCTTACAGTTAGGATTAAGGTTATGGTTATGTTTTTAGGCTTAGACTAAGGGTTAGGGTTAGTTGTAGGGTTAGGGTTAGGTTTAATAATTCCCACTTGTTGCACAAATCTCGTACTGTGAATTATTTGGGCAGTGCAACATATTTGGCATGACACCGGTCTCATCAGTTAACAGTGCTGGCTGTTAACTGAGCCAAGCATTCCATTTGGCTGACAGACGTCGGTTGTGTGCTGGTTGGATTGAGTGTTCTTGTTGCTGGCTCAGACTGCCACATCACGAGCAAGTTTCCACGTGGTGGAACTCAGTATGAGTGTACCATACAAAATGTAGTAGCGATAAAAGGTAAAGGAAGAGCAGAACTATTACAGTTTGTGCTAGAAGCTCCGCACTGCTATACAGGAGCCTGCATGCCATATGGGATCACACGGAGTTAGCTGCCACCTCACACGAGGCAGCTTCTCCCGCCCTTACCCGGCCATTGTTACAGCTGGTACTCTGTTTATCCACCAGTTAAGGATGAAAGGCTGAGTAGACCTGAGTGACGATGGTAATAGAGCTGCAGTAGTAGCAGTATTATGATGATGAGTGACGAAAATGACGATACAGAGATTTATGATGCTGCTGATAATGCTCGACAGTGGCTGGGATCATTTATCTAAATCTGAGATAGAAGATAGTATTCTGACAGCATAAGTCTACCAGTCTCACACAGTCCTTATTGAAACCCTGAAGTTCCTCCCGTGGAGAGAATTTGCTTCACGTTAGAAGCCCCTGACGGCACCTATTTTACATATATTTACCTGTTACTTAACTGTTAAATACTGTTTGTATGCATGATTGTGTGTGTTGTTTAGCTCGCATTCCAGTGGCCTCCGCACGTGCCCGCGATCACATTTCTCGTCCCGTCCCACGCCACAGCGACGGCCTTCTTGCAGCCCATAGTCGTGCTGTCCCATTGGCTCCCGATCAGCCAGTGCCGACCAATCATGTCACAACAGACGTACGACGGACACGTGACTCCGGCGCACGTACTGATCGGAAAAAGTATGCCATGCCGTCGTCGTCGAAAGTATGAACTCCCGAGTCGACCCGTAGTCCGTGTTTCCGTGTTATTGTCCGACTACAATTATAGGCTTGTGTACTGGTTGGTTGTGACCAGTGCTGTACTGTATTAACAGTGGACAGATGTTCATAATGTTCTTATTTTAATGTGTGTGCGCTTTGTGTGGTGTCACTGCTTGAGCTAAGGTGACAAGTGAATATATAATATATTTTTCTTTCTTGTTTAATAATTTCTCGTTTAGTTTTTTTTGTCTGGGCAGTGTACCGACTGAAGCACTGAGAAGCAGTGGAGAAACGAGTGCATTTTGTAAATAGTAGTTCAGTAAACTAATTAAATTACTGGCTCACCACAGACCATGTGATGTGAACAGGCTATAGTGAAAAAATGTCCCAGTACCAAAAGTTTGGATTTTTGGAAACTTTGGCATATGTTTATGATTACAAATGTTGTACTTTGGATTACTAACAGGTGGACATAGTTATACCATTTCCTTATAGATGTTATTGTATTGTAATATATAAACAGTGTTGTCACTAATCACTGAAAGTTTAATGGATGCAATGGTGGCAGTTTTAAGGCCCAGAATGTGCTAAAAAATGACCGTTGCTTGAAAGTTCTGAAAATATCCTGGAATCTACTTGAGATGCCGTATTGGAAATTTCAGGCAAACCTGAAATGTTACAGTTGTTGTCACGGTGATATTGTTAGCATCTGTAACATTTGATATACTGGTATGTACTTTTCTCTTCCTTGTCGCCATCACTCATGCCAGCCTACTTAAACGTTCTTTTAAAAGTGAGTGAAAATATATTAGTTATTAAACTGGAGAAGTTTTGAATATTTCTTCAAAAGTCCTTAGATTCCACTGTTACAGTAGAGTGGCAGCCCTGCATAAGTTTACATAAATGTGACAAAAATGCATTTTTTGCTGTTTGTTTTTTCCACATTTTTTATTTTGGGAGTAATATATGTGCTGCCGTGCCAGTGACTGTAGCTTGCATTAATGCGTATTCTCTGTGGATACTGAACGGCTGCCAATAACTGATGTGATCGTACAAAAAACACATTAGGAAGATGACTGGTAGTATTTCCTGGCATGTAAATTTTGAATTTTATATTGTAAATAACATTTTCAGCTGTTATAAAAGAATAATGTGTTTGTAATGCATGTTAAAATAGGACAACGAAGGGTGAAAAGATTACATATATGCAGCCTGTGGCTAAATGTTTGTGTGGGGGGCAGTTAGTGATTTGTAGCCAGAACAGGGTAGCTGGACCCAGTTTCAAAGTTTATGACTTGATTCCAAACTGTAACGCTTTCTTGATTCATTAACTTGTTGATTTCAGCACCGTAAATCGTTTGCTTGCTTACTTAACTTCCTTCTTAATTCCTTTTTTCTCTGTTAGTTTTTGTTACTCATTTATTTTCTTATTTGTCTACTTCTTTAAGAATAGCCCCGTTCTGTTTACAAGCCACAGGTCGTAATAGTGGTTTTTAGTTTTTTTATGTTTATTTTGCGTTAGAGTGTCGTTTATGTTCCTGATGAATGGTTATTTTTGTTATGCTGTATTTGGACTCCTCAGTTAGGCATGTCAGAAAAAAAAAACATTTTTTTTCAAAATATGCGGACCATATCATCGCGAAATATGCGGCAAAAATATGCGGAAATAGGCCGCGATTGCATATTCACGTTAATCTGACATGGTACGTTTTTGGGGGATGGGATAGCACAGCCGTTATTTAGTACATTTACAGCAGAGCAACAACTTCTTCAACTTCTTGCAGCAACAAATCGTCTGCATCCAAAAAATAATTACAAAAAGTATTTAATGCCGCCGAAAAAGCCAAAATATGCGATATGCACACGTTGCTAAAATATGTGACAAATACGGCAAAGTGCCAAATACGTGGCAATCGCATATTCGCGTTTTTCTGATGTGCCTGCTCAGTACTAGCCAGGAGATTGGCTGGGAAGAGTGACTCCAAAATTACCTATATTGTGTCGAGTGGGATGCTGAACTTTAAACTTAAATGGGTGAAAGATTTTTGCTTTCGGTGGCTCGGTGGATGTGTAGTTGACTTCTGGACAGTCTTGGTTCATTTCCTACAAGGTTGGTACAAGTCCTATACCGATTGAAGGCCGTTTGCTGCTGAATCTGCTCCAAGAGTAGCTTCATCATTCATGTTATTTGAACTCCATCAGTTGTAACTTGTAAGTCTCGCTTTTATAAATATGTCGGTTCCTTTGAAGTCGTGTGCAGCCTTTGACTATTATTTGTGTCAGGTCCAATGATGTGTGTGTGTGTGACGATTTGTGTTCAAGTTTTTGCGGTAATGTTTTTTAATGCCTTTTAATTCTGTGAAGGTGTATAAGTATTCAGAGCTGCCATGGCACAGTCGCTCCAAAACTCGTGTGTACATATCTATCAAGACCATGGTTAGTTAAATCTCTGGTATGTAATAGGTTACCATTTATCTTCTAGCTGAACTAAGAGATTGGTTATTTGGTTCTGTACTGTTATGTACTACAAGACCAGTAAGGTCTGTTTTTTCCACAGCAAATTAATCTCCCGTTAATTTAATCCATCATTAAATCCGGCAGATAATGATCAATTTACTCAGATGTCGTTTTTACACTGGCAGTTCGTCAATTAAATCGTCCGTTTAGGACGATTTAATTGACGAACTGCCGGTGGAAAAACGACATCTGAATAAATTGATCATTATCTGCTGGATTTAATGCCGGATTAAATTAATGGGAGATTAATTAGCTGTAGAAAAACCGGACCTAAAAGTCTCCAACTTGGCGCACAGTTATGACCTGAATAGCCTTGAAGGCCAATAGCACTTGCTACCTGTAGAACTGATATGCAACATTATTAGCCAATGCTGAAAGAAACAGTATCTAACAGTTACTTTGCACATTAAATTCACCTATAAAAACAGAATGTGTACTTGTGTGGTGACAGTGAGTACCTGACTTGACTGCTAATCATAAAGTCGCACTTATGAGCAAAATTATATGTTAATTTCTCGAGCGCTTCTTGATGGACATAACTTATGAAAAGAAGGGTTAGCAGTTTTGTTGCTAGAGAACGCTTAATTTGTATGCTTCCGTGATTGGCATGTTTGTGTTTCGTGACGGCATCTGTCTGTGTTCTTGCCGTGTTGCTTGTTGGCGTGGATATCTGGTTACTTCGTGTTTGGTCCGCATTTGTGACCACCGAATTGAGCTGCTTAGGATAATTATGTACGTCGATATGCTGCTATTCTGCTGCTGAAATATGCATGAACGTGTTCATTTGTGTGATGCTGAAGTGATATCGTTGGCCTGGAGTGACACACGCCGATCACTGTATGAATTCCCGTGACTTTATGCCATTCTCGTGTCTGATAAAAAGCTGGAGATAAACTTGTGTGTAAAAGTGCTGGGTAAAATACCTGGTAAAGACATTCATATGTGCACTGCATGCTGAGCCATAGTGGCAAGTACTAGCAATCAGTCTGCCGCTTACAGCAAACTCCCGTGAAAGGAACTTTTGTATCTGTGGCTTTTATGCTGTACGTACTACTCGTCTTTCTCAGAATAAATGAGCCTCTCGATCCCTTTCCCTTTTTGGGTGGCTGCTGAATAAAAAGGCGGCTAGGGTTGAGGTTAATATATCGCTGGCCTTCCTATACTCGGTAGGGATAGCAACATGGTAGGAAACAGTAAATACCAACTAACTCTTGCAAAAATATTGTAAGCAAGTAACAATCATAAACATGCACTGTAACCTTAGTTGTGTTGAAAGCATCGTCAAGTCCTGACCAAGCTTTGCGATACTGTTCTTGCGTCTGATTTTAATGTAAAGTGCGGTAAAGTATCTCACAGTGTAAATGCTAAAGCCGCTGCCTAGCGGTCAGTGATCTAGGATGGCGTGTATGTTACATACTGGGCAACCGTGGTTTTTGTCTATCTCATGACTGAGACAAGGTCAGCTGCTGCAGAGGATGGTGCATAATAAGCTCGGCAATTTAGTCAAACAGGATGCCACTATATTCTTGCATGTAACTTTGCCAAATGACGTCTGTTTGTAGCACAGCGTGCCATTATTAGCTTACAGTACAAGCATGATGTCTGCCTGTAACGTTGGTGGATTGTGGCCACACAGTGCAACGAACAGTGGAAATCAGCACATGACTGGATAGGTCGGTGTGTTGGCCCGGATTATAGTATCTTGTGATATGGAAAAGTGGGAGTTTTGCATTTCAGCAGCATCCAATGGCTTGCATGTCACACTATATCAGCATCTGCTGAGCTTCTTGTTTTAGACTTTGGTCACGAAAATCGGCAGTAAATTTGTATTAAAATCCTTGTTAAAGGTTGCGAAATGTGTCGCTACATTATAGCGTGAAATATTTGGGACTCTTTTGGCCTGGTCTCTTTGCACACCTCTGTACGTCTACGTGAGCATGCAGTGTTTCGTATTGTCCTAAGTCAATTGTTCGGATTTATTGTTTCTCGAACAGATGTTGTATTGGCAGCCTTAAGTTGCTTTCACACCGTCCAATGTCAGACAAGTGCAGGAAGGAATGAGAAATTATTACCGTACTGATAAAACCTTACAACCTGATTGATAGTAAACTCCTGACCAGCATCACAACACTACACATATTTTACACATTTCACAGCAAAAATTTTCTACAGATCTCTGATTAACGAGTTCATAACATGTATTTAATATGTAATAAAATAGTTTGTCACTTGCCGATTGGTTCAAGTCCACCTTCCTCGCCTGACCTAGATATTGATAATTGGGTCAGGTTGGTCACATGCCTTATCTCAATAGTGTCGGAAAGCTGCAGCAGTGAGATAAAGCATGTCATCGTGTTATGGCGGTGTGAAAGCGCCTTTAGTTGCATTGATTCTCGTGTTACATGTCAAAACATTAACGCATACTTCGAATTTCATCCGTTGGCTCAACTTCATTTAGTTGTTGAATACTTGATACATGACCATTATGATAGTTTTAATTTTGGTAAATAAATACAGTGCCTGTGAGAGATATGGTATTTATTTTACTTTATAGTAGATTGAGTAAACTGAATATGAAATCCTCCGAATAATTCAAACGCGAGGATTATCGCAAATCCGCGTAGCACGTATGACTTCACGACGACGACTGCTACTGGTTTTCTACCGGATATTAAGTATTGTACGGCGGCCACACTGAGGCACAGCTATACAGCGTTAATCGGGCGAGTTTTGATCGATGGCGGCCGTTCTGTGAGCGGACGCTTGATGAAAACACATCGTTGGAATTCAGTACGATGTTGGTCTGCTCTCTGATACCGTGTTCTGTCCACTGTCAGTTGTGTTGCCATGTTGATTAGAATGAAGTCGGTAAACTGCGTGTAGTGGGTTGGCTGTTACTACGGCACATGGTCACTATCCACTGCATCAAATATAACACTACACCAGTTAACGGGACATTACAGGGTGTGCCAGTAAAAAACAATCCACTAGAAAAATTCTGTATTTCAGCAATGATAGCACAAACTTGAGCCAGACTAGTATGTGAGTATTCACCCAACATATCCGGCAAATTTTATCGAAACAACTGATGTGGTTCAACAGATAAAGCAGCTTAAACTTTAAAGTTCAATTTTTCAAGTGAAATGCCGTTAAACATCATATATTCATGAATAACAAATCAAACTTTGCACAGCTTTTCACCAACAGTTCGGACGTTTCACAGATTAATGTTAGCTGCCTTTAACTCACTCAGTATTTAAACAGTGTTCAGAATTTCCATCAGCTGCAGAAAAACACAAAGTCTGTTGCGAAATGACATGATTGCCTTAATATCAATGGACTCTTGTGGCAGATCATTTTCCATATCGTCGACGATACAGTCTTTTCAGCTTTGCAATATTGTCCAGCTTTGGCATATATTTGATAGCATTATAGCATTGCTCTGTGTTCCTTATTGTATATTCTTTACTTTTATTTGTTATGTGTACAGTGACCCTGCAACGCTTGCGTGACAGTGTCACTCAAATCTATACATTTATAATA
>Ga0209782_1001692_pt1 | contig 11771 bp, 7 predicted proteins | sample WorMetmaBAHAMAS1_FD_187390 | JGI IMG/M metagenome (GOLD analysis project Ga0209782, IMG submission 187390) | Marine gutless worms symbiont microbial communities from Max Planck institute for Marine Microbiology, Germany - Inanidrilus... | ecosystem: Host-associated > Annelida > Digestive system >... | reverse complement strand
CCCAGGCTAAAAATCAAGGTCAAACAGGAGAGCGCCCACAGACAAACAGACGGACAACACACGCGGACGCTACCAAACGTATTATCGCCCCTGCTACGCGGTCGATAACAAAGGCAAACTGCAAGCAGTGTTCACTGCGACACCGTAAAATAAACTCTGAAATGCTTCACGAGGTGGTATAACAATTAACTGGGGACAATGAGAAAAACCGCCGTGCAAACCTGGAGGCTCCTCCTGGCGACGAGTGGCGAGCCTGAGCAAGGACAATGATACGTTTCAGCAACTGGACGCGGACTTGTTTCCAACTGTCTTGATCGTAGACATGTAGAGCCATCACTGCCCAGTAGAGCGACCCTTCCGTCTACATTCACAAGACATCCATCGATGTCAACTATTCACTAACTATAGACCTCAGTGAAGCCAGCGTTCATTCATCTGGCGACAAAAATGCCTCCGTGTCATTTCCGGCAGTGTTTTTTGTCACGTAAAACTGTACCCACGAGTGACGAAAATGTGTAGTGAACAACATTTGCGAAATAACAAGTGCCGAATTCAAGCACTGTATTCTGAAAACATGGTCCATAGTTACTAAGTAGTAAATGAAGATAAATATGCAACAAGAATGACAAATCTGTTACAATTCTCATGATTTACTGACAATGTTACAAGAAATGAAAACTGCATTCTCTCCCAATCCAAGGCTGTTATATGATACTAAAATAATAATTATACAACATGACAAATGCATTCTAAAATCCATTTTCCACTATAAAGTACATATCCAAGCATGGCCATTTTCTTGGTGAACCTTGATTAGCCAGTGGTCGCCCCCATTGGTTCTGTTGTGCAAAAATTTCTGTCATCAGATGCTCTTTCTAATGCTCTTGCAGAATCACCCACAGCACCTCATCTTTTTGTCGTCGCATGGTTATGCGGAGACATATCATTTACATGTGTTTTTTGTGGGTCACGCCAACAACAAAATCGACTAACTTTGGCAGCAGATATCTCGAAGAAGGGTCGTCAGAAGAGGATGAAATTTTCCAGGTTGCTAGAGGGGGTTGATGTACACAACGACCCAGACTGTTGACCCTTGGTCCAGGGGGTCCCCCTGGGGAACCAAAATATTGAAAAGCATGAAAAAATTTCTGTAACACTTTTCTGGTTTGACCGATCTCGATGAAATTTGGCACGATGGGAGGTTTTAGCAGATCTTAAGCGAATTTGGTGAACTTTGGTCCACATTTTCGGGGAGCACAAATTTTCGATCGTGTATATCTCGGACACTTCTTGTCGGATCGCCACAAAATTTTGCGTGGTTAGGGGTCTGGCCAATGGACATTTCTTCCCCGAATTTGGTGAAATTTGATTCTGGGGTCCGGCGATGCCATGCAGCGACATGCTGATATCAGTCCGTCGCTGATGCACTAATATTTATTCGCTAACTGGTGAGGCAATCCATTTCAGTCAGTACTCTGGTGCCAGTTATTTTACGCTACTACAATACACCATACGCGGCATATACTGTTCACATCTGACAAGTGCAATATGCAATGGCATCACTGTGTGCACTACCTCAAAACTATTCTCGACCCATTTGTCAGCAGGACGCTTCAGGAAGTTGGACAGGTTCTTTTCTTCACGTGTCACCGACCTCGTTCTGCACAAAAGCATTCCGTTACGTCACATCAGTTTTGCATTAGCAAATTATATGAATGTTACACTAGTCTCCATTATTCCCACCATCATTTCATTATATTTATCACTATTTTCACTGCACAGAATACAAAAATACTGTGACATGATGAAATTTGTTATAAATTCACAGACGAACTAATGTGCATCAATTATAGCACAATCTCTACAGTATTTTCACGTAAATTTATCATTGGCTGCGCTGTAATGCCAGTGCTATGTTAACAGTGCCTGCTACTGTCAACAGGAAAGGATAAATCATGACTGACAAAAGAAACATTAAAGCTGTCTTTGAGACCAACAGTTACACCAAACTTGTTGTAAATTTTCCTAAGACGGGCCTTTGGAAAAAATTGATGAAATAAATTTTTTAATCGACCTAAAGCAGTTATTTTATCTTACAGGAACAAAATGATGCTTTCTAAGGCTGTGAAATCCATTGCTTGATGGTGCCATGAGCAAAGTGTATAATTATCTGAAATAACAAACCAACTTTCCTGCCAGCCACCATTCCTGATCATGCTGTCCATGGTTCTTATCGGTGAAGTCAGGATTTGAACTTCAGTCCATCATCTTAACCCCCAACTGACTTGTGGCTATGTTATAAATCCAGTTAATGTTCAGAAATCACAAGCTCAGTGACAACAGCAAAATCATCAGTGTGAAACTGACGTGTTGATGACATAGAGCGCCATGTGCATGATGTACGGGATCAGATACATGTTGCTTTCGCGGCCTCCGCCCCCGCTGTCTTCGCTGAACGACTTCTCGAGAGCAAACTTTATGAAGAGATGCTTGAGGTCGTGAATCGTGTACGCGTACGTGGCATCTCTCACGGCCGTGCATTCTTGCAGATACGTGTTGTGTCTGCACAGTTATCGACACATCATACACATGCAAACACCAGCACTCCATCCACTGAGTCACACAGTATGAATAACTCGAGAAATAAGTTCAGCTTTGCATTATCACAGAGATGGCTTAAAACGGTGCGGAATCCCTTCTCACAGAAGTTGGTGCATTAAACAAAAATGCTACAAGTTGGCTTTTTCTGGTTCTGGCATTAGTGCTACAAATTCCATTCGTTGATTTCATACTACTGGTTGAGTGACAGAATGGGCTACTGGCCTGCAAAAATTATCCTCGACAATGTGCTTTTGGGGTACTCCAGAAATACCAGTTAAATACAACCTCTGTGTGAGCACGTGTCTATTAGAAATTAAGGATTAACTGTCTTACTAACCTAATGGGAACTATGCATTTTAATCAATACAAAGCAATAGGGCCCGTCAGTAAATAAAGAATATTTATCCCAGATCCAGCTTTACTCGATATTTAGTGAACTTCTGGTGTTGAGCAATAAGGTTCTAATCATAAGAGTTTGCGTGAAAGTTGCAAATTCTACATTTTTTTAGTCACAAATAAAAGGACAAAGTGGGCTGAGTTATCGAGGTATTATTTATGCAATTGTTTTGTAAGGTAATTTTAGATTGTTGAAGACTAACCGTAGCATGATGCATCAAATGTTGCATTGACGCCTGTACTAAGCTTACCGTCTTTCACCGGAAACAGAAATAACATAGAGATATTCTTATATAACTGACGCGCCCTATTCCTCCAGCGGATGTGTTATGTGTACTATTCAAACATAATTATCATGCGGCACACTTGCTTCCTTTCTATTATGCCACTTGGTTCTCCTTTTTCATCTGTTCGGGTTTCCACAAAAGCAAATTTCATGGCTTTTTCCAGACTTTTCAACACCATAAATACCAGAAAATCATAACCTACTGTATTTATGGCTTTCTAGCTCATTTATGATAGCAAAACATGATGCAGTAACTATTGACTGAAGTGGTTACTGCTTACTGCTATTTTTCTACCCTGTATTCACTGTACTTACTAACTATACTACACTGCATTCAACACTCATCTGATGGACACCGTCACTGTGTCTCACACATTTTATCCAATCAAACTGCACAACAAAAATTTATTAATCAGAGATTTGGTTAGTCAGCACCACACAAGACAAGGTGCACGACATTTCCATGACTTTACAAACACAATGTCGAATAATCTCAGGACTTCACAGGGCCCGCAGAAACTGTGAATCTTGGTCAAAGCAGGTAACAAACAACTCACCTGGCAAGACAGCTGGCGTAGGCCGACTCCGCAACCTGAGGACCCCACAGCGGCAACAGCCCGTTACATTTGGTGTTGCCGTTCTGCAGCGCGGCACTCTCCCACTCTTCACGACCACGAGCATGTCTACACAGTCACGCAGTCAGTTAGTTAGTTGGTGTTTCACGTCCCTTTTCAGCACAAATATATGGCTATATCAGGGACGAAAGGTCAGGGGTGGAGAGCTATCTCTACCCAGTATAGGAAGGCCAGCGATATATTAACCTCAACCCTGGCCGCCTTTTTATTCAGCAGCCACCCAAGAGGGGAAAGGGATCGATAGGCTCATTTAAATTATTACACCAGTGCCGATAACAGGGAGAGACAACTTCACACCACAAGACAAAAATAAATCAAATCGAACACAAATATGCATACATCGTTAACTAAAAATACCATATAACAGAATCAACAGAAATAAAACTAAAGCCACGTTTAGTCGCCTCCTACGACATCCGGGCGTGAAAACGGAGTGGGACTATTAGGTGAAAGGATTATCTAACTGCTCAACACATGTACATACAAACACATTCAGTCAGCGCTTGACTAGCCCTTACATGGACTACTACATGCTGGGCTGAGTGCATAAAAGAAACTTTTGGCATAATTGGAGCAGCGATATCCGCAACAACTAGATAATATTCCAGATCACATCCAAAATGTAATCAAATAGTCACCGTTCTATAATCTACCTATTCCCAAAATTTCACGAAACTTTGAAAAGTTTATACTTTATACTCGGCTAACAAACAGAAAAACAAACATAGGTCAAAATATTATCACCGTCAAAAGTGGCAGAAGTGAAAACAAATGAAAACATAGAGAAAACGATGCAGATCATCGTGAGCAAACTAGCCTGACAGCTGCGAGATGGCACTCAATGTGTATGACGTTGAAGTGAGACACGGTGCTGTAGCCCTGCGCACGGCGTGGCTTGGCTTCACCGTCGTCAAGGTTCACTCGCTTTGTGAATGTGTAGATGCCAAGAACCTCACCAACAAGCAAGCACAATCAGTAAGTAATGGCTGCAACTCATTGAGAAGACAGACAGCAAGTAATTTCTTAATGGCATGAAAAGTTAAGACTATAATCACTAAAATGGTAAAAATAGTGAAAAATCAAAGTTATAGAGCTAACACAAAACTGCAGCGACAGACATGACAGCAGGTTCTAGAAAGAAGTTTCTTTGAAGACTGCCTGAAATGGGCACAGGCACTGGAGACCCAACATTAGAGCGAAATCCCTTCCTCAGAGACAGTGAAAACAAATGAGGTCCAATGAATAATTCCTCAGATTAGCATATGGAGTGGCATCTGGCACACAAATTTTGACACCGATCACCCTCTGGATAACGGCAGCAACTGGCTAACTCAGTATCACTCAAATTAAAGCTGATCTACTGCTTACGCGCGACACTTTGAACGCCCCGGGATTACTGACAGACAATTCCAACGGACTGGTAATGGTCATTCGCAATTACCATTGGCTATCGACCTGCTCCGCACCACTGGTTCAAACGGGAGAGCATAAACACATTGTTTGACCTTGACCTTTGACCTACGACCTTGAACTACAATCCCAGGCAAATCAAGGTCAAAGGTCAAACGGTTCAAACAGGAGAGCGCCCACAGACAAACGGACGGACACAAAAACGCACACACACGGATGCTACCAAACGTATTATCTCCCCTGCTACGCGGCTGATAAAAATAATCATTAAACTACACGTTTCTGTACCCAGTAACAGTCTGACATTGTGGAAACAACATTCGTCGCTCCAGTTTTATATCACCATATATACACATCCTTTTTTTACATCGTGTTTTACCATTTTGAAATACTTTTCTGGCTGTAAATGTCTAACTTTTCAAGGCTCTAACAACAGCATAGTGATAATATGGCGTCGTGTATGAAGTGGTACTGAGTACCTTTGTTGGCTGATTGCGATATCCCTCTCGACAAATGCAGCACGTCAGACCAGTTTCTTCCTTGAGATCTTCCATCTGCTTCAGTACAGATCCTTTTACCGTCACCTGACCCTTCTCATTTGTCTGAAACAACCCATATCATACCAGATCATCTCACGATAAACAGCGCTAGACCACAGGAATAAGATTACAGCAAGTAACAACACAGAAGTCTCAACTGTTGATAAGATAGCGTGACATCTGGTGCTTCCAGTCTCGTGCCGATTTTGTTGCACTATGTGATCACAATTACCAATGTTACAGACAGACGGACAGACAGATGGACGTCACGCTCGTGCAATGAGTTGAGTTGAGCAACGTTTAACGTCCCACCAAACGCATTATAGGTCATATCGGGGACGGGTTTTATGGGTCAAAAGACCCAACCAACAGTGTTAAAGCACTGAAGGGAGAGAAGTCCTAAGGACTAGGCTTCAGTCCCATTAGGTCCACCCCACTGTGCTGACAATAACACAACATATATGCAGTATGAAAAACAAATACACAAAATACACACAGATAAACACAACTAAATATAGGCTGTGCACAGTGAAATGCACCCAGTGAGACAAAACCCAATCCAGAGAACTGTAAGAACTGCTCATCTAAGTGTGCTTATAATTGTGCACAACTGTCGTATACAATACAGCACAGAACAGTTCTTATAATCTCCCCTCTTACCTCCAGACAAACACCATAGCTCACATGTTGTCTATCAGGGGAGAGGGCTCGCGCAATGATTGCAACAAGCTAATCAGAGACATGGCTAGTCGAGACCACATAATACAAAATGACAACAGTGACAATAAAACATGACGCACATAACGACTCACGGCTCGTTCCACAACAGACTTGAAAGGGTTTGTCTCAACATTTTCTTAGTATTCTAATTAAAAGCTACATTAATTACAACAATCTTACTGTACATTCAAAAGAACCTTTTCTATTGTTTTTAGTTTAAAAAAGACGAGATTTTTACCATCATTCCCAGCTGCACGAGCTGTTTCTCCCTCATGGCCATTGCCATTCTTTTCTTCTCAGCTTTAGTCTGCTGTCTCACTTCCTCAATCTACGTACACGTCACACAGTAAGGTAGACGGTCCGCACAAAAAGCACGTTTTTTTCAGCCAACAACAATTATCATTTATCAGCGTATCAACGTAAATAAACTGTTCAGTTTAAAACATAATGTAAGGCGATAAATCGCATACTCAAAACAGCAAGCGCACAACTGAAAAGTGAGTACTGTTACCGCACATTCAAACATATCTTTACAGAATTTAAAAAATTTCATTAACATTTAAATGCTTACCATTTAAAAGCTAAACCTCAGTGATGTCATTTACTAGCAGTAATCTAACAGCAAATAACGAAAGTGAACGGGCATGAGAAGTTAAATATGTGTAATATCACAGCCTGAATTTCAATTCAAATATGTCATTGCACGTCAACATTACAGTAATCTAAATGTGGTGCATGAAAGACGATAAACATCACAATAACCAAAAGATAATCACTAAGTACTGGCACCGACCTTAGCTGCTACTTTTTCGTTTTCTTTTAGTGCCTCGAGAAGATTTTCTGCCAGCGATCCAACATGTTCGTCGGACGAAACTTGTTCAAGGTTATGCAAAACGGGCAAAATCACTTGACCAATGGACAGCTGACAGCAAGAACAAAATAAATGAACTAGATCGATTTTATGATGAAAAAGTAGTATAACTTATTAGCATTTTACTCACTATATTCAAATTTTAAAAAATGCATTCAACATCATCAGTGCACAATATCTGGCTCACTTTTATGCTGACCTAAATCCTGTTTACAAGCATAATATCATTTCATGGACAGGCTTCTTTTCTTTGTCCTAATGTAACAGCTAATAATTAATATTACATCAGAAAAATTCTAATGGCTAGTGCTACTACAAGATGCCATTGCAACTATAATGACTTTCATGTCCACTTTTATGGCATTATGCTTGAAAATAATATTCAGTCCGAAGCTCTCTCTGACACCAAACCAACAGCAACTGTGTAATGAAAAAAAGTCACTTAATCACTAAATAACAATAACATGACAACTTAAACGGTGCCGTAATATGTCACGTTAGTAGCTACAAAAGCGTATCAGCCGGCACTTTCACAATATAAATGGCATAGAAAATCCTACAAAAAAATGGAACAAAATTACTGTTGGATATTCATCAAAAAGCATGGTCACCTGTGCAGATGTGCTTTATTGCACAGCTAGATAGCATGCAGCTGTTACGCATTTCAGTTCAATGTAGCGAGAGTTCCAAATCGATAAAATTTAATGCACAAAAACATTATCAACAGACTGAATGACAAAAACCTGAGTAGGATCATGTCCGCTGCACAATCCCGCCAGCAGTCTCAATGCATACGGTAGTGACGGCTTTGTTATAAACTCTTTCCATCCGTCACTGTCCACCCTACGCAACAGAAACACGCTACTAATAATACTGTCTGTGTGCTTGCTAACTGAACATACATGAAATAATAATTGAACAAAAAACAAGCGATCTAGTATGGAATTCAGAACAACTCAATGTTTTGCCAAGCCATGCTAAACCGGAACGGTTGCGACATTCGAGAGGAAGGGCATCCGGCACAAAGCTGACGGAACACTAGATGTGCAGGAAGGCAGCGGCAAACCAGCGAGTTGGCATTCAGTTGTGTTGCCAGCCCCGCTAGCCCCAAACAAAATCCAGAAAATTCATAGCCATGTGTGTGTGTGTGTCTGACAAAATGATGTCATTCTGTAAAAATTTTAATCAGATTGACAGTAAACTCCATTTAATATCATTGTGCACCACACAGCACAGAACAATTCAGACAGTCTTTCGTCTCAACCTCCAGATTAACATCAGACGGTAGCTCTGATGCGGTCTATTGGAGGGCAGGAGGACAGTACCTTGAGTTCATTTCAATGGGACACTTGACCCCCAACCTGAATAAATCCAGATAAGAATGCCAAACTGGATAGGGAGTCTGATAGAGGGACCAGATGGATTAAAGAAGCAGTGCACATTCGAAAGGAGGGTCGACGCGGGCAGATACACATTGAGCGGCACGAACGACCGATTTCTTGCCACGTCTCATCACTACTGTGGCAGGAACCAGAAGACAAATTGTTAGATATTCTTCTAAAGAAGGTCTCTGACAGAGACCGAAAACCGAAACGTCAAGGTGAAACAAAGTTTGGTTGCCGTTTGATATAATGTTGTATAACTAGTTGAACACTCTTAACAAGCGGCGGCTTACTTTGATGCCGGCGCATGTGTCTGTATATACTCGAGCGTGTTCTGCACAACGCCGTGCTCGGCAATCAAATCTTTCAGCTTGCGGCCGTTGGCATTCTTCTCAATGCCTTGTGCAATGACGCAGAAGCAATCCAGGTGTACCTGCTCGTCCTGCGTGTGCTCAAAGTCATACCTGACAATCATGCATGTCGATAAATAATAAATACGTGAATCAATAATCAAAGAAACAAACAAATCAATCAACTGATCAATCAATAACAGGCCATGTACTGAACGAGCGGAAGCATCACAGTTGAATTAATGCTGGTAATATCCCGCGCTCATCGCGTTTCTCTATTTATTGCAGTCACATAGCTAACTAACTGCCTCACAAAAATGTACTATAATTCACGATACTAAATGTATAATATGCTATAAAGATGAGTGGCAGCCAGACAAGCCTAGTATATAGAACCGTTTTGAAAATTAATTTTAAAAAATGGCAATCAAGCATCTGTACACTAACAGCCACAGCAATCATAAGAAATAGAAAACACATTTCGTGAAACTATACCATACTAAATCAAATGCAAATGAGAGAAGTTTGCACAAAGCCTGTCGCCATATCACTTTTATCTTCACAAAGACGTTGCCAAACAAAAACAAAAAGTTTTATAGCAGGAAATTCACCATAACAAAGGCAAACAGTAATAACACGGTAAAATGGCACAAGAAAGACGAACTTGTCAAAGTCGAGGTATGGCATGAAATGCGACACGAGAGCATGCATCTTTTCTCGGTCGCCAAATGCAAGGAACGGAATCAGGCGCATCAACGCCTGCAGCACGGTGGCGTTGGCACGGACGAACGGACTGTTGATACGATCAAGCAACATTATCAGCTGTTCCTTGTCACCGCATAACTTTGAGAACTCCTGCACAACCGACACACAACCGACACACGCACTCTCAATGCTTTCTTCTGCTTACTTGTTTGTTCAACAGTTTTGTGTTTTTTAGAGTGATCTTAGGTCTATGTGGAGCCATTGTTGAGTTATAAACTGTTAAAGTCAGGAGAAGCATAATACCCCACCCCCTCAAATAAACAGAGAATAATGAGAAAAGGTTATGCCATGAAATATACACAGAGTTGCTTTTGCTATGCAATGCTGCTAAAAAAAGTAATAAACACTGAACAATTTATTATATGCAATGTCTTTCAGCACTGTGTTGGTTGGGCGAATGCACATCAGTACAACACTGCTATTCAGTTACATTCCATTTTAACTAAAATATAGTAACGAAAATACACAACACAGATATAATTAACAACAAATGCAAAATGTTGTTGGAAAAAATGTGTTGCAAGAACAAGGATAACAGAATGGTCATCAAGACCTTGAAAACCATGCCAAGTGGAACAAACGGAGAAAAAATACCAAGGTTGACCTGAAAATGACGGCTGAAATGGCCGTTAAAATACGAGCAGGAGAATTACTATGAACAACACAGCTCACAGTAAACTGATACTCTTCATCTATTGCTACTTCTCAGCGTTACAACAATACACTAACATTCCACATACTAAGATCAGTAACATATAAGGTCTGGTTTTTCCACAGCAAATTAATCTCCCGTTAATTTAATCCGGCATTAAATCCAGCAGATAATGATCAATTTACTCAGATGTCGTTTTTTCACCGGCAGTTTGTCAATTAAATCATCCTAAACGGACGATTTAATTGACAAACTGCCGGTGGAAAAACGACATCTGAGTAAATTGATCATTATCTGCCGGATTTAATGCCGGATTAAATTAACGGGAGATTAATTCGCTGTGGAAAAACCGGACCTAAATCAAGCACGACAAACAGTGACCTTATAGGTGTCGTGAGACTGAGCACTCGCTTCGAGCAGCATTGTCTCCATGATCTGCAATATCTGCTCCGTCAACGTCTGACCCTTTGTCGATGTTCCACTTTCTTGTTCAGCCAGCAGAGCCTACAACACCCATCAGACTAGGATCAGACTGTGCCAGTCGCCATGCCGTCAACAACTGCATATCCCACAAATAGCAGTTAGTCGGTGTTTAATACAGCTTTTAATGTGCAATGACTAGTGATTCTTACGCCAACTACTGGAATGCATCTACGTTCATACTGTGATTGGCGCACTATAAATCTGTAGACATTATGATGATGCTGATGATGATAATGCTGAAAGCTGATGAAACAACTCAGACCAGGTTAAGAGCTCCAAGCATGATGCTGATCGAGTTCATCTCCACTTTAATCAACTCCTGACGATTCGCCTTCACTTTGAGGCAGTAGTCAAACAGTTTCAGTAAGACGATCATCAGCTGTTTACCGGTAACCAGATTCCGAATAGCAGCCATTCTATCACACACACAAAACATTTATGCGCTCAATGCACCACAAAACTGTCGACAAAATAGTGGAAGATGCTGACGAAAAGCTAGTTAGGAATACAATTTACAATAAACTACATGTTCGTTCGTTCGTTTCATCAGGGGCGGCGGTTGACTGTTGGCAGTCTTTCGACGTGCCTTCAGCTACCGCCAGCGCTGAGGCCTAGACATGGCCCAGTGCGCAATTCCCCTCTAACCCTGAGGCTTGTACTATATATTTATAGAGCCTAGCT
>Ga0209782_1001691_pt1 | contig 11771 bp, 11 predicted proteins | sample WorMetmaBAHAMAS1_FD_187390 | JGI IMG/M metagenome (GOLD analysis project Ga0209782, IMG submission 187390) | Marine gutless worms symbiont microbial communities from Max Planck institute for Marine Microbiology, Germany - Inanidrilus... | ecosystem: Host-associated > Annelida > Digestive system... | reverse complement strand
CTGAGGCTTGTACTATATATTTATAGAGCCCAGCTTAGCCGGCGGGTTTCTCTGGCAGGGTGCCAAAGTGTGGCCCTGCTATAGGACAACTGGCCCCTGCCATCTGTTATCCGCACTGGTGGCTCTCACCACACCCAGACGCCCCCAATCCAGGTGTGATGGCCTGTCACATTTGTAAGAGGATACAGGCAAGCCCTCTGTACCGGACCGAGAATTTAATCTCATAGCATGCAGAAAACCTGACTCGACATGCCAACAGCGGGAGTCGAACCCATGCCGCCGAGTTAGCCAGCCAGGCCCACTGCACTGCGGCTCAGCAAGCGCATTAGCCCATGAGCCACAGAGGCAGGTGGACCATGTTGCATGTCTACATATTTCTTGCTGTAAGTCAGCCCATTGTTTGTGCAACTATTTGATGTGTTGTACTTTGTGTGATCATCGTGCTGTTAAACAAGTATTGGGGTTGGTATTGAACTACTTAGTAACCTAGCAACAGCCACGTTTAATATGGCTTCACAAATATCCTGGCAAGCTGGTTGTATTGACTGCAAGTCATGTTTGGACATAACAAAGTGTGGGTGCTATTCTTTGCGCTGAGTTCCAGTGATCCATGGACCCAGTTTGGGTCAAAATATTCAGGAACATTGATCTAGTTTGCTGACGTGTAGCAACAATGGAACAAATCCTGCTATGCACAATTTTTTGTTATTGTTGTTGTTGTGCTGTATGGACAAGCATTGTCATCATTGATTTGCTTAGTCGAGTAGAAACATAGCAGAACCGTGAAGTTGGGTATATATGCAATTTTTTTGCTGAAAGTGGTAGTATAGAGTGCCTACTGCAAGAATCCAACGGGTGCCACCCTGGCACCCTTGGGCAATTTTTTTAGTGACGTCATGAGCCATGCCCACTTTTTCACATATCTTTAAATTATGACTTATCCAATTTATGGTATAAACACATCATGTTTTGTATCAAATGAAAGCTAATAACAAATGGAATGTAAATTTGGAGGTTGAAAGAAATAGAACACAAGTAGAGGTCATCTATAGGTCATTTAAGGTCATAAAATGTCAAATTACATTGGAAATTTAACATAACTTTAATGTCTTTTAATAAGACGTGCAACATATTATGAAATTTGACATCTTGCACTATGTTGTATTACTCTCCAGTCTCCGCTACCCTTCGTCCTCTGATTTCCTTTCTTCCAGAGGCTCATCCCATGTACATAGTGTTCTTTCACTTCACACTTGCAGTACGAAGTACATGATATGCCAGCTGACCAGCAACTGCAATTAGCCCTGGAACACAGTGGTACTGACTTGCATCCACAGGCAACAAGCTCTAATAATTCCTTGGGAGCAACAACTGTGCTACAAACAGGTACGGGAATGCCCTCTTGTATTTTCCATCCAAACATGGAAAGGTTAGCTGCAGGGGGATCATTCTAATCAGCTGCTCTCCAGATAAGCACTTGCAGACGAGCACGTTTGACATGCTCTATTGCTGCGTTGTCATTAGGAGGTATGTTCTTGATCTTTGGAGGGTCTCTTTACTTGCTAAATAATATGAATCTTAAAATGTTCAAAGATTCCATTAACTGTCCGCAGTACAAGTAGGAGAGAAAGTCTATTCCAGCTTTCATCCAGCCAATTCTTCTGCATCAGGCTCTGTAAATACTTGTAGATTAAGAGCCAATTTGAGCAACAGGTTAAGAGCAGAAATCTTTCACATTCCAAATGGATACGACACAGTGTCACAAACTGATGCAGCATGCACAGCCAATAGATCAAAAGACTTGTTTCCTAGCTTCGAAGCCATAGCTTACCTTATCAATTACCTTTCCATCATATTTTTCATGGAAACTTGTGCAGCAGGCTTGTAAACCCAAAAGAAGAACACCAGTAGAACAATAATGTCCATGTAATCAGCGAGAATTTGAATGTGATTCTTTTGTGGTGAGAGCTTCAGAAGGTAGCTGACTATTTTCACGTCAGCCTCTTCATGATGATACTCACACTTATCTCTGATAAGCTGCAGCTGAGAATTCATTTTGTTGGCATCACATAGATATTGAATCAGTGCACGCTTCTTCACATCACTTTTCATGATGCCATCTTTAGTCAGTAATATTGTATTGCTGTTCAATACATACTTATGGGAATGACTACCCTTGGCCCGGCTCTGTAGTTCATGGCATTTGATTCATTGTTTATCATACTGACCAAATCTGATGTAGATGGAATGTGGTCTTTCAAATGAGCTCACAAAGGTGTCGGCGATTCTTCAAAGTTGAATTTCTTGGCCACAATGTGTGATAGATAGCCTGATTTGAGTCCACCAGCTCTGCATCTACCGGGCCAAGAGGAGACATAGCAAAGACTGCCAAAGACTCCCATTGTCACCACTTTCGGGATTAAAGGGGGATAGCATTCTCCTCTTGTTCCTGTAGATGCAGAGCTGATGGATGGAAATGAGTCTATCTATCACACATTGTGGCCAAGAAATTCAACTTTGAAGAAGTTTGCTGACACCTATGTGAGCTCATTTGAAAGACGACATTACATCATATTGGATCATTATGATAAACATTCAATCGAATGCCACAAACGTCAGAGGTGGGCCAAGGGTAGTCAATTCCATCAGTATGTGTTGAGCAGCAATACAATACTACCAGCTAAAAATGTCATCATGAAAAGTGATGTCAACAAGCATGCACTGATTCAATATCTGTGTGATGCCAACGGAATGAATTCTCAGCTGCAGCTTATCAGAGATAAGTGTGAGTATCATCATGAAGAGGCTGACGTGAAAATCGTCAGCTACATTTATAGCTACGTTATATTTTTATATTGTGTCTCTCATGTTGAGCTGCGTTTTGTCGACTCAAAATAAACGAATATTGTATTGTATTGTATTGTACCTTCTGAAGCTGTCACCACAAAAGAATCACATTCAAATTCTCGCTGACGACATGGACATTATTGTTCTACTGGTGTTCTTCTCTTGGGTTTACAAGCCTGCTGCACAAGTTTCCATGAAAAATATGATGGAAAGGTAATTGATATTAATGCGACGGCTTCGAAGCTAGGAAACTAGTCTTTTGATCTATTGGGTGTGCATGACCTATCAGTTTGTGACACTGTGTCATATCCATTTGGAAAGTGAAAGATTTCTGCTCTTAACCTGTTGCTCAAATTGGATCTTAATCTACAAGTGTTTACAGAGCCTGATGCAGAAGAATTGGTTGGATAAAAGCTGGAATAGACTTTCTCTCCTACTTGTACTGCATAAAGTTAATGGAATCTTTGAACAATTTGAGATTCACATTATTTAGCAAGAAAAAAAGAACCTCCAAAGATCAATAGCTTACCTCATAATGACAAGGCAGCAATAGAGCATGTCAAACGTGCTCGTCTGCAAGTACTTATCTGGAGAGCAGCTGATTAGAATGATCCCCCTGCAGCTAACCTTTCCATGTTTGGATGGAAAATGGAAGAGGGCATTCTGTATCTGTTTGTGGCACAGATGTTGCTTCCAAGGAATTATAAGAACTTGTTGCCTGTGGATGCAAGTCAGAGCCACCGTGTTCCAGGGATAATTGCAGTTGCTGGTCAGCTGGTGTATCATGTACTTCGTACTGCAAGTGTGAAGCGAAAGAACACTGTGTAAAATGGACATACCAAGAAAACTGAACATGCTGTCGAGACAGACGAGGAAAAAGAATTGAATGAGCCTCTGGAAGAAAGGAAATCAGAGGACGAAGGGTAGCGGAGACTGGTGAGTAATAAGACATAGTGCAGAATGTTGAATTTCATAATATGTTGCACGTCTTATTAAAAGACATTAAAGTTATGTTAAATTTCCAATGTCATTTGACATTTTATGACCTTAAATGACCTATAGATGACCTCTACTTGTGTTCTATTTTTTTCGACCTCCAAATTTACATTCCATTTGTTATTAGCTTTTATTTGATACCAAACATGACATGTTTATACTATAAATTGGATAAGTCGTAATTTAGAGATATGTGAAAAAGTGGGCATGGCTCATGACGTCAATAAAAAATTGCCCAAGGGTGCCAGGGTGGCACCCGTCGGATTCTTGCAGTAGGCACCCTATACTACCACTTTCAGCCAAAAAAATTGAATATATACCCAACTTGATGGTCATGTCATAATTTTGGTCAAATCTACTAGACTTAGCTGCAATCACACTGAATATGTAAACAAAATTTCACTGTAATATCAGCAATATCAATGTACCAAATTTATTAACATATTTTAGCCAGCTCGGCAGACTTGCCGACCGGGCTATATATTTTACCTTCCGTAATTTCTATCTTTTTTGACAGCAGACAAATTATCTCAGGATCCACTGAACTGATTTTTGCAATGTTTGCACCAAATGATATGTATTTGTTTGGATATGACCGATCAGGACCTCTTTTTTGATTCCTCAAGGGACGTTACCATGGCAACCAGTTAAAGTAAAAAAACCAGCGTTTTTTTTCGGACCAATGTACTTTGTTGCGCTGCCATTCCATTATGTTAAATTTCCAATGTCATTTGACATTTTATGACCTTAAATGACCTATAGATGACCTCTACTTGTGTTCTATTTTTTTGACCTCCAAATTTACATTCCATTTGTTATTAGCTTTTATTTGATACCAAACATGACATGTTTATACTATAAATTGGATAAGTCGTAATTTAGAGATATGTTATATAGCAGCATGTCACGCTAAAGAGCGTTTATTCAATCACAAATCACTGTGAATGAACACACAGGATGAACACACTAGGATATGCCATTACAAGAAAAATGGAAGTCCAACATTAAAATATTCGACAAAAACAAATGCAATCCCATATCCATTAGACTTGAAAATTAAATTTATGAACTTCTCTGATTCGCCTGAAGCTGTGGAGTTTGCTTTTGATATGTCAAAATTTAACAAATAAAGTATGCAATTTAAAACGCAACAACCTGGCAATTTAACATGTATTAAAACGTTATCTGATATATGCATTACAATCGACATTGACACAAAATGCACACCAAAACCGTGAAAAAACATGTTTTGGAGCAAGACGAACAAGACTGCCTAAAGTAATTTGGTGTTGCCATCTCTGGTGGCATACCACTCACAGCAGACGCACACAAGTGTTTAGCCACATTTACCATGCGGCAAAAATATTGCAAGCCAAACAACTAGGGAAGATGTCTATTAAAGTTAGTGTCCATGTCTCACTGAACTTTATATGGTGTTGTCAGATGCTAAGATTTAGAAGCATTCTTCAATGACAATATAATTGGCAACCTTCAACCTCATGGCGTTGAATGTCTACAAATTTCGATAAAAAGATGGAAAACAAATCCAAACCAGTAAACTTGTACTCACGTTTCAGAGACTTCATCTTCCTAAAAATTATTTTTCCTGTAGATAAGTATATTCTTCTTCTTGTGCAATAACTGCCAATGATTCAGATATCACCAAACCAAGTGCCGAGCGACAACTTTCACCTGCCTCATTGTGCAGGTGACAACACCTTCTTATTGTCGGTAGCAAGGTCTTACCTGCGCTAATTGCCGTGGTCCCCACATAGCTTTTTCAAAGGACTGCACTACATGTAAATGGGAAAGTGAAACTGTTAAATTCAAATCAACTAAATATTAACTTACGAGAAGCATGCTACGCTTTTTCAAGACTGATAAAAACTGGATTGTGTTGTGGGTAAAGACTTCATATTTATCTGTATTTATTTCTCTGCATTTATTTACATAGACATCATTTGTAGAGCTGGTTTTTTGGTCTGTGTTACAACTGTTTGGGATAAATCAAAAAATACTAATGGAGAAGTTCATAGCCAAGGATAGAACAGGTTGGTTCGTTGGGGTTTAACGGCGCTTTTAACACAATTTAGGCCATATCGCGCCTTTTAGGTAAAGACTATATTGTAGGACAGAACAGAGCTCAACTGATTAGAAGTAGTGTTTAATTACATGACATTAATGACTGTTTTACAATATGTTTGATTACATATACTAAACTATGCAAAAATGCCAAATACCACAAACGCAAACGGAACTTTGATCAATATTGGTCGGTTGGTGGTACCAAAATTACAACTCAACACAATTTAGGTTCTATCACAACTTACAGACTCACAAACTGACACCTGATAAAATCCATTTTTGCAAGACAAGTGACAACATTATCAAAATTTGAAAATAACAGAACTCTTAAATGGTGTGTTTGCATTTGTGATAGTTACTTTGAAATCAACGAGGAATGCAATAACAAAGCAGCTGTTAAATTCAGCAATCAGCAAATATCAATCCAAAAAGAGCTTGTGCTTGTAAAACATGCAACTGTTAACTAAGAAATATGTAACTCAAGACAAACACATGAAAAAAAAAATCATGCAACATTTACACAAGAAAGGGAAATAATTCTAATGTGGATATATCACTATCCAAATTTACAAATAAAGCACGTATACAAAATATGACTCAGTTTATTGGAGATACAGCAAGCATTATAGAGAAATAAACACAAAAAAGAGCAAATGAAATACTGGCATTTACTCATGTAGTACTGTACTCAAGAAGCCGACGATGCCGAGCAATGCCTATGCACTGCCAGTTGTCACATGAAGGCTGTAAACAATGATGAAATTCTCCAAGATCTTCTCGTCATTTCTGTCTGCATTAAGTACAAACACAGAATGTTCTATTGTTCTCTTCTGACCAATCCAAAACTCTGCTATGCATTTCACAGTGTAGACGGCAGTGCTTACACTGTTGTAAGATCGACCAGCCAATCCTATGGAGATAGCAAAATTATGGGGAGTCAGAACTCCAACACCCCTCAACCGATTGACAAAAATTTGGCGTGGGTGATTACTTCGATGATGACTCCCCGCATCCCATGGACGGATTTCCACCAAAATTTGCACAGCTGTAGAGGTCATGGACCTAATTACCTGTGACAAATTTTTTAGCGATCGGTTAAGGTTTGTCGATTTTGTGGGGGGTCAAATATGACTGGTTCCTAAGGCTTCCCATTGACTAAGCTGATGGCTGTTAACACAGGGCTGGCATGACTGCGCCGCCTGTGATTGTTCAACCTGCCCTCATCATATTTGGTGGGCACAGAGTGATAGTCAGCAATTAATACTGTTGCTTTTACTGATTTCATATTTTTCATCTTGCTGCAGAATGCTTAAGCTTATATTTCTGGATCGTATTGCTAGTCTTCCGACAAAATGCCCTACCCTACTCTATAACCATAGGTTTTATTTATCCATCATTATTCAAATGACCTCTGCAGGCCACATAACTAAAAATAAACTAAATACTACCGTACGATAAAATACCCACCTCAATACCACTGTCCTCAGACAACGGATCACTGGTACGTACACCGTGCAAACGAGAGGCAACTTCCTGCACACAGCCATATAAATAACAAAGTCAGAGGCTATAAAGTGACATAGTGCAATGACAAACCAGCGAAAATATGCATAATAACTTACAGGTCAACTCAAGGGCATCCACTGAAGCACAGTAACAAATCTAAAATCAGAAAATAAGCCGAAATAATAAATGTAAAACCTACAAATTAGTTTTTTTTAACAGTAACACTAACTTTCGAAAATAGCTAGTGTTTCAAAGGTCTAACCAATCAAATATGAGAAATAAAAAAAACTGATAACAGAACTTGTGACTAACGTGACCACAGCAGGCAGAACAACTGGACCAATGTCAAGCAGAGAGCACTCAGTAGAGTCCATTTGTCCATTGTAATACATCATTACTGGTGAGTAGCAAGTGAAAGATACTGATGCAGAGCCTGCCTATTTCCCAAAACAGAGACAAGACACCTGTTCAACAGCTTATTTTCCAGAACAACCTTCATAAGCTGGCACCTGAAACTAAACCATTCTGGATGTTAATGAAGCAAGCGACCCACATTAGGAGTAACTCCAAAAAAACAGGCCAATTAACTGATTGTGTTAATGTGTTACGTCCAACTCGATACAAAATACGCCATTTCAAACACGCTGTTACTAGCCGGTCTCTTGGCTGGAACTGAGACAAGCTGGCCAGTCAGATGAGAACCTAATACTCTGATATATGAATAATACTTCCATCCAGTGGTTTCTACCGACCTTTTCCTCAGCATTGACTAATACAATCTTGCCGTTGTCACCAGCTTCCAGCCACGATTGAGACTTCATTATGATGTCTGCTGAAGTGGCATTTGAAGGACCACTGTCCTGACTCCAAACCTGCAATGCACATTTACCAACTAGACATCATATGCTGATTTCAGACTGGTGTAGCCCATCGCCTTTGGACTACAAACGTGTTTACTTATTTAGTTACCGAGAGCCATGTCCACCGAAGTCATACCCACCTGCACATTATTTATGTTGTGCGAAATGTTCAACATGCTATATTTTGAAGATTGGGAACCCGACCCCCAAAACTGAGCCTATATCCCTGAAATTCAAACGTGGCCTAGATCTCTGTACAGTGCATCTATCTCCCAAGTTTCATCATCCTATGTTTAATCGTTCGAAAGTTATCATGTTCACAAAGAAATGAACAAACATAGATTCGTCTGAAAACATCCACCTCAGCTTTACTACGCTATGCCCATGAAGAACAACACCCATCTCTCTACACACTAGGAAGTGAGACTCCTAAGTAGGTTGTAATAGCACGTGCGAACCAGAACTAAGTTAAAACTTCATTCATTTATAACATGCTACAGTCCCAAGCGATGTCTATTTCATACATCAATCTACCTCAATATTACTGAAATGTCAAATTATAAATAAAACTTCTAATAAAAAAATTTAAATAATCGTTACAGTTAGAGCTGTCATCAATTAATTGATTAACTGATGATTAATCAGCTTATTTCTATGCTGTAATCAATCAACTGAAATATTTCAATTTACAACATACCTACAGTCCATCTGTCTCAGCTTTCATTTCCAAAACTGGTGGGTTTTAAAACTATGATTACTACAAAATAATACTACAGTGTACTATAAAACACTAACATTAGAAGAAACACCAGGCAATCTCTGGAAAACGAGCAGCATTATCTTCGATTCTAGACAAATATCAATTGACTAAAAGCCCCTGCAATTAATTTTAATAACACAATAGCCCTAGTTAGTATTACGGTTTCTGACACAGCTAATGAACAGTCCAAATGAGTACGCCAGCTGTTCTAATACGGAGCCCCCTCTCTAGATACCATTTGCACAGCTTGTGTATGTTCCTAATGTATTCTCTCTTCTCATCAGCGTGCACAGTGTGACCACTAACAGGTTTGCTATCAGTTTGGTGTATGACTGGAAAGGTATGACTACTGACTTCCTATTAATGTTCTATAGTGATCTAAGTCAAGGTGAAGCCATTGTCGAGTTAGAAGTTATAAAGCCAGCTGAACCACAATCTCCAAGAAAAATAATAACATCACATTGTATTTATACAGCCACTTCTGCTATGCAACACGGCCAAAAAGAAAATTTTACTTATTACATACAGTGATATCAGATATAACATCAGCGATTAACTCAGATTTGTGACAGCAGTTTGTAAAAACTGAAAATCTATCACACAAAATAAGAGACTATCACGTGAAGTTATGTGCTACATCAGTATCGTTTTTCTGAGACACATTGTATACGAGACAGAGTAATGTGATGTAAATTTCACGAGACAAAATAAGTTACTAACTGTGACGAACTGAAGCGGTTTGATAACTGTGCCACGTGCAAACTTGTGCATTACTTCAGCATTTTGATCCATTTGTTTTAGACACCAGTTCGTCAGTGACATGCTCTGCAATATCATATTAACCAGTTATTGCTAAATCCTGAAATTGCAGCTAAATTTCATTTTACTGCATACAAAACTCAGTGACAATAAGTGCATTTTTTCATTTTAAAATTAGTTGATGTTCTTACTGTATAGCAGGTACAGGTGTATTTGGATCAGCAGTTAGTACACTGTCAATCACAGAAATGATTGTACTTTCAAAAACATATTTGTCAAATATTATATACTCATTTGAATAAATTTCTTTTATTGCTTTAACCAGACAACTTTTCATGTGCCTGTAACAAATTATATAGGCCTACATCACAATAATCATTTCACCAACTCTGAAGGTATTATTTACATGAACCAAGATTTACTACACATGCAAATAAATTATAATAGCAGTTTTAGTGAATTTACTCTGTTATTTACACTGCTTGAAATAACGTGAAGAAAATACAAAGCTAATGGTCAGTGTGTTTAATAGAAACCCAAGCAGTGCGTCCAAAAATGATTTTAAATCATTTTGTCTAATAAGCAGTTTATGTACAGCAAAAGTGGAAAATTTACTGTGTCGTGGAGATTTTAATTGGCCTAAAATTAATTGGTCTTCCTGGATGTCAACTACCAGAACTGGCTAAGTAAGTTCACGATATACTGAGAAAAAATTTTGGAAATCAATATGTTAGTAAACCAACCAGAGCAAGGGGTGATAATCTCATGCATATTTTAGATTTGGTATTGACCAACAAACCGTTTATCAAGAATATTGTTATACTAGTCCCATTAGGAAAAAGTAATCATTCAGGGTTGTAACGAGAACACATCTTTTTAAGAAATCAATTACAAACCAAATATTTGAAGACTCATGCTAACATTATACTTAAAAATATAAATCAGTCTGCAATGAAATAACAACTTAAACCCGTAAACTACAAAAGAGAAACAAATATCACTGAGCAATGTAAGCAAACTCCAAAGGCATTTTGGAAATAAATTAATAGTAAACGTACAACCAAAACTGGCACAGTAGACTTGAACAGTGCAGATGTATATGATAATCATATTGTGGTCAGTCCTAATACAGGAAGAGCAGAAGTGTTAAGACGTAGACGTAGAGAAATTGCGAGCGCAGGCCTATGCCTCTATGCCCGCATCATATATTGCAAACTATATTTACTGTACTATTGCTAATTTCTAATACCAACTTCGGTTTCCGAACTGACAGTTCATGCATCCTGCTTATACATTGTTAGTCTCCTATCAAACGGTTGGTCTCTAATGACCAACTTATTTAGATGAGCCAAATAAAACAAGTATGTAGTTGTAAAACAAATACATACTTATTGTAAAACAAGTATTTCCCAGTTGAATAAAGGTAAAGTTATTCAATTAGTTAAGATCTGGTGGAGTCATCATCAGAAGTAAAGCAGCAATATTTTTAATCATGTCACGTGACAGCTATCAAACAATGTCTTACGGTTTGTTTTTCAAGCAGAATATAACAATCTGTGTTTGAATAGATCACATTTTGAATGACCGAGTTAAGGTTTACACCAAACATGATACAAAATAAGTCATTTGGACATGCTCTTCTCAGCCAATCTCTGCATTAGTACTGAGAACATAAAAAAGTTTGACGTGGTATCTAAATACGGCGCAAATCACCTTATCAGTGTAGTTGTAGAGGCGAATAAATTTGGCATTGTCACTGATGGGCAGGATTTCTATTCCCGTTCCAACATCGGCATTAGACACTGCAATGCGCGACGAAGATGCAGAGGCTGAACTGCGCATGTAGCTGGAAGAATGGGGTGACACTCCAGTTGTATCCACAAGTCGTCGTTTTCTTGCTCCTTGGATGGATGTGTCGGAACTAGATGACGACATGTTCAGTCTACATATGACAGGCC
>Ga0209782_1001690_pt1 | contig 11773 bp, 10 predicted proteins | sample WorMetmaBAHAMAS1_FD_187390 | JGI IMG/M metagenome (GOLD analysis project Ga0209782, IMG submission 187390) | Marine gutless worms symbiont microbial communities from Max Planck institute for Marine Microbiology, Germany - Inanidrilus... | ecosystem: Host-associated > Annelida > Digestive system... | reverse complement strand
CACAGACATAGGCCTACACACGGCATCCTGACTATATGAGTCGCGCTCCGCAGTGTGAGAGGCACGTCTAAAAATGCGGTTCAGTTTTCAGCTAGCCATATTTTTTCCAACCATATTTTGCACAGTGATAAATACCACCAAATTCTCGTTGTAGGTCGTCTCAAAATTTGTCCCACAAATCCAAAATGGCGGACGGCCGCCATCTTGAAAAAAGGATAAATTGCTATATCTCAGCAACTGTTCCACCGATTTCTACGAAATTTTGCATGCTGACGCATATTGGCCCTCCGAATCGTAAACGCTGTTCAAAAAAATCAAATTTTAAAAATCCAAGATGGCGGACGGCCGTCATGTTGAAAATTGTTAAATGCGATATCTCAGCAACCGTGCCCAATTTGATAAAATTTGGTAGGCCCTACCATAATGCATAGGCCTATTAGCCATCCCAACCTGACGGGTGACCAAACGTTTAAAAATTTGAAAATCCAAGATGGTGAACGGCGGCCATCTTGAAAATCGAAAAATCGCGATATCTCCAAATCCGTTTGGCTGATTTTGCTGGAATTTGTTACGATGCACATATTAGTCATTCCGATCTCACCAGCTGTTCAAAAATCATATTTAAAAAAATCCAAGATGGCGGACGGCCGCCATTTTGAAAAATGTTAAATGCGATATCTCAGCAACCATGACGTAGCGTAATGACATCGTTGTATAAGAGGCTCTGCTATGGCAGAGGGACTACATGATGCGCTTGTCAGTAGAAATTCTGCAACTACAAAATATCTCATTTGAAAACTAGAGTCCCAGCCTATCGTGCGGCATTATTTGCGTGATCCCACGTTTAGCCGTTTTCACACAATACCGGAGTGTGACAGACACACGCACAAAGACAGACGGACGGACAGATACACGACGACGGCATGTACCGTGCTTAGCATAGCGTCGCGTGGTAAAAATCGACCATATTGCACTGCACACCAAGTATATACCAGGCAACGAGCGTCGGTTGATAGCAAATTTCTAGGCAGACCAAGAAATGTCGGTTATTAGCACATATTTGAACGATAATGCTCAAACTTCACTTAATTGATTCGTTGTCTATATGTTATACAAGCAAGTTTGCAACAAACACGGTGACAAATCGAACCGATGGAGTTTAGGCCTAAGCCTTAGCGTGGGTGGCCTCAAGCGCCGTAGGTGCGATCAGCAAAGTCCGTCGTGCGCGCATTTGTTGATAGCAGCTTACCGAGTGGCGGGGAGAATTGTTTCTAAGTCCACACTTGTGCATACGAAAATTGGTCACGTGAGCAAATCCATATGCACGCCCCTTTTAGGGATGATTTGTCATCCCTTTGGCAAGACTTAATATAGTCTCCCTTTGTACAAAGGTTGAGAGCTCTAGCTTTAGCCATTCCTGAGATATGGATGGGGCCCCCAAAATTTGAAACGTGTCACGCGACGTAACCACGCCCCTGTTAGGGACGGTTTGTCGTCCGTCGGCTAGGACTAGCTACGGTCAACCTGCACACCAAATATGAAGTCTCTATGTTTACTCACTACGAAGATATGAAAGGCGACGAAAAATGCAAAAATTGGGGTGGTTTGGGAGGTTAGGGGTCACTCAAGGTCATAGGAAACATCGCCATTTGATAGAGTGCATATGACTTCCTATTCGACTTTAATAGAAATATACGTCTCTTGTACCGTTTTCGAGTTATAGTGCGTTTTTCGTCGAAACTCGAAAGTGACCAATTTTAACCCACCCCAACTGCATTTGTCGCCCCCGTAGGGGGTGATCCCGTTCGAATTTCGCCATGATCTTTGGCATCAGAAAACGAGTTATGGGGCATGCAGCATTATTTGCGTGATCCTACGTATAGCCGTTTTGATACATATACCGGAGTGTGACAGACACACAGACAGACACACACACAGACACAGGACGACGGCATATACCGCGCATATACCGCATAGCGTCGCGCGGTAAAAAGGCAATTACGTACGGTGGATTCAAAATGGCTAAAATGTTGAATTCATTGCAATAATTTTCGACAGTTTTTTTTGTCAACATTCGTTGTTTACCACGTTGCCATGTAGATTGTCGCACAGAATAGCGCTCTATTGCACAACTCGGCGACACTCCAAGTTGCACTGTGCGACACGCCATGTCACACTTGCGAAGTCAAAGTTGCGTGACAATGTCGCGACAAAGTCGCCAGGTGTGACATCACACTTAGGACAAATGTAAATCACGTGACATTTGTTTACTTTGTTTGACCAGGTTTGACGTTTTTAAGTTATTGGAATAAATTTGCATTTTAAAATGCTTCTCGCTTGAGATAATTAGAAGTTACTGTTGGAAATTCATAGGTATAGGCCTACTGTATGTGAATGCACACCTTAAATTGGTGCATTTGATTGAGTCTACCTGTGCACACCTGACTTCCTGTTCTCTGAATTGTAAGCTTCCTGTACATTCGCAGGTGACTGAAGAAAAAATTCGTGTTGTAACCTACATGTGCGTATACTGTTTTAATTTGTACTGTTACTATGAAATGAGGTATTTACTCTTGAGAAAGTATAATCGTTGTTATTGTTGTTGTTCTTACATGGCCTTTCACGTGCCGGGTTTCATCACAGTGTTGTCCAGATGTAATTGTCATCATAGTAAATTCCACTTGGTTAATCTCATGGTGTATAGGGCCCGTCGGTAAATAAAGAATATTTATCCCAGATCCTGTTTTACTCGATGTTTAGTGAACTTCCGGTGTTGAGCAATACGGTTGTAATCATAACAGTTTGCGTGAAAGTTGCAAATTATACATTTTTAGTCTCAAATAAAAGGACAAAGTGGGCTGAGTTATCGAGGTACTATTTATGCATGTTGTTTTGTAATTTAATTTTTGATGATTGAAGACTAATATAGGAAACGTTGTGTATTGACGCCTGTACTAAGCTTACTGTTTTCACCGAAAACAGAAATAACATAGAAATACAATGTATTTAGTACTGGCACATTAGATATGACAGCTTATGTGTAATCTACAGCAGAAAAAACCAGAACTAAAAATAAAAGCCGATTAGTGTGTAAGATTGTGGAGACAACACCTGTTGATTAATATTAAAGGTGAGATGATGTTTTCTTAGGTAACCATCAGATGTTCTGTTGCTTTGCAGATGTATGATGAAGACATTTCAGCTGTTGATATCTGCAGTGTATTTGAAGGCTTTGAAATGATTGATGTGGAAACTTTACAGTGTACACTGTTTTAAACACTGACTGCTGATCGTTGTTGGTCTGAGCCAGAATGTCGGCCTATGGTGCTGACGATTTGGCCAGCCTTCCAGAGCTGGATGAAAACATCCTGCTTCAGGAACTGAAAATCAGATTTCAGCAGAATATCATATATGTAAGTACCTTAAACTCTTTAGTTGTTGTTTATGGCGAGTTGCAAGTTTTGCCTCTGGTAACCTGTTAGCTAACAGTGGATATGATACAATATGATACAGAAGTGCACAGCTTTATGCTAAAGCGCTGGAGGAGATTTAGTTTTAATGTGTAATCTTCCACAGGAAAAGATAAAAATAAAAGCTGGTTAGCATCTAAGATTATGAAGACAGTACTCAACTTAGCTTTTGGTAAATACTAAAGAAGAGAAGAATAAGAAATGACAGTGAGCCTGATAGTCAGGAAAGGCCGTGATTTCTCTGACAAATCTTGATTTTTCCAGCAGCAACGACTGTAAACATGTTGTTTTTATTGCAGACTTACATTGGTGACATTCTTCTGGCTGTTAATCCTTACAAGAGTTTGAACTTGTACAATACTGAGGTATGATCTATAATTCTGTGATTCGGTAATTTTTGCAATTTGAAGACTAGTCTGGTCGTCGCACTTTTTCTACAACCAGCATTTTTAAAAATAAAGTATGCTAGTTGATAACTATTATGGCCAATGCTAGATTAGGAAGATATAGCATGGGCCAGATATGATTATGTGTAACTCTAGAAAAGAATGCCTATTAAATGGCAATTACTGGTAGTAAGAGTTGTGATGATGATGGTTATAGTGAAAGATGATAATAATATCGATAACAAATGGTCACAAAAATTTGACAGAAGGCCACATTGCATGGGGAGGGGCCATACTTGAGATGAGATACTGAATTTTAAAATACTTTATTCATTTGCTGGCAACTACAGTTTATCATTATTCTACATATAACTGCCGACGAATGTATAAAGTACCAGATATAGGTATTTTGCTGTTGCGTAACTTTTTTGTGCAGATGATGTGCCAGTACAGCAGTGTCATTAGTCGAAATACACTGCCGCCACACATCTTCGCCGTCTCAGATGCCGCGTTTTCCAGTCTGTGTGCTGATGACTGCACCCAGTGCTGTGTTGTGTCTGGTGAATCAGGGGCCGGTAAGGACTGCCGCGTTGGTAATTCAGTCTACTATATCACTATGTACTAGGGCTGATTAATCCACGATTAATTGACTGATTTTGACAGTTAATCAACTGAAAAATTTAGTCTATTGACATCCATACTGTACCTGTCTGTCTGTGTGTCTGTCTCATGCACCTATCTCAAAGGCATGATGTTTGCCGTAGAATACAAAATGACAGAGTAGCAAGTAGGTGTGTGCTGTGCTGGAAGTATATGAAACCCACCAATCAGCAGTTGAGCAAAATTTCATTATAATTTTCTACAGTAACAAGCGTCATTTTAGTTGGTTACAATTGTTAACTAATTGACTAAAACCCCATGATCAATCGACTGAGATTATTTTTGTGATATATTACAGCCATATTATGTACAAGCATGACATTTTCTGTGTTTTGTAATGGTGTCAGAGATCCAGCATAAGGGAACACCTTCCTCTCAGTTGTATATGAAGAAACTATTGAGGCCTGGCCACTGTTGGAGTTTGTTTGCTTTTCAATGCTTTTACACTGTCGATTGACAGTAAACGCATGCAGCCCATGAATAATTAATAATTCGGCTGGCATGCCATCAACTCTCAGTGTCTGTCTATTCCTTAGCTCATTCAAGGCTTTCTCGAATTCACAATATGGTATTGGTGGTTCTTTTGTATCTTCTTCTGTAATCTTTTCTCAATAAGCTTCTTTCTCTTCTGGTTTTTCCTTCCTTGTCATATGATTTTTCAATATATTCTTTCCACTGCTGTTGCACCTAGATGGCCTTCGTTGTTCTTTATTTTTAGGACTTTTAGGCTTTTTTCTTCTTTATTTGTACATGCAGCCATAAATAGTCACTGCAACTCATTCCCAACGAGTATCTTTAATGCAACAAGTGGTCGTAGAAAACAAGACCGATGTAGAATGATCTAATCCAAGTTTACCTCGAAAATGGCCGTGAAAACTGAGATGCTAATGTTTGTTATCCTAATTCTGCCCACTTGGTTGCTTATCTTGCTGTCTGACATAGTTTAGTATTAAGTAAAAATGAGTATCAGTCGGTATTTTCACCATCCTGGTGTTGAAGATCGGCAACGTTATTTATTTCAAATAGGATCAGTTTTAGTGTCGATTATTCATATTTAACAAGTATCATTTATTGGCTAATTCTCAAGTAGGCCTATCAGTTAAAATTGATCGACTAATTTTTATATAGTCAATTTTTAGTTGATTGATCGCAGCATTAGCTGATTAAATGTTGGGAGTAAAAATGGTCAACTAATCGACTATTTGATCAAGGCAATAAGCAGAACTGAATCTGACGTAGTTTCTGTTTGTAGGAAAGACAGAAAGTACAAAATTCTTGGTGCAGCATTTGGTGCACTTGTGCAGCCAGCAGACGACGAATCTTCACCAGCGAATCATCGAGGTGAAGACTGTCACATTTACGTAATTGAAAATGAGACAGCTAGAAGATGTTGTCGTTGTTGTTGTTGTTGTTTATTTCAACCTGGTGGTCATAAGACCAAATAGCACAATACAAACTTGATAAACTGCAATAGCAATAAACGAGTAGAAAAATTGTCTCTGCAATGCATATTGTATATGTAAGACAAACAGACAAACAAAGTATTTAGGAATGTTCCGATTGGTAATGAGAGAGAGCATGAGAAATAAATATCGGGTAGTTTCTGTTAAGTCAAAGTCGAGCCCACATGCCGTTAACACCGCGAGTAATATTCACATGTTAGCATCGCTGTCTAATTGCATGTTGTACAGTTACTAAAGATTCCTTCAGCGTCGTTATCCATGCCAGCAGTAGCTGATGCGTGGATAGGGTGTTCAGTGGCATATGTGACTCTGTGTGTCTGTGTCTGCTTGCTCCAAAACAAAAACAACTCCAGCTGATAACACCGAACTTGACAGACATACAGTGCATGGCAGTCGCTAGTCATGGATTGACCCTAAGGTCAAAAGGTCAAGGTCACACAGTTATCAAAGGCACTGCCGCCGTGGGGCTGCAGGTTGATACGACTGCTTAGGTTTTCTGTTTTTGGTTTATGCCTAAATTCCATATATGGCAGAGATGATTTTTTTGGAACTGACCACCAATCAATCAAAATTTTTTACAGTGGTCCAAGTAATACAAATCACTTCAGGAACCACTCACGGTTAGGTAAGCTTTATCGGTCTGGTTTAATGTCAGGGAGGGAGAAAGTGAACAGATAGGTTTTTGGTCACTGGCGGAAGACGGGGTACGTCCTGAAGTCACATTGTCCAGCAGATTGCTTTATATAGATGGGCCTGCGACAGGGAAGCCCTGGCCGCCGACAGTAGACAGTCTTACGGATGAAACCAGCTGAAGATTGGTACATGCTAACCATTTACACGTAGGCCTATTCCAGGACATTGCTGTACTGACCAGTACTCACAGTGTCATCAAATAACTCAACGGCTCAGGGTCTGGATGAGGCCAGCTGGGACTTTTTTGTATCACTGAAGCACTTTTATCCACACGGTGCTATGCTAGCATGGTATATGCTATGACCCAGTGTTTGTCCATCTGTCTGTCACTAGCTGCTGTTGTGTGGAAACAGCTGAATGGATCAATCTCAGTTTTGGTATAGAGGTTACCCACGGCTTAGCCAACATTGTGCTGGAAGAGAATTTGGGTGTCTTCAAAATTTGGGTACTTCCCTATCGATTTCTGTCTAGATTTAGAAAAGAATTCGCAACACCACATTGACCGTAACAAGTGTTGTCAACTGATTTCTACAGATGAATGTTGCCCGTTTGCTGCACCGAACATCCACCTTTGTGTACAACATTAGTTGTACTTTGTCGTGGGTTCGTCCTTAACAGCTGCAACTTGTGGTTACTCTTTCTCGGACAACTGCAGCACTGTGCATGTTGACACTTTGTTTATGGGATGTCAACGTTGCGCAGGTGAATCCGTTGTTGGAGGCGTTCGGCAACGCGCGGACTGTGATGAACAACAACAGCAGTCGATTCGGCAAGTTTATTGAGCTGCATTTCGACCATGGCAGGCACCTGCAGGGAGGTAACGATGCGTTTACACACATACGCACAGAAATATGCTGGTCTAATGGACAATCTTGACATACTGGCATTAACATGGTGGTTGTCGACAGTTCTTCTGAGCAATGTTGTTTTTGTTTTTTTAATTATTTTTTTTTTGTTTTTGGCTCAATGCAGTAGGCCAGGCTGAGTATTTCTTTAGCTTTTAGTGCACTAGTGAAATCGCACCTGTTTGTCTAGGTTGCTTAACCATGGTGCATTGTGACAGATTGTTTTCTTGTGCCTTATAAATATTCTTACTTACTTACTTACTGTAAGTATTCCACACTGCGTCATATTGTATTATCATGGGTTTGACTTCTAGTCAACGTGCCATGGTGTAATGACTCTGGGCAAGCTGTTCACATCCTTGTATCCCTCGTACCAGTTGATATGCAGACTCTGTCCAGTTGGGAAGGTAACCTGCAGTCATGCATCCATTTCCAGACTGGACATTGCACAAAGCAACCAAACCTGTCTTTACTTTTTCAAGGAATTTATATTTTGTCTTGTAGTGATTTTTGCCTTATTATCGCATATCTGGTTTTGTTGTAGTTAGGTTTAGTTTCTTCAGTACAATGTACGTAATTTTCTGGTAGGAACGGCTCTGTAATGGCCTACTTTTTATTTTGTGATGTTAAACCGTAACTCATTCTATCAATCCAGCAGTGATTACTGTATAATAGTATTTGTTAGTTGCATCAGTTTGCAAGTATTAATAAACAAACATTAATCTGCAGTCTGATGTTAATTAATGTATCTTTGTTTTAGCCACAATTACTGAATACCTGCTCGAGAAATCTCGCGTCGTGCAGCAGAATGCAGGCGAGAGAAACTTCCACATTTTTAGCTATTTGTTCGCCGGACTGGAAGCTAACAAATGTGCAGTTAATCTGCTTCGTGAACCTGCTGAACATCGGTATAGCGATCATTTGATACTTGTATTTTTTCTTCTATGGTGTTTGATATTTACATAATATATTAATACTAAATTAAGTACGTCCCCGTGCAGGTACCGGGGCCTAATGCACAGTCGAAATATAGTAGATTTCGGCGCTGTAGAAATTGTTTGTGTGTTTGTTTTGCTGATCACTTGCTATTTTAGATTCTTGTAGTTTGCTTCCTTTTTCTCTTGATTATATTTTCCTTTCTTATTTACTTCTCCTTTATCTTTTCCTTCGAGAAAAGTCCCAACTCCGTTTCAAGGCCAGATGTCAAAGAGGCGACTAAACCTTGGTTATAATTTGTCTCGGTTTATTTCGTATTGTAGTCTTTTTGTGTTTAATGACTTGCATTTTGTCTATTTACTGGTCATATATTTCGTTTTGTGTTAACCCTAAGTTTATTGTACTGTTGTGTTATTTCTCCTGGCTTCAGTGTGATTTTCTCGGTACTAACCAAGAGATTGGCTGTAAAGAGCATCTCCGATATGACCTATTTAGTGTCGAGTGGGACGTTCAGGTTTTCGTGTGTACAAAATGGTCGTTAAAATGGCATGTGATTATGTTCAGTGATTATCTGTAGATGGAAGATAGCATGTTAATGCCGACTTACACGACAGTGACATAAGCCAGAGTTTGCTGGATACACTTGTACAAATTAACTCTGGTTTATACTGTCTTTCAGAATCATGAAACCTGTTGATGGAACCGAAGTGTACCAAGATTCGGCAGCCAGAGAACATGGCAAACAGTCGTGGCAGCAGATACTGACAATTATGGACACTATTGGCTTCAATCACGATGTAAGCACACAGACGATGTAATATCAACTGCAGCGAAATCAACTAGCACACACAAACTTTCTCAGATTATTAGCCATTTTCGATACAAATCTGTTTTTGCTGGTGATCTGTAATACTTTACTGCATTTATTTTAGACGTGAGCCTGATACTCCACTGGCTCGACATTTCTGTCCGGGTATTTGTCAAGTTGGCAGTGATCGACTGTTCACTGGTGTCCTAATGGACGCACACCACTTTACCTATTGGACTGTAGCACCCCACTCTGGTTCCATTTAGGTTCTGCCAACCATCACCTACTTGCATTTCCAGCTCATTGTTTGAGGCTGTTGTGCTTTTTCAGTTGCTGGTACGATGGAACTCTTGCTCAGATTTTATCCTGGATCCGACGACCGGTGCAGACTGTTGTTGAGACTTTTACTTAAGACACTTGTTCGCTCATTACTAATACATCACTAACATTACGGGTTCTTGACGACATATAAATCTGCTTACTAACGTACTGAGCATACTGTAAGGAGGACCAAATCTTGTGTTATGGCATGACATAGTAGTATCATTATTGCTACATTACCATGTATTGTATTACTCAAGTGTTTCTTTGAATGATCCCATTTTAATATAATCTTTCAACATCTCGAAACTATTCGACTCTACTTTTTAGCGCGAGATGTAATATATACATCTCGCGCTTATGCCATGATGCCAGTCCGTCTGTCTGTGACGGAAGTGCATTGGCGCATTATAGCTAATTTAGGTTTCAAATTCCGATCCCACTTTACCGCACATTGGCAGCCGTGCTGCTGGTGGGCGCTGTGCTGCTTGCGGCCACCATGCTGCTTGCGGGCGAATCATCTCGCGCCATGCTAGCTAGTGCTAGACTCTATTGTTCTACTTGCAACTTTACTGGTTCCAATTTAAACAGTTTTTTTATACCAGCATTTCTCTTCCATTCTGTCAGAGTAATTTAGACCCATGCATCTGTCTGATGATGCTCATTTCAGTGTTGAAATGTTACTTTCACCTGGTATGATATCCTGGCAGCGGATATAACACAGTTGCTTGAGTAATGATAGTGAGAGCTTACATTGTCACCAAGCACAGATCTTTTAGTCATATTTTTCTTGGTGGTGCCCAGATGTACCTCGTCTAATATATGGTTCCTAGGACCCACACAAGTCTGGCCGATTTGTTTGTTCAGTTTTGCAGTGATCACCCATGTGACCAATTCACTGACAGACAGACCGTGCCGCCTGTGTAGGAATAGCGCGCATTATGCAGTGCTTGCAGTGTGGTGGCATGTATCGGCCCGTTTTTGGTCGCCTACCAGAACATAACAGGTAGGTGTTTGGTATGTAAACATGGTAGTCATGTGATTAATATAGCAAAAGCTGATTCATCTAGCGTGAAAATAATAAACAGCTAATAGCCACACCCTGTTAGGTTCTAGTAGGCGACCAAAAACGGGCCTTATGATTAAGATGCACAAATGTATGTAGTAGTTTATAGTAGTGTAGAGCCGAGTGTACGATTGTTTGTTGTTTCAGCAACGAGAAGCAATCATCGCGATGCTGACGGCCGTCATTCACATTTCCGACATCAACTTCCTACATGATGCGGACACCGACGGCGTTTATATTGAAAATGAGGAAATTCTGGAGATAGGTTTGTTTCATTCTCCTTGCATCAGTAAATATATCCCCGGCTGAATTCATTGTTAGTGAACAATAATTAATCTGGTGTTTTGGAAACATTTTCACATAATTGTGAGCACATTTGAGCACTGACACTAGAGGATGCTTAAAGTGCATTGCACCCAAGAGGTAATCATCGTATTTCTTGGTTGTTTATAGTTGTCGTAATGTTGTAACTAATAACGTTGGTGTCAAATCATAGAGGACATTATTAGATTCTGTTGGCCATCTGGGAAATTAGTCACAGAATATGTATACTGTATTAACTGACTAAAGGTAAAGGAGGTGTATAGCAGTTTGTGCTAGAAGCACCGCGCCACTACGGGAGCCTGCATGCCATATGGGATCACACAGAGTTAACTGCCACCTGGCAAGTGGCAGCCTTTCCCTCCATATCCTAGCCATTGTTACCGGTGGTACCGTACTCGATTTATCTACCAATTAAGGATGAAAGGCTGAGTAGACCTGAGCCAACACAGGTAAACAACTTGCCCAGAGTCGTTACAGAAGTGCCGGCTATACCAGGTGTCAGCTAGTTAAGCCGACCTTCTGACCCACTAGGCAAGGTAGGCGTGAATAACTAGCCCACAGTTGTTACCCAGTGACCGGCTTCAGCGAGATTCGAAGCCGTGTTGTTCAAACACGAGTTGAACGTGCTATCCACTCGGTCACCAATTCCTAGAGTGGGATTTGAACCCAGTTTATGCTGGACAACATCAGAGCATTGTATGGCACTGTGGACATTTACTGCAGTTACGTTGCTGTCTGTTTGTAGTGTGTGTTCTACTTGGTCTGAAGGCTGAATACCTCGGCGGTGCATTGATAGCTAAT
>Ga0209782_1001689_pt1 | contig 11777 bp, 6 predicted proteins | sample WorMetmaBAHAMAS1_FD_187390 | JGI IMG/M metagenome (GOLD analysis project Ga0209782, IMG submission 187390) | Marine gutless worms symbiont microbial communities from Max Planck institute for Marine Microbiology, Germany - Inanidrilus... | ecosystem: Host-associated > Annelida > Digestive system >... | reverse complement strand
GTCTGGATGACAGAGACGCATCACTGTACCAAATTTCATCAAAATCGGAGATTTTGCGAATTCCCAAAATGGCAGTCGCTGCCATCTTGGATTTTTGAAATCGTGAAATTTTATTGGCTGCTGGTATCTGTGGGGCCCAGACGCATCAATGTACAAAATTTTGTCAAAATCGGTCAATAAGTTGCACATGCAGGTGGGGTGGGTTAAAATTCGTCACTTTCGACGAAAAACGCGCTATAACTCAAAAACGGTACAAGATAGACGCATAATTTCTATTAAAGTCGACTAGGAAGTCGTATGTACTCTATCGAATGGCTGTTTCCGATGACCTTGATGGTAAGTTATTCCCAGCCGAGGACAACAAAACGACCCTGAAAGGGGCGTGATTACATCACGTGACACGTTTTAAATTTTAGATGCCACATCCATATCTCAGGAATGGCTGAAGCTAGAGCTCTCAAACTTTCTACAGAGGGAGACTATATCAAATGTGGCCAAAGGGATGACAAATCACCCTTAAAAGGGGCGTGGTTCTGCTCACGAGACCCATTTTTTGTATGCACAGCTGTGGAGTTAGAACAAAATCTCCACTGCACTCGGTGATTTGCAATCAACCGTGTCCTGGACGACGGCTACAGAGTATCACACCTCCGTCGGTCGACGCTGGTGCTGCATACACTAAGGCTCAAGCTCCATCGGTTTGATTTTTCACCGTGTTTGTTGCAAAGTTGCTTGTATAACATACACGTATAGACAATGAATCGATTAAGTTAAGTTTGAGCATTATCGTTCAAATATGTGTAATAACCGACATTTCTTAATCTGCCTAGAATTTGCAATCAACCGACGCTCGTTGCCTGGTAATTATACTTGGTGTGCAGTGCAATATGGTTGATTTTTACCACGCAACGCTATGCTAAGCACGGTACATGCCGTCGTTGAGTATCTGTCCATCCGTCCGTCTGTCTCTCTGTGTGTGTCATACTCCGGTATCGTGTGAAAACAGCTAAACGTAGGATCACGCAAATAATGCCACATGATAGACCGGAACTCTAGTTTTCAAATGGGATGTTTTGTAGTTGCAGAATTTCTACTGACAAGCACGTCGCGCAGTCCCTCTGCCATAGCAGAGCCTCTTGTAGCAAATACTTATGTCTTGTAATTGCCAACTTCGATCTTGTAACGAACTACCGGTGCATCTGTATACTGCACAACATGAGAGCTTTCTGCTGATCTGTTGTTTGAACATAAACGTTCTCCCATACACAAGCCAAATGCATCAGTCAATTGCAAATTCGTTAGAAAATGCAATGTTATATGAAGCTATCGAGAAACATCAATGCATTTGATCAGTGGTGTCTGCATGACCATTGATACTACATTGTGTCTCAAAAAATGACACTGATGTAGCACACTATAAACTTCAACGCACATCAATCAATTTTGGTAATTTCTGGCAGAAATGCTGCTGAGAGAGCATGCCATCGAATGCTGATTTGTTATCCCACCTCTCATAACTAACGTCTCTGCACTACCTGGGGAAACATCGAACCAAGAAATTGCGTCTCTTAAGTCATGCCGTGTCTCAAAAGTGTCACTGCTTTGGCTTGCTATATCTTTGACTGTCATCAACCAATTTTTAATAATTACTGGCTTGTATTATCTACAAAGTTCGTGCTATCATAATCCTATTTAATTTCTTCTGTCCATTCACTATTACTTCCTTAACATGCTGCGAGTTTACAAAGGCAGAGATTACTCATTTTTTGATGTCACCGGTTGTTTGTTAACATGACACTTACTAAAGATGATAAGATTCTGATTGAAAACTTGTTCATATTAAAGGTTACAATGCTAACAAAGCTTCCTAGCACAGGTGGAACAATAGGCCTTGTCTACAAGTTGTTGCAAAAACTACAGGTCACTGGGTCGGTCGACCGTCGTCCCGGCAGCAGCAGATGACGAAGTGCCCACACAGCTGATAACATTGATCTTGTTTACAAACTGGTGTTACACACAGAAATGTATAGGCAAGAAAAAATATTTACACACTGTACTTAATAATACAAACTTATTGTTTACACATAATTCTAAAAATTCGTTGATGAATGTCGAAGTTATAGCAAGCCAAAGCACCATCGTTTTCAAGATACACCATACAGCATAACTAAAAAGACAATTTCTGAGGTTCTTTTTCCTCACATAGTGCAGATCATTAGTTAGGAGAGGTAATATAGCAAATCACCATTCGAAAGTGTACTTGCTGAGCAACATCTTGCAAAAAAATGACCAAAATCAGTTTATGTGGGTTGAAGTTATAGTGTGCAACATCAGTGTCAGGGACCGCATTTCAAATGAAGAGGACCGCAGATGTACTGACCAGCCACCACTCATGCACATCATCCACACCACACGTCTCACGTTCATTGGCCACACTGCATGTGTTGATCCAGCCATGGACCACAGCTGAGCACTCAGGTCCAGTGTGGCCCCCTTACCAATGGACTAGAACCGCAGATCAGGCCGACCTCGCCAAACTTGGCTCCGTACAGTTAAATCTGATTTCACTCCACTTAACATTGGTCTGGCAACTGCCTATCATCGAGCACAAAATGGACAGGCACGGTCACTCGTGAAAACGGCAATATCCAGTGGACAAGCCACATGACGATGATGATCTAATGGGCAAAATCCTCCCCATAATTCTCATGGAGAGATCTGAATGCCCATTTAATACATGGTTCCTTGGGACCATCCCACTCAACATCCCAAACAGCATCTCATTTGCTTCAGCCATTCTTGCAAAATACATATTGTTACCAACAGATAGAACTGACCAACAGAGGAGAGAAGACAGATGAATCATGCTACAAAACCAGTTGTTGTTGTTGTTGTTGTTATTTTTGAGTGCATCTATGAATCTCATGTCTTCAGCCATTCAGTGGCAATGTCATCAGCTGAGTGCAATCACTGCAGCAACTTGGTCAGTGGGCAGCTGGTGACAATATGTAACAACGTTTAGTGTTTGCCACAAGGGCACATGTTGGTTACTGCAAGGTCCCACTTCTTTCAACAGAATTACAGCGGTCTTGGGTAAGAAAGTGATTGTGAATTGCCCAGTAGCATCTAGCATGTAAGGTGTTAGCATTAGCCCCCCAACTGGAGTTTGCAAGCTTCATTAGGAGACCGTTGCTGGCAAAACTGATAACAATAGAACGGTTTTGCTATAACTTATGCAGTGATGTAAAACTTCACACCCTTAAATAATTATTTAAGGCACCTGAGAAGTTTTGAGTCACTCTTTAGTGAAAACAAGTACATACAACATAAACACACCTGTGCAGCAATCTGAAATCGAACACTGTTGTATTTTCCACCAAGTCGCAGTATGTCTTCCATTGTGTAATAAAACTCAGAGAAGGCATAGAATTTGCTGTTGACGAAGTTAACAGAAGGTCGCTGAAAATAACAGTTTGTGGCTGATGATGAGCTGACATTGTTACATAAAGACATGTCAAGCAGTGGTAACAGTTTCTTCCTACACAGTTCCAAATTGCCAGCACCATACACAATAGCAGACGTATTGCCTCGAGCAATACGCTCAGAGCGATCAAGTGGCAAGCAGACATCAGGTACAGCCATCGAACTGGCATCAGAGACCAACTGCTGTTTCACACCAGCGTCACTACAGCAGACACAACAACGCAATACAGTAGTTCTAATTAACACTGCATCAAGACTTCCAATTTATGACTGTGCATAACAGTAATTAATAGTAGGAAGACATATGTGTCAACTGATGCAAACTATTTGATGTCTCTAGTAAATAATTAACAAAAACTCATTTATTGAGTTATTGGTCGAATGTCACTGATTTTAAACATACCTCACCTGCATTTGGCACCCCCATTGGGTATGACCCCATTTAAATTCCACAGAGATCTTTGGTAACAGAAACCTCTAAGTCCCTGGGTTATCGCATGGCATTGTATGCATGATCCTACATTTAGCCGTTTTGATACAGACACACACACACACAACGATGGCATATACTGCGCTAACATTATGGAGACAGATTTAGCCTAGAGTCCTGTTCATGCTACAAATTTCACACATGCACAAAAGCAATATGGCCTTTAAACACAGCACTGTACACAAGTTTTGCAGACAACTAAATTCTTATTGACACACAAGTTTCAATAATAAAAAAAACCTAGAAAGTCAGATTTAAAATGTGTGGAGAAGAATTCACCTACCTTCATAGTGGCTGCAAGCACATTGTCAATGGTAAGTTACTGGATACATCATAACTCATAACCTCAAGAGTACACAAGCCTCAGATCTAGCAACTTAACAGAGGGGTTGATCACATGACCCACCATATACGACCACTGTATAAGGTCAAAAGGTCAAGGTCACATTATCAGCAGCAAGAATGTTATAATTTGGCAGGAGATGATTGTACGAACATCAAATGTGGTGGAATAATCACCGTATGGCAAAACACTAAGTGAAAGCAAACTTGTATAATATGCAGTAAAAACAATCGACTAACAAAGTCCTCAAATTACCAAAATATCACTTTGCAAAGAAAAGTTGGGTCAAGGAAATAGGAATCAGATGCTAGTGTCAGAAATGTCATCGGTAGCAATAATATTTAAATGTTGTGCAGATTATCAAAATTTACAGAGCTAAATTAATAAAACAGCAAATATTAGGTAATGTAACAAAACTTCACAGTTTAAAACTGTTTGTTAAGGATGACAGTGTACATCACAACACTAAAACAGCAAAAATAAACAAAAAAAAATATTATGTAGCAGCATATCTCACAGAAAGTCAATGTACTGCTAAGTAATATCATCTTTTTTATTTTTGCTGTTTTACTGATGTGGTGTTACAAACCATTTTAACAGTGAAGGTTTTTACATGATTTAAATAAGAACAGTTCAACAAAGCCTCTTACAGTAATGACCAGTCTCGGTGCAGTGTTGCGAGCAGCTGAGTCTCATAATGATATCGTGCCTCATTGCTGCCAAGTCCAAGATAGGTGGCAACAAATACACGGTAATGATGGTCAAAATCAGAGCTGCTGCATCCAAGATTAAACTCTGCCAATAGAGTCTTGTCAATGTCTGTCTACACACGACATCAAATGCAGCAATAGTATTGTGACACCATTTTATAATCTCACAAATGATGACTCAACAGTGTAACAGTTACGGCATTTGACATGAAAGTCAACGGTTGTGAGATCAAATACCAGGCCGCACGCAATCGAGCAACAAACTGAGGCAAGTTGTTCACACCCACTTGTCTGTGCAGGTCACAGTGGTCTAGCAGTGGCATATATGGCTGCAGCGTAAAAGAACTAAAGTTTGAATCATGCCACCAGCAATGGCATTTATCGCGACACCCATTGCAATACACAGTCTTGGGTACATGCTGCTGGACACTACCTGCAATGCCTAGGTCGAATCGCTCTCCACAGAATGGTAAAATAAGTATCAGCTTCAGGTTGACTAATAATAAATGGCCATGGTGTATTGGACTGCAGCAGCCTAACGGCAGACTCAGTTGGAGTGCTGGCAGCCACCTGGCGCTGAGTCTGCATTGACCACATGAACTGAGTGAACTCTCATAGTCGCTTTAAGCCATGATTACAGCATGATAAATAACACCCTGATTTTATTATTGGGCCACATCACTACGTACAGGGTGCACCAATAAAAAACAATCCCTTTGGAAAAATTCATTATCTCACTCACTGTAACACATTTTTTCACAAAATTTACGGCTTTCACAGAGGAGGATTCAGGCCACATATGCAGCAAATTTCGTTACAATATTTGCAATGGTTTAAAAATTACAAATATTTAAACTTACATTTTTCTAAGTGAACAAGTAACTAAACTGTGATTCTCATGTAAAAATAATAGCAAATACACCATATGGATATACATAGTACCTGTGGGGTGCTATGCTGGAATACTATCAGACATATGTCAATATCATGCTGAGAAAAAAGACTATTTTGTTGACAATACAAAATGATTTGCTTCTCGAGTTCACTGATAAGGCAATTGCATCACTTTGTAACAGATTTTGATTGTGTGTTGCTGCAACTGGTGGGCACTGACATTATGAACACTCTGTTCAAATACAGAGTGAGCTATAGACATCTGACATTTATTATTGTAACATTTGAACTGCTGGTTAAAAGCTGTGAAAAATTTGATTTGTTATTCATGCATATTCAATATGCAACTGCATGTTCACTTAAAAAAAGTGAACTTTAAAGTTTAAACTGCTGTATCTGAGGAACCATATCAGTCATTTCAATAAATCACAGGATATGTTGCATTAATATTGATACACAAAGTTTTGCTCAAATCCGTACTACCATGGCTGAAATACAGCATCTTTTCTAAGGAATTGTTTTTATTGGTGCACCCTGTAGCTATATATTGTAAGCAGCTTATTGTTTTTTTCTGTGTCGGACGGATGGACAGTCTGTCTGGTAAGTTGTGGAAAAACAGCTGATTGGATCTGGATGATGTTTGCCACTTTACTCGCAACCTTGGTTTTATATTTGACGAACATCTCTCTTTTTCACATCAGATCTCTTCTCTGTCTAATCTTGCTACTACTTGCTATCCGTCCTCACCTCGATTCTGAAACAGCCTCTACTATCACTACTTCCATCGTCCACTCAAAAACTTGATTACCGTACTGCAATTCTCTTTACTACAACCTCCCAAAATCTCAAATAATCCACCTACAACACATCCAGAACTCACTTGCACAAAGCTCCCAAATCCTGTCACATCACTCCGATTCTTCACTCTCTTCACTGATTCAAGGTAACCGAGTAAATTGAATACAAACTCCTCTCACTTATAAAGTTCTCACCACCACCAAACCTTCATACCTGCACCACCTCATTACTGTTCAGCCTCTCCACAGCACTAACTCTTCGTTCCTTGTAACTCTCACTCGTCCACCTACATCGTCTTCTCTACTAATAACTGATTGCTCTTTTCGATATGCTTCACCTTAGCTTTGGAACCAGCTTCCTCCTTCACTCCGTCAACCTCACCCCACCTCTGATTTTTCTTTCTGCTTCCCTCACTTCTACTTCCTCTGTTGCATCTCCTCTTTCGTCATCTAGAACTTACTCTTTATATACACGGTGTGCCAATAAAAAACAATCCCTTAGGAAAAAATCTATTTTCTCAGTTACTGTAACAGATTTTTTTCACCAAATTTTTAGCTTTCTCAGAGGAGGATTCGCGCCACATACGCAGCAAATTTCGTCACAATATTTTCTATGGTTTAAAAATTACAACCATTTGAACTTAAAAGTACATTTTTCTAAGTGAACCAGTAATTAAACTGCTATTCGGATGTAAAGATAACACAAAATGCACCATATGGATGTGCAAGTGGATTACCATGTGTGAGGTACTATGCTAAAACACTATCAAAGACACATGCCAAAGCTGGCCAATGTAATGCTGAGATAAAAGACCATTTTGTTGACGATACAGAATGATTTGCTTCACGAGTTCATTGATAAGGCAATTGTATCATTTTGCAACAGATTTTGATCGTGTGTTGTTGCAACTGGTGGGCACTGACATTATGAACACTCTGTTCAAATACAGAGTGAGCTATAGGCATCTGACATTCATGATAGAAACATTACAACTATTGATAAAAAGCTGTAAAAATTGGCTTGTTATTCATGCATATTCAATGTGCAACTGCATGTTCACTTGAAAAAGTGAACTTTAAAGTTTAAACTGCTGTACCTGAGAAACTATGCCAGTTATTTGAATAAAATTCGCAGGAAATCTTGTGTGAATACTCACATAAAAAGTCTGAAAGTTTGGCTCAAATCCATACTACCATGACTGAAATACAGCATTTTTTCTAGGGGATTGTTTTTTATTGGTGCACCCTGTAGATCTTTATTCACCAATATAACATGGTAGCACTCTCACTTTCACTCTATCTTAAAACCTATCTTTTCTGAAAATCGTTCCCACTATAGACTCTTTTTTCCTTCCTTGGGACTGACTGCATGGTTTTCCAACTGCTTCTGGTACTTCTAAGATAATCTTTTTTGTCTTTAGTTTCTCCCATTATCTTTTTAGTTATAGCACAGTGCGGTAGATTAAGCTGACTGCATCAGCTTGTGAGCGCACGGTAAATATATCATCATATCGTATCGTAATAGAGATCATATCTCTTCAGTTGAATGGAATCATTGGCATAGTGTTGCAGCAAACAGGAGTGCCCGACATCGTTTTTTGGCACAGAGTGGTTTCAGTATTTGACATCTCAGAAATTATGCAATGAATGTGTTAAGTAAATTTAGTTGAGAGTTCTTGGGTAAACTGTACAAAAACTAATTGAAATGCCATTTGATGGATAGACTTGTACGAGTTTAGTGCATCATGTATTTGCTGGGAGTGTTCACTGGCGCCACCTGGCAAACAGGACTGAACAATGGGGTGGTGAGTGCAAAAATGCCTTGACGGATCAAGATGCCATTTGGTAGACCCAGTAGTTTGGGTAAAAGGCTAAATGTGCTAAATATGTCACACTCACTGCATTAATGTTTTGCACTTCTCTTCATACATATTCCTTTTCAACTTTGGGATTTCTTGTTATTATTCTTTTCACTGCAGGTAGTACAATTTCCGGTGGTTAAAAATTAAAAAAAAAACTAAAAACAAGCTGGAATGGCTACATGTCAGTTAGAAAATTTTTATGTGGAGAAAGACTGAGTTGAAGTGTTGTATCAGCACACTGATACGATGCAATAAGCAACAACCGTCAAGCAGCTCGCGTGAGTGTTCAGAGGTCTTACGGCCAAGGTCAGTAACAAAACAAACTGAAGTGTTGACTTAATTGCCACTGGCTGAAACTCACAGGCTGCAAACAGTTCAGCGCATTTCAGAGACTTCTTGTCTGCAGCTTGTTCGGCAACGAAATGCGCTGATTGACTGGTGACATGGGTCAGCCACTGTGCTGCACACTGTGAGCGAAAGGTCTGCCACCACGTCAAGCAATAAGAGTGCAGTCATCTTTCTGAACCAGGCCAGCTGGCTCCCTCCTCATGTACATGCCTGCTGAACTGAAGTTACGGCTGATACTGTCGTTTAACACATAGTGAGTCACAATTCATTCTTGCAGACCAAATCATGGATATCTTAGTATTATGTGTTGACAGTAACCCATCAGTAGCAGCTCAGCAGTTACAGTAACGGACTCTCAGTCACTTAACCAAAATGACTTGCTAATGGCATCAGGAAAGGCATCTGGCTAAATTATTCCAAAGCTTTAGAAGAAAATCCCTTCTACTTGGTGGAAGGTAGATGACATGGGTTTTTATACAGGCACAGTGCAATGTCAAGAGGCATCTTTTCAATCTCTTTTATGTTACTAATATGGCTACATTATAATGATGCAAAAAATCACATGCAATGTCATATTAAGTTTAACCATAAAGTGTCATAATTACTTCAATGATTACCAAATTGTCAGACAATTAATATATATTAGCCAGTAACCTAACGCCAGAATTGCAGCTTCTTGTTATCCTTCTCAAGTACTTAGTACTTGAGCAAATTCCGATCAGATCAGTTATTTCATGAGCACAACATGCAGAAACTGCACTAAATAGTACTGCACTATTGACAATTACCATGAGTTTGTCCGGCAACTCCAATGCTATCTGCAATGAAGCACCACCGAGGTCTAAGACTCCAACTGTTTGCTTGCGAATGTGTTTACCATGGCCGGCAATATCAACAGACAGCAGTTCATCATCTAGATAGCACACATCATCAATTACACATCTATCACATTACTGACTATGATGTTTGCCACTGGCTGCTCAGAATGCAGCCACACGATGATCAGCATCAATAAGTGACCTCATTCCTATACTGCTTGGGTGACAATACAAAAAAATTATAGTGAGGACAAAACCATAGTACATGAAATACTGTATGAAATGTCTAGAAACATTGCTGCCTTTGAGGGTAAAGCCACATTATGTGAAAAAGTTTGTTTGAAAAACATCGGTTAATATATGCAGGAAAAATGAGCTGGAAAAAATAAAAAAGATACCTCCACAGATTAGACCATTAGTTCTACTATGTAAAACAAGCAATCAAATACAGATAAAAGATGATACTAAACAGAACTAACTAGTTTTCAGTGTGATATGCTGCTATAAAGCACAGCATGTCCCACTTATGCTAAATGCATGATGTCTGTCTGTCCATCCACTTGTAATGCTAGTCAAATGTGATCAATTGCAGTTGGCTACCTGCAAGCGGAAACCAACCTGGATTGTAGTATCTTGCGATCCTGAATTCTACATTGCCACTCATCTTCCTTCGTAGAATTCAGGATCGCAAGATACTACAATCCAGGTTGGTTACCGCTTTCAGGTAGCCAACTGCAATTGATCACAACTGACCAGCATTACAAATATCTGCCTCCTTGGCTCAGTGGGCTAACGCTCTCGGAGCTGCAGTGCAATGAGCCTGGCTGGCTGGCTAGTTCGGCAGGGCGTGGGTTCGTCTCCCGCCCCTGCCGGCATGTCGAGTCAGGTTTCTGCATGCTTAGAGATTCAATTCTCGGGCAGGTACAAAGGGTTCGCCTGTGTCTTCTTTAAACTGTGACAGGCCATCCGGATTGGGGGCGTCTGGGTGTGGTGAGAGCCGCCGGTGTGGATAACAGATGGCAAAGGCCAGTGGTCTTATATAGGAAGACCGCATGTTGGTACCCGCCAGAGAAACCCGCCGGCTTAGCTGGGCTCTATAAATATACAGTACAAGCCCAGGGTTAGAGGGGAAGCGCACTGGGCCAGGCCTAGGCTAGGCTTCACCACCAGTCTAGGCCTGACAGGCCTCAGCGCTGGCAGTAGGCTAAAGGCACATCAAAAGACTGCCAACAGCCTAACGCCGCCATAAGGAACGAACGAACGAATGAACGAACGAACGACCATCATTACAAGTGGATGGACAGACAGACATCATGCATTTAGCATAAGTTTGCTATCAACCAACGCTCGCTGCCTGGTAATTAAACTCGGTGGGCCGTGCGATATGGTCAATTTTACGTGAAGCAGCATCGTGCTGTCCATCGGCGATAGCAGATATACTTGTTTATTTGTTTGGTAAGACTTGATAGCGCCTACCTGTGTACCAAATATGACAGCTCTAGCTTAAGCCATTTCTTAGATAAATGAGGGGGTCTAAAATTTAAAATGGGTCACGTGACCTAACCGTGCCCCTTTGAGGAACATTGTGTCCTCAGTAGGCTGGGACTAGCTACGCTCAACATGTGTACCAAATTTGAAATCTCTGCGTTCAACCAGTACAAAAATATGAAAGGCGACGAAAACAGCAAAGCTTGGGGTGATTTCGAAGGGTATGGGTCACCCAAGGTCATCGGAAACATCGCCATTTGATAGAGGGCATATGACTTCCTATTCGACTTTAAGAGAAACTATGCATCTATCTTGCACCGTTTTCGAGTTATAGCACATTTTTCGTCAAAAGTGGCCAATTTTAACTCACCCCACCTGTATTTGGCACGCCCGTAGGGGATTCATTCATTCATTCATCAGGGACGGCGGTTGGCCTTTGGCAGTCTTTCAACGTGCCTTTCAGCCTACCGCCAGCGCTGAGGCCTAGACATGGCCCAGTGCGCAATTCCCCTCTAACCCTGGGGCTTGTACTATATGTTTATAG
>Ga0209782_1001688_pt1 | contig 11781 bp, 8 predicted proteins | sample WorMetmaBAHAMAS1_FD_187390 | JGI IMG/M metagenome (GOLD analysis project Ga0209782, IMG submission 187390) | Marine gutless worms symbiont microbial communities from Max Planck institute for Marine Microbiology, Germany - Inanidrilus... | ecosystem: Host-associated > Annelida > Digestive system >... | reverse complement strand
CCACTCGACACTAAATAGGTCATATTAGAGATGCTCTTTCCAGCCAATCTCTTGCCTTGCTAGTACAGAGACAATCAAAGTGTGAACCGGGAAAAAAACACAAGTTTACTAAATTAACGCAAGTAAGTTAAGATGTGCAACTGTCCATTCTAGGAATAAAGCTGAGTACCATCTGCTATTTGGCATTCAAAATTCTGACAATACCTGATGCCATAATTAAGAAAACGCATTTATCCTGAAATTTTAGTCATTTTTTACATTATTAGGTACTTTGAGGCAAGATTCAGCTGTGAATTCACAGTCTTATGAATATTTATATATGTAAAATGGCACCGAAAAGCCTTATATTGCCGACTGACCGTTCAGTTGGCTGTTGTTCGTTCTTGATGTAGTTGATCATTTTTTCTTTGACGACGGCCGACTTAGACTTCACTGCTGAAGAAAACTTTCCGAGTCGTATCATCAGAGATGGGATCTAAAACCACAAACAAAAATAAAAATAGGTCATACCACAAAATATTCAACAATAACTGAGAACAAAGTTACAGACGACGTATTACACGGAATGGTCTCAATTACAACAGAAGCACAGATACAGAGGCAGTGGTAAATCGACCAGTAAAAGTTCTACAGTTCCTCAAGAACCTAAAATGGCAAAGACATGATAAGAAAAACATCCCCATTCCGTTACTGTGTGCAAATTTCTTGGGCAATTAATATTACTGGAAATTCTCATTTTGGTAGACAAAACATAAAACACTAGTTTCACAATGACTGTCAATGGAATAAACCAACTAGACAACACTGAACAACTCAAGCAGTGATTAAAACGTATCTCAGTTTCTAAGCTACAATTTCCCATCATCACATCACAACCATGCAACCTGCCAGGCTGTTATGACAGTACTATTGCAAAAGGCTTTACCATTTCCACGGTGTTCCTGAATATTACATGTGCTACCATAAAATTTTATCCACTCCTATGTTATTAGCCTTAAGTTTCTCCCCACTCCCACAGTTACCTTTGCCACAGTTACCTTAACTGTTATAACATCACTCTATATCGTATGGGACAGCAACAATCTCTGGTTTACTAGGCAAACATTGACAACATTAACACGACAAGACAGCCACCATTGCCACCATTAGTATACATACACAGACATAAGGCTTGTGATCTAACAATGGTGATGCCATAAAAAAAATTCTGACTCTAAATAAGTCAACAGAAACAGCCCCAAATTTTTTTATTGCTTTTGGCTAAAACAGATCTGAACCTGACACATTTTGTACTGCTCATTTTGGATGTGCTGATCGGTCAGCGCGCCTTCAGATGCGGTAAGTCATAAATCTAGGATATCTACAATACAGGTCTGTTGGTGGCACAACCTGCTGAGCAAGTCCAAAGTCATCGTGGTTGTCATATCCATCATGATCTGGTGACAGTGGTCCGGCAGCGGGATTGCAGATGATGCAGTGAGATGGATGATGATCAATAAAGCCAGCATCCAGACAGTCAGACAGTGCTTCGTGAATTGCTGGCACGTAACACCACAGAATGCCATAGTTGCTCTACTGATAATTAAATCAGCATTCAATAATTCAATTCAATAGTTATAATAATGCGTGTATTTTTCGTACAAAAATGTAAAAAAAATTAAAATATGTTTTAAAACAATATCCACACAGTAAAATATCTTAAAATATGTCTATTTTTAACAAAAATAAAAATGTTCTCTGTGAACTTACGGGATAATATCTGACCGTTGGTAAAAGTGGAACAAACGGGATGTTAAATAAAAAATATACAAAATGTTGCATAAACAAGAGAAGAGAAAAGTTTTAACAGTAGCAGCAACATACACATCCAGAAATGCAGTTACCATCAATAAAAAATAATAATATTTTATAAAATGCCTCTCAAATGAAATTCCCAGTCGCATGCTACAAGCAGCATGCACATGCTCGTAAAGCCATGACATTAAGTCTTAATGTCAGATTTACTTTCTATCTATTCCACTGATATCATTCTTATTGAGAGTCTCAAGCTGCATTTGAGACAACGGCCAGACATGTACCTGCATATCCGCCAGCGACGACGCTCACAAACGCCAGATGGCGCTGTAGAAAGTGAGCTACAACCATGTGCACGTACTGATCCTCTTGCTCACGGCCGCTGCCAATGAAGCACAGATGCTCGCCAGCTGCCGCAGCACTTGCACTCAGCGCCTGCTCTTTACTCGCGAGCAGCGCCTGCACCGCGGTCATGAACTCCGCCAGGCTTATCAGCATCTGACGACAAACAAGTTCACTGACAGATGATTCTACATGATACGATCACAAATATAAACTAGCAAATAAATGTTACAGTCATATTGACATGCAGACCGATGACTCTCACCCATTCCCAACCCTCACCCATTCTTTGCCTTTCTAACCGCACGGCAACACGTGCCGAGGGCTTGCCGTGAACTGTATCTCTGTTGCCTTTGGTGCTGATAGCTCGAGCTGTTTTTCTTTTAGAGCACAGACAGACAGACACACACAATTCACAGACGCAACTAAAAGCCACACTCATGCCATGACAACAGCTGCCGACGTGCATAATTACACAGTAAGTGTGGTGCACATGCACAACCATTTCACGGCCATTATATGTATACGGGAAGTTCTGTTAGCCTCAAGAACTAGTGGATACTGCTGTGTGGGATTCACCATTCACATAAAGCATAACTAGTTAGTTGTTACTCTTGTAAAGTCTGCTACTTGTGGATGTTTTGTCAGGGATGTTACAGACTCCAGCTGCCTGTTTTCCACAACCTTTTACACTGTTTTTCACTTTTGTAATACAGCACTAATCAGATGGTAATCATCAACAAGTGATCTGATTAGTGCTGCTTCTAATACCACAATGCACAATCTTAAATAATTTGACACCTAACTTACCTTTTGTGTTAATCGCACTTGTTACGAATGCAACGGTTGACTTAGAGATACAAGTAACTCAGATAGGTCAGTACAGTTAACACGGCTGTAGGCAGTCAGCAGCCCTCACATTGTCATAGACAACACAGAAAAATGCTTAAAGGAGGCTTGCCATTTTCAAGTACTTTCAAGGCGGCTAAGGCATCAGACTGGTGACTCAGTGGTCGTGAGTTCGACTGCCAGCCACCGAGATGTCGAGTAACAACCTTGGGCAAGTTGTTCACACCCATGTGCCTCTGTTACCAAGCAGTATAATTTGGTACTGGCCAATGGGCAGTGTTGCTTTTTGGCTGGGAAGGTAACCGCAGGCCTGGCGGAAAGTAATGGCAGCCTACCACTGAGTGGATGGCTTCAGCTACCTGCGGGCTGACTGCTTGTTGTACCCCGGCATCAGCTCTGCGCCCAACACTTGGTAACGAGTATGGGAGAACTTTACCTTTTTACACAGGGTCCAGATTCTAAATTAACATCAACAAAAACCAAGACAGTTTCTTGTTCTGAACGAAGCCCACTACCATCAAAATCTCATAAAAATTCACCGATAACATTATCTGTAACTCCACTGACTTATAGCTCCCATTTCAGTTTAACAAGCCTTCTTTCTTAGACTCCACGGTGATGCCATTGAGATCTATAAATAAATATATGCCAGAGACAGCATGATGTCATTACGATGAAGCTTTGTCTAGGCCAGGCCACTCAATGTCAAGGTCGGAATGGCACACAGTGATTGGTTAAACTGTCGTATGGCGTGCATACATGCCATTGGCCACCGGCGGCCACTGCCAACCACAGTCATATCCACAACGACCTTGACCTTAACCAGTATCAACTTCCCGGCCTACAACTCGGACCAATCAGCGGAGTTCAGGATATCTGGAACACACAGCACCGACGCCCGCCTCATTTCACCCTTTCATCAGACTCTTAATGCAATTTGCATTACTCTCGCTGTCTGACAGTGCAGTACCATTCAGCTATTTACGTACGATATTCATAAGATATAATATGTGACAAACCAGGTTGGCGTCTAGATGAAAGGCGGTCGGAAGATGGCCAGCATTGTACTGTTCTGCTGGTCGACAATCGACAAGGAAGTAACGTATGCCGTCACCCTGCCAACAGAGCTACGTTGTTGTTATGTCCAAACAGACGAACAACTCATTTAACTTCACAACAATAACAACAGCTATAATGCTTTCTTTTCTATACCAATTTTCACTTCAACTGGTGCAATGTGTCACTTCTAAGGAGGGAAAACCACAAATTCAACCTGACTAAATGAAATACCGGGCGGTGCCCTGCATGCCGTCCTTCCAGTAAAAACCACACCCTTTGCACTGACTTCCAGACAGCAGAACCCATTCGCCAACAACTGAAATGCCCAAAAAATTCACCGACAACAACAAATCACAAAAAGGATTCGCGTAGCTACCATGAATGATGTTTGCTGAACGGTGCGGAGGAGCTCGTTGACAGAAACAGTGAGACAGAGTGCTTGACTGATGCGCGCTTCACACTCCAAGTCGGCCTTCTGTGACGCCAGCGTTGTACCGTACAATATCGAATAAAAATCCTATTATCAGCATTACACAGCGCTAGCTGAATGTAACGCTGTCGTTCTCCGATTTAACTCTGCTAAAAGATAGTTAATATCGAAAACAGCAACCAATTCGGTTCGGTAGAAAGATTATCGTACTAATAACGAACAGGAAGTGATTGAAGCAGATGAGGAGCTGATCGAGACTGCTGCTGTTTGTTATTGTTATCAAGGCTTTAACAACCCGTGAAAAATCCAATTTTATGCAAGTGTAAACAGCAACTCTTTTAACCCCTGTCTAATATCTTCTACCCCCCATCACTGTACAATATCTGATTGAATCACTGCAGAGCCATCAGGCTGCAAGTGGCTGTCAGACTGAAGCCGACCTGTCTGAAAGACTGTGGCGTTCGTGACTCGTAATACAGAGCCAACGAGCAGAAATCTTCAATGTCATCCGCTTCAAGTTCTCTCGGAAATGAACTCAGTTTATCTGTCGACATCAAGCAAGTCAGCATCAGCACAATGCAGACAAAGCAATTGCAGAGAGCAGACTGTGCCCTCAGTGTGCAACCCACAATGAGTATCAGCGGTCTCTGTCACTGAGTAAAATTAGTTTGCAACTGACGCAGTACTTTCGGCTGTTGCACAATCGTCCTGTTACTTAGGAATAAATATGACGTACAATACGGCCCATTACGTAAAAGCATAATATCATCCACAAAACTAGAAGTATATAATCTATCACGGCCAACAGAGGAGATCGAAGCCACGGCCACAGTCAACATGCACAGAAGATTTGCTGCAGTTTGTGGCTATGTTGTTTTTAAGATACGCAAGCATATATGGAACAAATACACTTATCACGAGAGTCTGCACGCCATCCTCGTGCAGAGAAAGAGTTGACGACCAAAGGCCAGTTCAAACAAAACTCAGATATGTGTAATATGTTGTGATAATGCAATCAAAATCTTGAGCAACGTATTTCATCTTCAGACAAAAAGGTTGAATTTTCCAGCATGTTCTAAATCGTGCACTTACCAATAAAATCCTGCTTACTGCTTCCTTCCAATGCCATTATCTGATCTCTGCATACACAAAACATCCATTTTTATGCACATGCTCATGGCACGAATACAAAGGTAGTAACCAAACTCACATCTTCTCAGTAATGATGAATAAGGCAAAGGTACTCCAATAGACCCTTGAGGACTCTGCAATTAAACATAAACAGCCCAACCCACACATAACGCTAGCTATAAAGCAAGCAGTACGCCGCGATCACTTTCTGACAGATGCAGTTTCAGAATGCCAGTGTCACTGGACAGTACACACACATTAGCAAAGTGTCACACAGGTAACAAGAAACTCTGCTATGGCACAGGGACCACGCAACGCACTTGTCAGTATAGAAAAAAGCTTGAAATCGATGAATGACCTTGACATACACCCAAGGTCATCACAGTTGCTGCTATTAAATGGCCGTATGGCATATCACTTCCTGCTGGCAGACTGTTGTTTTAATGTCTTTATCTAGCACCTTTTTCAAGACATTACCACTTTTCAAGTGAACGTGACTGCCTGTGACCTTGAGAACTCCTTCACCTTTTAATAGCAAAGCATAAACTACAAGTCACGTGCACTTTCTAATTTATGTGTAAACATATCATAGTTAAACAGCGCTTTATTTATGAGTTATAGGTATTACAAAGGTTTCTGACAACAAAAGTGACCTTCAAACTCACCCAAGGTCATTGGCAATCATGCCATTTGATAGCCCATATATGACTGGCTCTTTGTCTTCTATTGTAACTATAGGCCCGTTTTTCGTAGCCTACCAGAACCTACCAGGTAGGTGTTTGGTATGTAAACATGGTAGTCACGTGATTAAAATACCGAAAGCTGATTGGTCTAGCGTGAAAAATAAACAACTAACAGCCACGCCCTGTTAGGTTCTGGTAGGCTATGAAAAACAGGCCTTATGTCTCTATCTTGCACCGTTTCTGAGATATTATCCATTATTTCCAGAAATTTAAAGACGTCATGTGACCGTGACCACGCCCATTCAAGGGACAGTTTGTAATCCCAATGCCAAACTGCCACCTGGCGAACCACTGTACAAAATTTGAAGTCTCTAGCTTTAGCCATTCCAGAGATATGGTAGGGGGGACTAAGAATTTAAACAGGTCACATGACCATAACCATGCCCTTTTTGGGTGATTTTTCATTCTTTTGGTAAGACTTGATATAGCCCACCTATGTACAGCCATTCCTGAGATATGGATGGGGCCCCCCAAAATTTAAAATTGGTCATGTGACATAACCATGCCCCTTTCATGGACGGTTTGTAGTCCGTATGCTGGAACTAGCTATGATCGAGCTGTGTACCAAATTTGAAATCTATACGTTGACCCACTACAAAGATATGAAAGGCGACGAAAAATGCAAAAATATGGGTGGTTTGGGGAGTTAGGGGTCACCCAAGGTCATCAGCAACATAGCCATTCAATAGAGCGCATACGACTTCATATTCGACTTAAATAGAAACTATGTGTATATCTTGTACCGTTTTCGAGTTATAGCACGTTTTTTGTCTGATTATCATTATCTCAAAGCAGAAATACTGAGTGTGACATGTTACTTGGCATTGACGAGGATGACGAGCGCCAAGAAGAAGACGAGAAACTGGTCCTGCTGCTGCAGATAGACGTCCCACATGTTGAGTGTCACACCCAACTCACACGACGACGCAAACAATGTACTCAACTAGAAACACCACACAAAAACATAACACAAACATTCAGGGTAGTGCATAAAGACCTCGTCATTGGCCACGGAGTCAAAACAAGTGCAAGGAATCACAAGGTAGCAGAGGTACACATTTAATGTGTTGTGTATTCTAAAAGTCTGTGAGAAACGGTGAAGTTACAGGCAAGAGCAATGTGGCATCTCGGACTTATGGCAGACAATGGCCCAGTTTATGTACCACCCTGTACACTAGGTTTAGTCGCCTCTCACAACGTCCGGCCTCAAAACAGAGTGGGACTATTCTCGAAGGAAAAGATAAGGTAAGTGCAAAGGTAAACAAACACACAAACAATCTCTATAGTGCCAAAAGCTACAATGTTTCTAGGGTTTGTTAGGCCACAATGTCCACACAGAGTTTGAATGTTGTGGCTGTGCATTCCCCAATGACCTTATGTTTATATTACAGCACACAAGTGCACCAACAAAGAAAATAAACAACCAGTGACATTGTTTAAAGGACAGCACTTTACAGTAGTTTAGGAAACGTGTTTCCTACAACCTTTGATGACTCTTGTCATCAAGCAATCCAAGAATAAAGATGCATTAATTTATCTACAGAATTCAACAAACAGGTACAATCTCTGTTACACAATACTTGTCAAAAAACAAGTATGTCACATAATAACAAACATGCTAATAGCAAGCAAACAGTAAAGGAGAACACGTACCCAGCCATGTGCATAGGAGTCTGGAAAGATACGTTTGGTGTCAAGAAAGCCACACAACTCTGGATCATGGTACAGCAACAGAAGTCGAAAGAGATGAAATGGTTTGCCATTCTTGCGACAATTCCTGTGCAAGTGCATTGAAACTCAAGCAAATGGCAAACAAATACAATTACCATTAGTCCATTACTCTGCCCTGCTAGATAAATAATAAACACACTGATGGCAGTTTCTCACGCCACTATTCGACCACTGTGACCTGCTAGGCTAGTGGTTGTGAACAACTTGACTAAAGTTGTTGTATCTCACTACCCACTGAGTATAATTACCAGAAAATGAGCGTCAGTCAATAGCAAATTACTACACAGACCAAGAAATGTCGGTTACTAGCACATATCTGAATGATAATGCTCAAACTCCACTTGATCTATTTGTTGTCGATATATTACACAACTAAGTTTGCAACAAATACAGTGAAAAATCAAACCAATGTAGCTTAAGCCTTAGTGTATAGTGTCAACCATCCAAGGTGCGAGAAACATAGGTCCGCCGTCGACTGCATTGTTGAATTTCAGTTAATATTTTGATATTAATAGGCAATATTTTGCACAGATGCGCATACAAAAATGGGTCATGTGAACATAACCACACCTTTCTGCGGGGTAGTTTATCATCCTTTGGCAAGACTTGATATCGTCTCTCTGTGTAGAAAATTTGACAGCTATAGCTTCAGCCATTCCTGAGATATGGATGGGGCCCACAAAATTTAAAATGGGTCATGTGGTCATGTAACATAACCACGCCCCTTTCAGGGACAGTTTGTCATCCATAGGCAGGGACTAGCTATGATCACCCTGTGTACCAAATATGAAGTCTCTACGTTTACTTACTAGCAAGATATGAAAAGTGAAAAGTTTAGCCGTTTTGATACAATACCCGAGTGTCACAGACAGACACATGATGACGGCATATACTGTGCTAGCATAGCGTCGCGCGGCAATATATGCACAACGAAGAAATGCACATAACCAACCGTGGAATGTACTTAGTGGCAATTGCATAAAAGCAATTGTACAACTCGGCTTTAGTAAACTTCAGCGCCACAAGAATGCGGAGAATGTGTGTCCAACCAGCATCGCGGTCGTAACTGATGCTGCGTGACTTACAGTACAATGTCAGCATGGACTCTAAGTTGCTTGTGATCAATGCTTTGTCTTCATCCAGTATCTCAGGACTGTCTGCAGCACAAAGACAATACAATACGACAGAGCTATGCAAAAACTTACTTGATAGAAATTAAACTTGACAACAGACAAAAAAGGAACTGAAATAAAACCAACTGAAGCCTTAAACATCCAGTCCAAGTAAGCAGGAAAGGTTTTGATTTGTAAAAAAAGTGGATTTTACACCAAGAATAACAAAGTCATATAGCTACAGATGGTAATGATGGTGAATTGACAGATGATGATCTGGCAAGGTGAGGCGTAAGGTAAAAGAAAGACTGGGATGAGGCTAGTGCAGTGAGATTGGAAGTTGACTCAAGAGTTGACAAGCTAGAAGGCACATCACGAGAAGCAATTTATTGCTGCTAATGAAGATTATGTAGGTGATTGTAAAAGGTGACAAGAGATAAACAAATTCCACTAGACAATTTCAGAAGTTATGTAAAAAATAAAGCATCACAACACACTCACAGGAATGGCTGCTATAAAACAGAACATACAGCTTCATTTCTGCATAACTTCATAACTCAAGCACTTCAGTACCGACTCACACCTGTGACAACTTTTGTACTGGCTCCAAAAACCTAATGTTACTCCTATGGATGTGCCTATCATGTAATTCTGTAAATGTGTACACAAAATGCAAGCCTTTGTACTTGTGTAGCTATTGTATATCAATTCTGAATTTGTTGCACATACCAACAACAGTCTGACAATCATCTCTCAGAAGTGACTGCTCTGGCAGATCATACAGTTCATCAAATGATCCAAATGCATCTCCTTTGTCAGCAACATTGAGGCATATCTGCATAACACATTAACTACTGCCAGTAACATTAAACTAATCACCACTGGACAAATAAAGAAAGCATCAGGCAAATGATACAATCTGCACTAAAATCAGTAGAATGAGGATAACAGTGATCACTCAAAACACTAGTAATCTTTGCCACGTGTAAGCATGGAAACAATTTGTTCCATCATTACAAGCAAGCCAAGACAACATATGATCAATTAATACATTAATCAAGCAGACTAACAATTAAATCAAATCACTGGAGTTCAAACGTGATACAAAGTTCAGTTACTACCTGCCAAATTTTAGCCCTCAAGTGACTAGGAACTGGACGTGATTTTGTGATGCTCTTCAGCGTTGCAAAGTCGCAAGTGTCTACCAGTGCTGCCTCCAAGTCAGCAGTCCTACACGGTGAAATATAAAACAAACTAAATAAATACAATATAATATAAAAAATGTTCAGTCAGTTGTCAGTTGTCACGTAATCGATTTGAGTTAAGGTTTTAAGTCCCACTCGTCAAAATTGGTCATTTCAGAGACTTATGCTTTCAGCCAATCTCATGGCATGATACTGAAGAGTTGTCATTAAAAAAACTGCACAATATTTCAATACTGCTTTCTATGAAACCAAAACTCAGTGTTTCCACTATAATATTCACTATCAAAGAGACAAATGGGATATAAACTAATGGATTTGGGACACTGAAGTCAACCCAAGGAAACTTCAGGCCACTGCTCAACAAAGTACGTGTCTGTTCGTTTGTGACAGGTTCTGACTGTGAGAAAGCATTACAAACCTTTTATAAACAGCATATAACGGTTATATGTTGTTTTAGACAGTTTCTAATGTTTTCCCGCAATCAGCATTCAAGGCTTTCGGTACAAAGACCCCACACAGCAGGATTCAGCATTCTGGATATTAGGCATTCCAGCGTTTCACACTGCAGTCAAAATTTCGTTCAGCATTCTAGCTCTGACCCATCCTCTCCGTCGAGACCTTGTGCCTTCTGTGCTTACCCTTCCCCTGGACATCAGTCCCCAAACACAGAATCTTATTAGTCCAGTTCGGTTATGGGTAAAATGCAGGCTGCAAGTGTGACAAAAGTAAAATGCATTAACCCTAGTGTCCCAACACTAACCCTAACACCAATCCTATCCATAACATCAACCCTAACCTAACCAACCTTATCCCTAACCCTAAACCGTAACCCTACTAACCCTAAAACTCCAGGCCCGGATCCCCGCAGGCCCGCATTTACCTCCACCACCTAACAAAGAAAAGGAATCTACTCCTTGCGACATGTCCCAAAATCTTATACGTCACGAAAGACAATCCCAATACGTCTACAGAGTACAGAGATCACATACCACTGTGTCAATTCCTTCACTTCATCATCCTCAGCCATGTTTCGTTTGTTTACATCTGTTACGTGAGTGACGTGTCTGTTAGGGATGCACGGGTCGTTTAATTTTGAAATCGTTTAAACGAAACAATTCCAAACCGTCTGAGTTCAACAAACGTTTTAGCAACAAAGGATGTAGGACGCTTTTGTAGCCGTGTTTTTCCCTTTGATGATGCGCCGAATAGGTGCTTCACTCAAGGACCTAGGACCTATTTATGGTCAACGTCTGCACTGCAGAGGTGTCGATCTACACTGTGTCTAAAAAAAAACGACAATGACGTTCCACACTATAACTTCAATGCACATCAACCGATATTGATAATTTTTGGCAGATATATTGCTGAATGAATATGCTATTAAA
>Ga0209782_1001687_pt1 | contig 11781 bp, 11 predicted proteins | sample WorMetmaBAHAMAS1_FD_187390 | JGI IMG/M metagenome (GOLD analysis project Ga0209782, IMG submission 187390) | Marine gutless worms symbiont microbial communities from Max Planck institute for Marine Microbiology, Germany - Inanidrilus... | ecosystem: Host-associated > Annelida > Digestive system... | reverse complement strand
CACTAAAGCATGTGAATAAACGTCTATGAAAATATATTGTAAACATCACTATTGTTAAACAGTACTAACAGTACATAAACAGCACAATTGTTTATTTACCAATTTTGCTCGAACAGTTGGGTCAGCAACCATGTCCTCCAATGCATGCAGTTCGTGTATGGTAACACACGGTAGGGTGATGCTATCTGGCACTGAGGCATTCGCATCCTCGACACTGCCAAGACGGGTCACTGTAGTTGGACAGCTTGAGATGCCATCTGTTGTCTCATCTCCTGCATAGAGCTCTTAAGCTGCTCAACCACCATGAACAGCTCTCTTCTAGTTGCTGCAACAAAAACAGCAAGCTTAATTTTTCTCATTCTTGTTAATCTAAAATTAACAACAACTACTACTACTAACAAATGCAGACAGTTAATTATATATGGGCCACTGCTGACGACAAGCAACAATATAGTTAATATTAACAACTGGGAGGGAACAATGATTAAAAATATGTAATAATGGCTTGCCGGGCAAAGGTGAACTTTAATCACAGAAAAGAAATGAGTAGATGGTGGCAACTTGATTAAACTGGTACTACAGAGCAATGGCATACATTAAGTTTGGGCCAGTGTGATAATTTGTGAGCTTGAGATACACGACATACATGGTAGTTGTGGGCTGTCAGTGTTTGGCAGCAGCACTGCAAGACCATGTCCACTTAGCAGCAAATACAACTCAGCTGTGTGAACTTGTGAGCTCATGACACACACACACACACACGGTAGTTGTGGGCTCTTCAAATGATCTATTTTTACATCAGTGTAGTAACGTCAAAACATGTCTAACTGAGCATCATATGTGGCGACTGGAGCATAAGGAAACAGTGAAGGTCCAAGTGTCAGCGCACTGCATGATCAACGAAAAAGTGGGGGCAAGACTTTAGATGTATTTAAGGAGCATTTTTGACTTTCTATTACCATAGTCTATATAAGTTTACAGGAGTGACAGAACATTCACAAAACGATGTTCACAATGATCTTATTAAGTTATTCTGCAGCATTTGGCCTATGCGTCAAAGAAGTCATTAAAGCAAACATCTTAAAGCCGGTAGCAGCACAGTACACTCGTGTTCAGTTTAAAAATAGGCCCGCCTAACCAGTAAAAGCAAAATCCTATTCAGTGCGGCTTAATCCGACGATTGTTGTGGAGACTGTCAAATAAATTCGTCAACAAAACATTCCAAGTCAAGTTATTGAGTTCGTGAACTTTCAGTCGATAGCAATGCCATATTACTTAGTCTGTCGCTGGTCAATGACTTTCTGAGAAATGTCTTTATCAATTTCATTTTTGAGAAGCTTCGTCGTTCGCATGAAACGCTGGTCACGGGAAGAGTTACTGCTATTAACAGCAACTTGTACAAACAGTCAAATGCAGCTTTATATGGACATATAAATGAAAGAAACTGCACGAAGGTTGCAGGCCTGTCCTGTTCGTGTTCTTTCATGAGAAGTTTGTTGGCAAGCGGAATTTCGTGTTTGAGGTCATTCTCGCTGACTGAACATGCAGCTGCAAACTCCTTTAAATGTTCTTCAGATAAGAAGGTCTGCCCTCCTGGACAAAGAGCCACGATTCCGCAAAGAATTACACTGCAGTCTCTGGAAAATTGACTGTCTATTTCGCTGATGAAGCAGTCTAATATGGGATATAAGACTGATTTGCACACTGTTAAGCAGGCAAGCCTAGCAGGCTAAATAACAGTGAAAATCATGAGAGACATTCTTGGCATGAAGGATGTGTGTATAATCTGCACTTTTTACAAACTGAACTACACTAATCTGATACTTAGTTCACTACTGCATCTTACCATACCATCAGGTAAGTTTATCTTAAGTTTGTTCAGAGACCGCAAACAGTCCAGCACAATTGACGATTTCGAGTGAGCCTTCATATCAAGAATGTACTCAAAGAAAGTATAGAAAGTACACAGCTCCCAAGGGTAATGGACCGAAAAAACAAAAAAACAACATGAAGCAATATTCAACTGCTTCCGCAAAACACGAGCAGTTGGCCAAAGCAATAGCAGTGTTGTCTGTCTTAATGAAATAACGACCCTGGCAGTGAATAACCAGTGGCTGGGTCAGCATCTTCTGTTTCAGCAGTTCAACTGCTTGTTCCACCATTTTATCCTGTGTAGCAGTCACAAAAACTCCTACTATCATGTAATTCACCACAAATTGTGGAAAAACGTAAGGTAAAGTTCTGCCGTACTTGTTACTGAGCATTAGGCCTGGAGCTGATCCTGGTGTACAGGCAGTCAGCCCATAGGCGACTTTACCACTCTTGCAGTGCCAGCCCTAAACATAAACTGCTGTGTAAGATAATTATATTAAAAGCATAGCATCATACAGATGGCTCAGTAAGTAAAATTAACCATGAAGTCTGCAAACAGCATTTCAGCAGCTGCCTCAGAACTGAGTTGTGGCATCTTACTTCCCCGACATGGAGGAGCTGGCAACATTTTAATAAGACACGTGAAAGCCACTTTGCCTTTTTTGTCTGAAAATCGACAAAAAGTGGTCGTTAATGACTAAGCAGAGGTGATTGCATAAAGCCATGTATGTGGAAATGAAAATAGTACGTAAAGCTGTCTGAATAACTAGGTTTAGGATACAACTGTGTTGGATAAAGAGCGTCAAAGAAGTTTTAGCTTTTACGGTCAAAAACTTAGTTATCATCTATTCAAATGCAAACTGCAATGAATATGAATTTCAAGCCAAATTGTAAAATATTCAAACTTTTGTACTATTAGAACTACTGCAGCGATTCCAAATGAATTTTGCACAGTTATAAAGACTTCCAATTACTCTTTGTGGGTAGTGTTAAAATGTGACTCACAAATCCAAGATGGCAGATGGCCACGATCTAAAAGAAAATTATTAAATGCAAAATTTCAGCTACTATTTAACCAGTTTTGATGAGCTGTGCATTCTATGGCATGCCAGGATGTACCTTTTTGAGACCACATTGACACTATTTTGTCATGCAGACTTTTGACATGTCGTGGACCAGGTCACCAAGACGTGGTCTGTGAGCAGGAAAAAATTGAAGACCAGGTCACAGTAGCCTTCATCAAACAGTAGGCCTTTGCATAAAGTACAAATACACATCATTGAACTAGTTTTTTTCCAACAGTTTGCTGACTTGGTAGCCTATAAAACTGCATATGAATTGCACAACAAACTGTAATTATATAAAAAAACAAAGGGAACAACTGAGGTTCATGGACCCCCAAAAAACTGAATAGGTATAAGAGATGCCACATGCAAATAAATAGCTGATATTAATTTAGTAGAATTTTACCTTCGTCTAGGTTATCATCAACTGACGCCACACAAGCTTTCAGAGAAGGTTTGGAGGCAGCCAGCTACAGCACCAAAGCTTTGTATATTGGCCATTCTGTGTTTATTCTCTTAGTAATGCCAGTGACTGCTTGATATTCAGCACATACCTAGAGAAAATAATTCCACAAAGTCAACATTACAGTTTTAATGCATGACTACGAGCTAGTGCAGTGCTGCGTACATGCTGTGATATGCGTCTTTCTGCAACATATTACATGAATAGGAATTTCAAGCCAAACTTGTAAATATTCAGACTTTTGTACTATTGTATCAAAATGGCTAAACATAAACATAAACACAAACAGTGCCACATAGTAGTTGTAAGATTCCAGTTTTCTACTGCTAATGATCCTGGAAAATTGTAACCAGGTCACCCCAGTGACAGTGCAGAATGCAGGTAGGGCCGGTTAAAATGCATTACACACCGATGCCATTGATCTCCAGTGACCTTTCGAACACTGAAGCTGGGAAATATAGCATGTGTTATCTGCAAAGTCCAGCCATGCCTACTTTGTAATGTAAGGATTAAATACACATGACAGTATTGTTTTCCCTCTTCATTACCTAAATTAGGCTTATAAACTCTGGGGTTACTATACCAAAGCTCAGCAAATTTTTGACCGATGTGGATGGGTCATAGTAAAATAAGTAAAGTAAATGGAGTATAGCAGTTTGCAAACATGCCTCACTGCTACGGGAACTCAGGGTCCATATGGGATCACACAATGTTATGTGCTACCCAGCAGAGGTCACATTCCCGCCTTCATCCCAGTCAGTTAACTTTGGTACTTAAGGCAGGCAAGGTTGGCTAAATAAGTTAACTGCAGCTCAAAAAGAAAAAGTAATTAAAAACTGCAACTTAAATTAACTGATACAACATCAGGCATATCCTGTAGATGAGGATACTGGCAAAAAATATCTGTGATCTAAGGATTTTCATGGGCAATCCATTCACGTCGCACTGTTATCATAATTGCTTCTGTTTGGCTACTGTTCACATAAACGTCTAGAGAGCTCATCTGTATCATTAGTAGAGCTCACGCTAGCACGTCGTACACAACACATTGTACACAACAGCATTTAACACTTTGCAGTAAGAAAGTCAAGCATGCTAGGAAGAATTGTCAAAATCAGACTTTACTCGTATTTATTAAAGGCAGCAAAGCATAGTACCAAACACAAAACAAACTTAATAAAATGCATAAGCTACAGTTCCAATGCACAGCTGAGTAGACACTGCCACCTCAGCAGAATCTACTAAACCCAGTTTAGTGTTTATTACACCTTTGTACAGCAAATCTCCAACGAAGTTGAACTTGACTTTACCCAACTGTTACATTGCCATGAATGTGCCCATTTGACAACTGAATATACATTAACTGCTGTTGATGTTGGTATGCAAGTGTTTTGTAAATGTTAGTAAAATTGCAAACAACATGAGCATAAAGAATGAATTTTTCAACTCATACTTCATAGAAGGTCCATTAATGGTCCATTCTTCAAAATAATAGAAGGCAAGTGCACAAGAAGATGATGCTTTGGTTTAAGTTTTACACTGTAACAACTGTATAAAACAAGTAATCTTCAGTTACATCTTTCAAGTGTAGAACCACGTCACAAGTAAAACAAGAGCCTAGCCGACGATCTGGGTGAGGCGTTGTCAGTAAGTAGCAAAGACATCCATCTATCCAAGCATGCAAAGATATCTGGGATCCATTGCACCCTGTGACCACAATGCACAAAAGTTGCAGACAGACGGACAGACAGACGGACACTGGCATCATAGCATAAGCGTGGGATTTATATATTATATTTCCCGCTAATGATGAGAAAATATCAAATCCACAAGATGTGACAAATGCAACAAAAATTGCTAGTGAGCATTGTCCTCTGAAACAAAGTTCCCAGTAGCGAGAGGCAAGTATTTTAGAAAAGCAAAATACTGCACTGCTTTCATCGATGGCATCAACCCATGGCCAGGTGGTAGCAGCTTTGACAGTTCAAGTGGTTTGTGTGTTTGCTCAACAGTTACTTTTCCCCAAATCAGCAGGACTTAGTTATTCAGAATATCTAAGCCTAAGCATTTATTGTCACTCAACTCAACTGGAATAATGCCTTCCAGTATAATGTGCAAATGTGTGCATTATGTCCAGTCTACAGTTATCAGTCACACAAAAACATTCCAAATCATTCAATCTACAATATCGCTTTACACCACGACAATGAACTTTGCCTTGTTTCAGCATTTCAGGCAACTCTACCAAGTCTCTACTCTATTCAGTAGCAGTTCTCTTAATAAACAGTTCTTGCCTGAAATTAGTCTGAATTTCATCACTAATGCGCAACACAATGTGCAAAAATAACTGCCAGAGAAAGACTCAGTGAAACCAAGCAAACTATTGAGGGCAAGATTATCACAGGTTACACGACACAGGTTTGCATACAGTGTGGTATGTCCCAACAATCGAAATTCACCAGTAATGCCAACAGAACTTAAATGCTTCAATTTTAAACAAACTTCTCCAATACAGCATCATAACCATACACAGCTAAATCACGGCTGTTGCACACTGCAAGCAGATGTACATTCCCAAAACACACCAACATTCTGTAATACCCCTTGACTTCTAAAGAGGGTTACTAACTCCCAAACCATTGTAAAATAGTTGCAGTTTTATAGAAAATTTGGTAAAATTGCCAAACATGTTATGCTGTTGACAACTGATACCATCCATAAAATCAGTGATAATGCTTGGTTGGGACTTACCCTGCATCAACATACAACTGATTACTCAACAGGCTGTGGAGCGTCTTTTCAAAGATACATACTGAAAAGTGTCATATGCATATCTGGACACTCCACCGTGTGACTTAAGACGTGGAGCAAAACAAACTGACTCTGGCATAACTGCAAGTGGGTGGTGTTCAAAGTATTTATCTATTTTGTATCGAGAAGATAAACTATATAAAGGTTTACAACAGTGCTCTCATTTTTCAGTCACATCACCAGATACATTATCTGCTACAACTTTGTCAACACCAGCAGCTAATAAACTGTGACTTATTTCATTCTGTGTGACAGTTGCTAACGTTGAGGCCATGTCATTAAATGATTGAGTGACTGTGGGTATAATGCCATATGGAATACTGCTGTTGGCTCATAACTGTGCAATAATGGACACTGCATGTGTTCCAACTGTCCTTAAACAGACATCAGTGTAATCAAAAGCTACAAATTGCATCTTCTATATTGCTGTCGAAAATATGGACTTTTTCAGTTGATTCATCAGCATCAAAACTCTTGTTGCTTATTGCCAAAGCATTACTTATGCTATGATATGATTTGTGGTGACACAGTAAGTTAAACACAGTTGCAAGTTCTCTGCTGCATTGCTCCTGACAACATCTAACAGGTATCATTAACTGCCGATTAAATTTATGATGCTTGAAATGCACTCCCAGTTGCTCTATTGAGTCAGTATGATCACCACATAAGTAGCAAGTATACACTGTCACAAATTATTTTTTTTTGCAAAGTATAGATCTTGGTATTCTCGTACTACGTTTAAATGTGGTGCAGAATGCGGATACAATAAAATGCAAATTAACTTTAAATCAACTTCTGTTTTAACAAATACTGTACCTAATTTAAAAAATCTGACTATTTGCACCAAAATTTACAACTGGCAACCAGTAGCATATTTACAATACCCAACCGTTTTGGTATAGGCCTCTGCAGCTGTGATTGGCGGTAGTATCACTTGTGAATATTTATACCGTAGCAAAGGTTTTACGTCACGTAGCTACTTCAACAGGTTATTGTAAATGAAATTTAAAATTGAATAGCAATCTAAAGGATTGTTAATATTTACTGTTTGTTGGACCAAATTGACATTCACATTCTACACAAGTATGAAGTCATCTTGCAAAGCCTGCAGTTGAACTGTGATGGACCATTGTCAACATTGCCGCCGCTGTAGGGCTGCACACTTTTTTTCCAAACACGGGTTTGCATTAGCCTAGTCATATGCGTCGTCTGCCTAAGCCAGCATGAGAACTATTTACAGTTAAACTGCTCAACCATGTTTACAGATGCTGATATAGCACGACATATGGTAACTGCGAGGCCATAACTAAGATTTATTTTTTTGAGGGAGGGAGGTTGGAGTATGACACAGCAAGGCCCAGAGGGCCGAGGTAGACTGGGGTTCTTGGGGAGGAAGCAGAGAGCCCCAACCCCACCAGCTAGGGGTCTGAGGGAGTGCTATAAGCTCTCCCAGTGGGGTCGGGGCTTTTTCGGGGCAAAGCCCCGACTGAAATCAATATCGATATTGCAAGTCCACTTAGTGCAACATTTTGAAAAGTGTTCACTGATTGTCAAGTTAGCCATCTTTAATGCATATTTTATGTGTTTTATGGAATTTCGTTTTGGTGGAGTTGTAATGCAAGTACTTTACTTAAATTCAAATTCTGTTACAAAAAGTGTATAAAGCGATTCTTTGGTTACAACAAGTATGATAGTACCACTGCCGTCCTTATGGAATTGAAACTTCCGACATCTTATACGGTGTTACTCAATTATAGATCTCTGTTTAAAGACTGTTGGATGTCCCATAGTAACTCTCTTGTGTCTTTGGTGTGGAAAGTGTGTATGTTTACACCATGGTCTTTATGTTGGCGACTGTGTTTGTGTTCTTCTTTGTTGGTGTTCTCTGTTCTATTTTACTTTTTCTTTCTTCTATGGATCAATGTGATCTGATACAAATTAATGATTGATTGATTGATTGCTTGATTGAATACTGTAACAGTTAGCACAACAGTACTAATAACGTTGTCATCTCCAGGCACACTTTAATTACAACTACAAATGCGTGGCAAAGCCTAGCATGCAGCCCGCCTGGCATAGCAGTGTCACCCTCTAGCGAACAGCGAAACAAAGATGTACTGATCGACACAGTGCTTAGGAGTGCCACCCACTATAGTGTAAATTAGTAACCTGCCCCAGTTTACCCTCATGCACTCTAAATCAAAAAAAGAGAAAACAATAGCGATAAACACTGGACTACTAGCCGATACATTCAGGAAACTTGGTGATAATCTAATAACAACAAAGATATACTAATTGCGAACTCAAACATGATGGGTTAAATAGTCACACAAAGTGCAGATAAGAAGATACCAAAGTCGATAAGCAGCTGAAGTGTTGGCCATGAAACAAGTCTCACTCTCACACAAAGTGAGACAAAGCAGACTAGCAGTCAGGCATTAACAAATTTTCTATTCCCAAAGAACGTAATGTTTTTTAATAATAACTTGGTTTAAGATCCATTACGTTTATCTTCTTACAGTTTCAGTAATAATTCCACTAATGTATTAAATTTAGTTTTCACAGATACTTTTACCTATAAATTCACTTGACAACAACAAAATAACTGTAATTGGTTTTTAACTACAGCTCATAATTACTTCTATTTCATTCGCACAATTGCAGATAAGAAGGTATATGCTCCATCATTTGTGTTCGTGGCTGGCTGGCATTACCAGTTAAGATTTAGCTTGTCTGCTGGTTCGAAGACTTACATTGCTATACACACATTTTTCGAGATTGTGCAGAGATTTCCTTTTTTTCTGGATGGAGGAGCCAGTGGTCCGTAGTCATGGTGGGCCAAAGCAGAATGACACTTTACAACTTGCACAGGTCTACCACCACCAAAACGACGCCGACCAGACAGGCATGATTTGCGCCGCTTTGTTGCTGTTGGTATACCAAGCCATGTCAGCATTGTGGGCAATGAAAGGGCTGACACTGCCGCCAAATCAGCTCATTACAAATCATTGCCCATTACAAATATGTGAACTTTTTCCTCAGGTCTCCAAGTTCTGCCTTAGCGAATGGCTGGAGATATGGGACTGTTGTGAGGGTAATAAACTCCATTCTATTTACCCCAGAGTTGGCTCTGTGGAGCATAGCAAGAATATGTCGTGCTATTATTCTGTACTTATCAACAGACTCCACATTGGTCATTCTTGATTAACTCACTCGCACATTTTGTGTGGTGATGATCCACCTACTTGTCAATTGTGTGGACTTCCTGTTTCGGTGAGACACATCTTGGTCGAATGTGTCGGTTTGCGGGACATTCGTACAAAATATTTTACAGTGTCTTCTGTTGCGGAGCTGTTTCAAAGTGTCGACAATGGTATTATTATTAATTTTATTAAAGAAGCCCATTTTTGTCACCAACTGTAATGATCGTTATTCCAATTTATATTGGCTCTATAGCCTTGGTATTGCACTTCAATTTTATTTTTTGTTAATTATCATTTGATTTTATTGTCATTGATTTACTCCATTCACTCTCTACCTCTTCATGGCACTGAATAGCCTATAATGTGCTGATGTGCCGTTAAGAAACTACTCACTCACTCACCTGTTGCTGATGGTTGCACCCCTATAATGACTCCACCATGACACCTACCAGAAAAAGCAGTCAACTTCCGGTGTATTTGCAGAGTTATCAAAAGACCACTCTCTGATGCAGCATACATCTGAAGATTGCGATCCATCTTGACAACAGCAGGTTTGAATGCTGCAGGGTTCTCTTGTATGCCTTGCTTCACCTGCCTACACAATTCTACTACACTGCAACACCATTCATAAGCTGGGCATTCTTCTACTGCTGGATCTGCGTTGGGAAACTCACATCGATTATATTATTTCGAAAGCTGTGTCAAGTTTATATTTCTTAAAACAGTTGAAGAGAGCCGGCTTGCCGTCATCACATTTATCACACTTTTATATTACTGTAATTAGACCCATACTTGAATATGCTTCGCCGCTGTGGCATCCTACTCTGACAAAGTCCCAAGCAGAGCGGTTGGAGGCTGTTCAACGCAGGGCTATCAATATCATTTTTGGTTATTCCTCACCCACCCCATATTTTGCTATTTTGGCTATGGCTGGCATTCCATCCCTCCAAGCAAGACGCTTGGATCTTTCCAAGCGTTTCTTCAGAAAAATCTGTCAACCTGAGAGGCAGACATAGGATGATGTACATCCGCTGTCACAGTAAAACAACGTGATGAAGAAGAACCGTGAACAATGGAACCAACATTTACTGAAGCATTCGCGTTACAATCATTCACCAGTTGTGAAGATGAGACAGATGACGCCACCAATGATGCTAACTGCTGCTGTTGGTGGACAGACGGCTCTGATGTTGCTGGTTTCGATTTAGGTTTAAGCTGTTGCAGACGTCGCCGCTCACAACGAGCGTGCTAAGCTGCTTCTGCCTCTGCACGCGTCAAATCAGCGTTAATAAAGACATTGCCACGTATATATTCATCAACAGAATGACGCAGATATTTGGCTGAAGATACAATGTCTTTTGCAATTGCAGCTGACTGAAGCACTACACGTAGCGGCTGTGGTTGGCCATCATTTGTAGTTGGTGACTTGCCGAGTCTTTTACACTGAATGATAGATACTGACATCCATCCCAAACTCATCAAACACAAACTTGTTGATCTTGTACATTGTATTTTGTTGTTTGCATTGCGATTCTCTAGGCCTAGCTGCAATCAGGTGGTTTCTGACTGCTTTTGAAACATTAAACTTACTTTACTTACTTACTTACGTATCAAAACTGCACTCAGTACGTGCTACATCAGCAGAGGCACTGTCATCAGGTTGTGTGCCATCATGGTGATCAGTCTCGCCAGGCGTATGTGCACTATGTGGAACCATCTTTAGTGGTGACAACCAACCAGCACTGGGCTTCTTACCAGTGGCAACCTCAAACATTACTGAACGACTGTCCTTGTTAGCCACTTTTAGTCCCGGTGACACAGAGCAGCTGCTGCTGTCAACTTTGCACATAACGGCTGAGATGTGTTTGCATAACACTCCAGACGAGCCCACAAAACAACTGCAAACACCCTTGGTGATATCCACGGTGTATGTTACACCAGACTGTGTAGCACTGGGAACTACAGAGCAGCCTTCACTGTCATCAACAATGCTGTCAAGATCAAGATCTACTGCTGCAGCTGCGGGCATCATCTGTTTCAGCAGAACTTTAGAGTACCTGCCATTAGCAAAGTCCAACAGCCGGCACTCCATGTACTGCTCGTACCATGTCACCCCAGAAGTTGAGTTACATTGTATGCCATACGCTATCTCGTATGTCAAAGTTTTGTCTCGATGAGTGGCAAGAGATACGGAACTGTTATGAGAACAATAAGCTTCATTCAGTTTATCAAACTGTTGGCTCTGTTACACCAAAGTAAAAGTATCTGTCGTCGCGATTGCGTTGTCATCAATAGACTTCAATTGGTCATTCTCGCTTAACACATTCTTATTTATTCTCTAATGATGAAGTGAGGTGCCACTCAGGCC
>Ga0209782_1001686_pt1 | contig 11782 bp, 8 predicted proteins | sample WorMetmaBAHAMAS1_FD_187390 | JGI IMG/M metagenome (GOLD analysis project Ga0209782, IMG submission 187390) | Marine gutless worms symbiont microbial communities from Max Planck institute for Marine Microbiology, Germany - Inanidrilus... | ecosystem: Host-associated > Annelida > Digestive system >... | reverse complement strand
ATCGGTAAAATATATAGCCCTTCCGGCAAGTTTGCCGAGCGGGCTAAATAATAATAGAGCAGCAATGCATCAATGAAATTTTGTATGATGAAACACACTGAGACTCCAAACTGGCTGTTCAAACATTCAAATTTTGGAAAATCAAAGATGGCGTATGAACTCCATTTGAAAAAAAATCGTTAAACACGATATCTCAGCAGTCATCAAGACTAACAACAAGCTATGCTATTGTGGAGGGACCGTACAACGCACTTTTCAATAGAAATCTTGCAAGTACGAATCATCCAATCTGAAAAAGATTGCAATCGATAAATGACCTTGAAGCGTGTACAGTACACCCAAGGTCAATTGATGCTTTTATATAGGCCATATGTCACTTCCTGATAGCGGCCTGTTGTTAACATGTTTCTATGCAGCACCGTTTTTAGCGCGAGGTGTAATATATACAACTAGTGCCTATGCTATGATGCCAGTGTCCGTCTGTCTGTCCGTCTGTGACGGAACTGCACTGGTACATTATACCTAATTTAGTTTTCAAATTCCGATCTCACTTTACTGCGCATTGTGGCCGCCGTGCTGCTGGCGGACGCCGTGCTCAGTGGCGCCGTGCTGCTCGCCGTGCTGCTTGCGGGTGGATCATCTTGCGCCATACTAGCCAGTGCAAGACTCTCTTGTTTTAGATACTACCACTTTTGAAATGAACGTGACTGCCTGTGATCTTGAGAACTCGTTCGTTTTTGACAATGATGCTTAATTCACAAGCCATATATGCTTTGTAATTTAAATGTAAAGATATCGTATTTGAATCATGCTTTGTTTATAATTATAGGTATTACTAAGGTTTTAAACAGCAAAAGTGAGCTTCAGACTCACTCAAGGTCATTGGAAATCATGCCATTCGATAGGCCATACATGATTTCCTATTTGTCTTTCATTGCAACCATGTCTCTATCTTGCACCATTTCCAAGATATTATTGCTTATTTCCCAAAATTTAAAGACGTCACGTGACCAAGACTATGCACACTCAAGGGACAATTTGTAATCCCAATGCTAAATCATCACATGGCAAACCTGTGTGTAAAATTTGAAGACTCTAGTTTGGACCATTCTGGAGATATATATTTGGGAGGGGGATTGAGAATATAAATGGGTCACGTGACCATAACCATGCCTCTTTCGAGGACGGTTCATAGTTGGTGGGCTGGGACTAGCTACGATCAAGCTGTGTACTAAATTTCAAATCTCTACGTTCACCCATTACGAACATAAGAAATGCGACAAAAATACAGGAATTAGGGTGGTTGGGAGCGGGGTTAGGGGTCACTCGATGTCATCTGCAACATAGCCATTCGACCGAGCACATATGACTTCCTATTTGACTTTAACAGCAACTATACATCTATCTTGTACAGTTTTCGAGTTTTAGTCGCTTATTTCCGGAAATTTAAAGACGTCACGTGACCGTGACCACGCCAACTTAAGGGAAAGTTTGTAATCCCAATGCTAAAATATTACATGGCGAGACAGTGTAAAAAATGTGAAGTCTCTCACTTTAGCCATTCCAAAGATATTTTAAAAGAAACTAATAATATAAATGGGTCATGTGAGCATATCATGCCATTTGGGGGTGGTTATTCATTTGTTTCGTAATACTTGATATAGCCTACCCGTGTACTAAATTTGACAGCTCTAGCTTAAGCCATTCCTCAGATATGGATGAGAGGTCCAAAATTTAAAATAGATCACGTGACGTATACACGCCCCTTTCGGAGTCAGTTTGTCCTCAGTAGATAGTGATTAGCCTGATTTTGAGGAGTTGCTGGACGAGTCCGACCACCGGCTGTTCTGGAAGATTTTGAACAATTAAAATTGCACACTACATAAACTCTTCCCTCTACAGTCTACAGCATCGCAGCACTACTATCTGAGACGACGCACGCACGACAGACAGCTGCCAACTCAAACTAGTCATCTGTGTAATAAAAACTTCGTTACACGAGCACTGTATAAAGACTGTTATTGAATTCCTACTTGTTTGTATTGTGTATACCAAACTATCTTGTGTTCTACTGCGGTATGTCAGTTTTACTAATAAAGAATGAATGATTGAATGAATGACCAACATGTGTACCAAATTTAAAACCTCTACGTTTACCCTGTACGAAGATATGAAAGGGGACAAAAAATGCAAAAATATGGGTGGTTTGGGGGTTAGTCGTCACCCAAGGTCATCAGCAACATAACCATTCGATAGCGCATATACGACGTCGTGTTCGACTTTAATAGAAACTATGCGTCTATCTTGTACCATTTTCGAGTTATAGCAAGTTATTTGTCGAAAGTGGCCGATTTCAACCAGCCCCACCTACATCTATCACCCCCGTAGGGGGTGACCCCGTTCGAATTTTGTGGCAATCTTTAGCATAGAGTCCCTGGGCTATCATGCAGCATTATTTGCGTCATCCCACGTTTAGCCTTTTTCATACAATACCTGAATGTGTCAGACAGACACACACACACGATCGCGTGCGCGCGCGCAAAGGCAGCATAGGCCTATACCCTGCTAGCATAGCGTTGCTCGGTAAAAAGTAGAAATGTTTGGAGTATTCAAATATGACATAAACTGCAATTGTACTTACCCAAGCTGACATTGTTGTCTTAACACGATGATTTAGATGTTGAACAATAGTGGTTAGCAGAACGGCGAATACGCATATGATAATGAAAAAAAGGAAGTATGTAACTGCAACGTGCACAATGCATTATTTATTTTACGTCATACTTTTTAGCAATCGTCTATTTTAATTTTACAAACGAACTAGAAATGCGAGGCAAAGCCTAGAGTATAGCCAGTTCGGCGCCGTAGTGTCGCCAGCTAGTGAATACTTATGAAAAAAAACTTACTCACTGATCACGTCAGTTCCTAACAGTCCGCCCCCTAACGGTTGTAGCTTAACTGTGATAAAAAATTTTTGACGCTGGCCATATAAATTTTTACGTCTTAAACTCCGGATCACTGAACCGAATCTCACTAAATTCTGACACAATTGATGACTGATAAAAAAACTCTAAAATCGGAATTCCGATATTCTTATTCATTTTCGAACGCTAGCGTGACGAATAGACTACGATCGTCAAATTAAAGCCGAGTTGCAACTCAACTTCCATTTTTTACCCAGTTTTCCGCCGAAACTACGGGCCCGATCTTCACCAAAATTTTACACTATATAGTGCGTTAGTGTAGCTATTAAACCAAACATATACAAAGCGTTAGTGCATTCCGTTCCAAAACGCCAGAGCAACGAGTGAAGGTTGTCGATTTTGACGTCTACCAAAATGCTCAAAAATTAATTGGTTACTATAGCAACGTCCCTTTGGCTACTGCAAAATTTATGTCAGTTTTGTAATCCCCATGCATGTGACTACTTACACTGAAAGGCTGATGAAGATCGGTCTAGTAGTTATTGAGATATTCGGTCGGATATGCCGATTTTTGCTATCTCGTCGAAAAAAGTGCAGTTATTACCCTCACAATCTCTGGAATTACTGGACCGAATGTCACCAAAATTGTGCACAATGTACTGAAATTTATTCTGTTTAATGTTTTGAAATCAGAATTGCGATAATGTTATCCTTTTTGGAATGGCAGCACGACAAATGAGATTGGACTGCAAAAAATGCATTTTTTTGACTTTATTTGGTTGCCATGGCAACGTCCCTTGAGAAATCTAAAAAGAGATCCAGATCGCTCATACACACACAAATACTATCATTTGGTGCAAAGGTCACGAAAATCGGCTTATTTGGTGGATCCTGAGATAATTTGTCTCCGTTTAAAAAATAGAAGAAACTAGAAATACATGGCAAATTCTAGCGCATAGCCTGCTCTGCACCATAGTGTCGCTCCCCTAGCAAGTAGTAGCAAAACACAACTGTGCTTCCACCTAGCAAACGTAGATAGACTAACCCAAGTGCTGATTGACACTTGTTGTACACAGTTGATTCGCGTGAACTCTCAATATACTGATCAGAAACCCACCAAATCTCTACCAGGTGTGGCCTGATCATTGCTGCTGTTAATGCGCCCATCAGTGTTCCAATGCTTCATGGCGTTTCTGAATGTCAGCATGACGCATGCAGATGTGTAGGTCGATTTTCGCCAGATAGAGGTACTTAGGTAATATTATTAGGGGCCTACCCTCACAATCTCTGGAATTACTGGACGATCGTCAAATTGAAGCCAAGTTGCAGCGCAATTTCCATCTATTACAATGTTCTCCACCGAAACTACTGGACCGATCTTCACGATAATTTCACACGATATACACTGTGTCTCAAAAAAATGACAATGACGTTCTACGCTATAACTTCAGTGCACATTAACCGATTTTGATAATTTTTGGCAGAGATATTGCTGAATGAATATGCTATTAAATGGTAATTTGTTATCCCACCTCTCCTAACTAATGTCTCTGCACTACCTTGGGAATCAAGAACCCCAAAAATGGGTCTTTTTAGTCATGCTCAAAAATGACATTGGTTTGGTTTGCTATATCTTCAACACTCATCAACCAATTTTGATAATATTTTGTATACAATCAGATCATACTATTAAGTACAGTATGCAAATAATAATTGTTTTTCGACTTGCCATTTTTGTGTAACACCAGTTCGTCAACAACATCAGTGCGGGCGTCGCGTCATCTGCACTGCCGGAACGACGGTCGACCAACCAGTAACCCATAGCGATTCCAACAACTTGTAGATGCTGCGGACATTTTAGCTTTTTCTGCATGGGAAACTCTCTGACTAAATGCCTAGCATTGTAGTCTTTCAACTCAAACAAATTTTTAATCCGAATCTTATCTTCTTTAGTAAATGGCATGTTGACTAACAAACAGTGACGTTGAAAATGTGTCATTTCTGCCTTAGCAATTTCGCAGCCAATTAAGGACGTACTACCAAACGGACACGATAAATTATGATAACGCAAGCTCTGTAGCTGCCAATAATTATTAAAATTGGTTGATGAATGTGGAAGATATAGCAAGCAAAATCAGTGTTATTTTCGGTATACAGCATGACTGAAAAGACCAAATTTCTGGGTTCATGTTTCCCCAGGTAGTGCAGGGACACTAGCAAGGGGAGGTGGGATAACAAATCACCATTTAATAGCGTACTCACTCAGCAACATCTCTGCACAAAATTACTAAAATCGGTTAATGTGCGTTGAAGTTATAGTGTGCTACATCATTGTCGTTTTTTTTAGACACGGTGTAGTGGCATTACTGGCGCTATTTAATCATGCATATACATGGCGTTATCCCATTCCGTTTCTGAATGCCAGAGTGATAAGGGCAAGGGGGTAGGTAATTCTGCCACAAAATTGGTTGCCATGGCATCGTCCCTTAAGATATCGGAAAAAGAAGGTCGGATTGATCATCTGCAATTCAATGCCTACCAGTGGTGCAAAGATTGTGAAATTGGTCAAGCGGATCCCAAGATACTTCGGCTCCGAGCGAAAAAGTCTGGTAGGACACAAAACTGGTTGCCATGGCAACGTCGCTTAAGATATTGAAAAAAAATCAGATCTATCATCTACACCCAAAACGCTTTCATATGGTGTAAAAATTGCAAAAATCGCACGTGGTTTGTTTTTTGGTGGACATGGCAACGTTCCTTTCGGAATCGGAAAAACTGGACTGGATGAAGAAAATTCACACAAATTCCTTCCATTAGGTGAAAAGATCGTGAAAATCGGTCCTGAGATAGCTTTGCTCATAGTAAAAAGAAGAAATTAACGCAAGCAAAATATATTGCCCTTCTGGCAAGTTTGCCGAGCAGGCTAAGTTACGGAAGGTAAAATATATATCCCGGTCGGCAGGTATGCTGAGCTGCCTAAACTAGGTGGGTGGCAATTATCCGCCGTGCGATTGCCACTGAAAGTCGACCACCGTCCCCCTGTGGGATACAAAGCAATTTGGCGGTACTCAAAAATTTCCGTGTTTTCACGTAAGTTCCAATAGCCGTTTTTGGAGGAGGGTACAGCCCCTAAATAATAACTGCTACAGGTAGTGTTTCGTGGCTGAAAAATTATACACTGGATGTACGGGCCTTACAGCAGAAAATTTTGCACTAGTGGACAAAATCCAAAAATTTCGCGCAAAATTTATAATTTGCCGACTTTCTCCCTAGGTTGCGTCAAAACTGGTTGGGGTGCCATCAAATTTAGTACCATCTTTAGCCCATTTATCGCAGATGAAAGATCTGCTATTCATTTGTCGATATGTCGAGCCATTTCGAAGTCATGAGTTTCCGATTGACGGCCGTTAGGCAAACTTTGTGAAATTTTGGGGTTTTCCCCGCCATTTTTTTGGAAGGGGGGGGTCGAAAATTAAAATTTCTAAACCTAGCTCATCTGCCCGTCCCCCACACGAAATTTCTGTGAAAATTTCGTGGCGATCCGTTGAGGGACGAACGTTTACGGCCTGGGTACCAATAAAGATAAAAAGGTAAAAGGGCAAAATATAAGTCGATACACCTCCCGATGGTCGACTAATTAACTCAAGGAAGTTTGCCGTCAAGTTGTCAAGATTGCCGAGCGAGCTAAATAAATGGTATATTCACTAAGTCCGCTCTGCATACTGTGACCCTATAGAAAGTTCAACAACTTTCTAGAGGAATCATCACCGCTGTTAAGCTTAAATTCCACAGCACCATTATTTTTCCTCGTGAGGAACTGGTCCTGTGCAGTGTCCCCTAACAATTTCTAAAGATATCAGAAGACAACTGTGTGTAATTAGTAACTGTGAAAATTTTAATTTTATGGCATGTCTTAAGAGACTACAACTGACCAATGATTGGCGTGGCTGTGGAAGAAGATGGAAGCTTGTCGCTGACGATTATTTGATATACGGACATCGCCAGCAAGACCGTCACACCTGCAAATGTGTACATTGTCCACTTGGTGACGCATTCAAATTCATTTTTTGAGCCACACTGCAATAAAACAGTGCCTTCGCACTGCCTGCATATCTCCATACACTGCCTGTAAAAAGGTAAAGTTTTCCCATACTTGTTACCAAGCGTTGAGTCCGGAGCTGATCCCGGTGTACCGGCAGTCAGCCTGCAGGTGACTTTAAGCCATTTACTCAGCAGTAGGCTGTCATTACTTTCTGCTAGGCCTGTGGTTACCTCCGTAGCTTTCACCAGATAGCACCACATGGTTGCACACATCCGATTCAAGCTTACTACCAAGTGTACCATTAAAATGACAGTAAAGTACAATGTAGAATGACAGTATAATTGTATTAATTGATGCAGCTGGTAGGTTAGAATGCTCTCATACCGATATCAAGTCTCTCGCTGTTGCTTGGCAGTAGTATATAAGTGACGATAGCGACGAGTGAGAGAAGAAAACACGGTACAATGAGGTTCACAACGTAGTAGCGAGGCTTGCGATGAATATATAATTTGATAATGACCACAGGATAATGGCCAATCTTCTTGTTTTCAATGACATCGATTGCTGTTAAAACATAGTCATATGCCACATTCTATATCAATCGGTCGAAGTGTGGTTGTGCTTAACATATACCGAGGCTAAACCAACATTGCCATATTTGGTAATACACTTGTGCATGCACGATTAACTGGGTTACCCAGAGCCTGGGGTAGTGCAGTCTAAGGACAGTTGAAAGCAAGTAAAATCACGTGGGCCGGCAACAACTTACACATGCAGTTTGAACTAGAAACGTGTGGCACATGGTAGCGACTTGATGATCGATAAAAGCACTGAAATTGGAATTCCAACGTTCCAATTCGTTTTCGAATGCCAGCATCGCGAATAGACGACAATCGTCAAACTGAAGCCAAGTTGCAGTGCAACTTCCATTTGTTAGCCTGATCTCCACTGAAACTACGGAACCAATCTTCACCAAAATTTTACACAATATAGTGGCATTAGTGGGGCTATTAAATCATTCATATCCAACGCGTTATTGCATTCCTTTTCAGAACGCCAGAGCAACGAGTGAAGTTGGTCGATTTTGACGTCTGCCAAAATGCTCAAAGATAAATTGGTTACCATAGCAACGTCCCTTGGGTGACCACAAAACTATGTCAGTTTTGTAATTGCCATACATGTGACTACTTATGCTGAAAGCCCCACAAAGTTTGGTCTAACAGTTGCTGACATATTTGATCGGACACGCCAATTTTTGCTGTCTCATCCAAAAAGGTGCATATTTTACCCTCGCAATGTCTGAGGTTACTGGACAAATTATCCCCACAATTGTATACAATGTAGAGAAATTCATTCTATTCATAAATGAACGATGTGTCGCTTCCTATGTTTATTTACTTAGCTGCTATAAAGTAAAAGTAGAGTAATATGGCCGGTTCTAGACGATTGCCATCTTGGACCACGCCAACTTTCAAAGAATACTGAATTTCTAAATTAGCAATTAGTGGTCCAAGATGGTGGCAGTCTAGAACCTGCCCTATTACTCTACTGGTCTGCATACTTTGTTGTATCTTCATCAAATTTTAGAATAGGTAGAAATGTGATTGCAGATGTTCGACCAGACCAACGTTGGCCTGTAAGCAACAGAAGACTACTTCTATCCAATTTTTCTAGAACAGAGGTGAACACTAATGTTTTGATGACTTTGCAATATTCAGTTGATTTTGCTAATTTGTGATCAACTGCTAAATGTGCAAGCATCAAAGGGGAAAATAGCCACGTCGCGATTATTGCCATAAATATAACTTTATCAATCACAAGGTAGTAAAGAATGTAATGACGCACATTCTAGATTCCACTCGTCTGATTCGAAATAGTATTTATAGATGTCCCTTGACTGAAGAAAGACGATTCTTAGTGCATTGTCCTGCAAAACCCATGACTCAAAGATAAGTGAGCATCTTTGATCATCGAATGGAAACCATCTGACATCGACGACACAGCGAATTGCGGACTCTTCGAAACGCGGTTTCCAACGACATCGGCCATCATAATGAATTGTTACGTAGTTTGACTGCGGCGTAATTTCATTATCTTCTGCCACTTTTGCACTAGCATTAATGAACACAAAACAATTGCAGGGTGGGCCAAAAAACCCAGACTGTTTTTGAGAGTTGATAACTTTTTTAGATGAAATTCTGAAACTTATTAGCACATATCATAGGACTTTTTCTTGTTAACTGTCACAAAGTTATCAACTGTTAAAAACAGTCCGTTTTTGGCCTACCCTCTATAAACAAAAACGTACTGGAGATGCCAAAGTTACGCAACTTAGCGGACAGTATAACAGCGGAACAATGCATGCATGTTGAACATATAACAACATATTAAAATGCAAATTACCAAATATAGCCATTGCCAAGCAGTTACAAAATTGTCAGCATGCCCATATTTATCCCTCCCATTCCAGTAAAGAATAGGGGGAAAATAAATGGGAGAAGAAAGAGTAGCAATGGGTAATAACTGGGCAAATTTGGAGTGTTTAAGGGGTTTTTGTACCTATCTTTCATGATGGCCAAATTCGGTGTAATACAGTACATACATATTCTACACTTAAATATCAAATTTTGTCTATTTCTAGGAAACGACCAAGCCAAAGTTGATATGGTAGTATTGAGATGTTGCTTTAACTTTGAACAATAAGCCAAAAGTGTGATGCACATGGTCTGAGCACACCCAAATAGTGTGGATAGTCTCTGTGAACCAGAAGGGTGTAGGCGGTAGAATATAACTAGAATTCTTACGTGTTATTTAACAGCAGTTCTGGTACCCATATTTCTGATGAACGGACTTGTAGTGAGCGGCTATATTCGCTTATATTCCACTGCATGCGATAGTCATACCATTCCTAAATATTCACACTATTATTATTGCAAAAACTTATAGTTTAAAACAGTTTATAAGAAAAACAGTGGTTTTATATTGGTTTAGTAAAATAGCAGGCTAAAAAGTAGCACCTATCGTTGAAGACAATGCAATAACTTTTAACCCTAGTGTTACAATGGTATTTTTAAAACGTACGTTGCAATTGTGGGGGTAAATGACCCCCAGGTGTATCTCGGGTTCTGTGCCACCTAGAGCTAAAATTCCAAAGGCTATACCCATGTTTTCGGGGATAAGCTTTTCATCGGTCTCGATGCTAACCTTGTCTGGTGACTCCTTTACTGTCTGGTGACTCCTTTACCCCAAAATTCAAGATGGCACCCGAAAACCGGAAGTAGTGTTATTTTGGCACGTGTGGTTGTATTTGAAAAATATCTTAGTCGATTATTATGTTTTTTGGGTCAGCAAATTGAATCCCAGTATTGTTATTTAGACCACAATTCATCTTGATGTCACATTTCAAGATGACAACGGAAAAGCACCACAACCACACTGAATCTGAGATCGTATACATACAAACACAGTAAACGTTATGTGCAAAACTGAACGTACTTCTGGTTTGTGGTCGCCATCGTGAAAGATTGATTTGCAGTAGATTCTAACGGCATCTATCTAGCTTCTGTATCTTTCACATCCCCTAAAAACTACGCTGTGATGTGAGCAACATTTGCCGAACTGAATCTACTTCCGCATTTTGTCCGCTATATTTATTTCTGGTGTGACGGCGACACCTGGCGATGTGAATGCTATTGCCATTGAAAAGTTCATCTTTAAAACAGTTGGAATTTTGTTTTTATATGCCTTAGAAACCAAATAACACCTTAATCTAGGATTTTCGAGCTTTTTTAGTTGGATGTCCATTTTCCAACCGCCATATTGGAAATACTAATGGAGATATCTCAAATTTTTTCAGCATTTTTTAGCCCACATATGTTCAAGAAAAGTCACAAAAGCCTTTATCACAATTCCAAGCGGTTTCAGAGCAACAGGATAAAAAGTGCATCTGGGGGTAAAATACCCCCCAATTGCAACTTAAGGGTTAAGTAGAGGCTAAAGTTATCGACTGGCACAAGTTTGCATGATTGTTTCCAGTCGCAAACACTTCCATATACTAAATTTTGTTACATGCGAGTAAAACTAATCATAACTAAATTTCAAACTGTTAACTTAATGTTTGCTAACCACTAGCATTTGGTAAAATTTCTATAGATAATGTTATGGATCTGACGGAGTATCAGGCAACACACATATTACACGTAGTTATAGTATCTTTAGTATTCTAGTTTTTTTGCAAAAAGTGTAAAAATTGCTGTGTATGTAGCTTAAAATTACTTACTATAACCATAAAGTATTGCAGCCATAAAACGCCACGAATTTCTTCCTACAAAAAATATATGTCGCAAACATATTAATCCAACGCAATCGATACAAGTACAGTCATTCATGTGCATAGTACATTTATGATTGGTACCAAAAACTGTTTGTGGTTACGTCCCCATCATGCATTTCCATTTACACACACTGCTTCAAAACCTTCAAACACTATATATACGCATCGCATACACTTATAGTCACAAATTACCTTAGCATTAATGTAACACTATTAAACTAGAAATGCGTGGCAAAGCCTAGCCTATAGCCCGCTCGGCGCCATAGTGTCGCCCCTCTAGCGAATACATGTGAAAAACACTTACTTACAGATCACCTGAGTGTCTAACAGCCCCATTCCATAGCGAACATAGAAAATAGGAAAAATATCATAGGGGTACGGTTTTTTAACCACAGTGTAGTTTTGCACTTTCCTGGTCCAATGGGACGTCTCATGTTGCACTATCTCAGCATCAGTTGAACATGCACCTGAAAATGACGTCAC
>Ga0209782_1001685_pt1 | contig 11783 bp, 5 predicted proteins | sample WorMetmaBAHAMAS1_FD_187390 | JGI IMG/M metagenome (GOLD analysis project Ga0209782, IMG submission 187390) | Marine gutless worms symbiont microbial communities from Max Planck institute for Marine Microbiology, Germany - Inanidrilus... | ecosystem: Host-associated > Annelida > Digestive system >... | reverse complement strand
GCGGTCGGTCTGTGCGGTCTTAACGGCTGACTGTTATCGACAGATAATTAGCGCGCGGCGGTCGTAATTAGCGTGGTCCGACCGCACGACCGCACAGTCATCGGACTGTGCGGTCGTGTGCGGTCGTGCGGTCGGCTTTTAGTGAGACCCGTTTAGGGTTAGTACGGTTAGGGTTTAGGGTTAGGGATAAGATTGGTGTTAGGATTAGCTCTGGTGTTAGGGTTAGCACATTTTACTTTTCGTCACACCAGCAGCCCGCATCCCCGCAGGCCCGCATTTTACCAACCTGTTGCAGGCACCCCTATAATAATTCAAGTGACGTATAAAACCCAAACTGCTAATAATAACTATTAACTTCCTTACCTGACAACAACCACAAAAAGTGACGCCGGAACACTAATCTAAGCCGACAATCAACCGGTAACAACAACTTAAAATAAAATCGTTAAACTTAACTTTCGTTTACAAACAGAATCATACTCAACATGCAAATAAAAATCGTACCCCGTATACGATAAACACACTGGAGATGAACCATTTTTTGGAACTTCGCACGTAATTTATTTGTCACTTGTCATCACTGTTGTGCGTATGTCTCAGCTGTTACTGTTGCAACATCTTCACTGAATCTGAAAACCTTTTACCCATAGTTATGGTTGAATCCAAATGTGCATTAGACGACGTAGACGTAGAGAAATGACTGATTGTTTTTGATTTGATTGATTGATCGATTGGTTGATTGACTGAATGATTGTTTGATTGACTGATTGGAACAGACTGCTGATTTGATTGACTGCTTGATTGATTGATGGATTGATTGATTGATTGACTGACTGACTTTTGGGCCTATATTTGCACCTTTTTGAGTACCTAATGCAGCTTACTGATACACTTAGCCACATCATCTCCCACAAAAAGGATACCGATGAACCAATCACAAATTCAAACTTTGTCCTCCCTCACAGAGCAAGTCGTCCTTTGCCCGTAGCAACTCGTCCGTCGGGACACAAAAAAGCGTTTTTTAGGCCCTGGCTAAAGGTCCCTCGAGTGGGTCCGGGCCCCGGCCGCCAAACGATTTTGGGGCATTCTAGGCACAATTTTGCATCTTTCTGGGTGCCAAAATGATGAAGAATTTCCTGATTTGTTCTCCATTTGAAGGCCGTTTTCACAGTATTGATGTAATTGACATAATAATAAAAATGTGACCAGAAATGATGAATGACAAGTTCACCAGCTCATAACTGACGTAAAATGAACGAAAACTTCAATTTATTGTTTCATTGTCGAGTTATTATATTGCCAGGCCACCAGCGGGGTGGGGGAGAGGGGGTATTGCCCCCTGGATCCGCCACTGCATCTGCATACCAAGTTTTAGCGAAATCAGCTAAACAATTTTTGATATACCATTTTTTTATTTTCTGCCATCTTACATTTTGTTGGATGCACATTTGGATCACTAATGGAAAATACTTGGGAAGCTATATTGTGCAAAATGTGGTTGTGATCAATGCAATAGTTTCAATGATATGGAAGTTTTTATATTTTGTGTATTTGGCTTATAAATGCTTATTCACAACTTGATTCCCAAAATTGATATTCTGGGGATTTCACCCCTAAATGGGAAAAGTATTGATTGAACCTCACAAAGAGACCCTTGGCTAGTGACTAGCGCCCGGAGGTGGAAGTGCTACTGTAGAATCGCCCGTGTGTGTTCACACAATAACTGTTGAACAAAACTAATAAACTATGACCTAAATATATGACTTACTGACCCGAGTTGGTCAAGTTAGTAGTTCACAGTTTCAACAAAAATGCCCCTTTTCACCTAAAACTCGGACAATCAGATCAAGCGATGTGGATGAAAAGTAGGCACGAACTGAGAACTGTAACAAAAGTGGCAAAGTGGTTGTTATAGCACATCAAAGACGGCCTTGCTAACTCAACAAAAAAATGCAATGCAATGTTTCATCATGTCTAAATATCGTCCTTCTTTTGTCAATACGATAAACAATGCCATATATCGCTGTCTTTCAGTCGTTATATTCATCAGTTAGCCAAGGTACCAGTGACACAACATAATTTCGTAGTACAAGTGGAATGCGATACTCAACAATTCAGCAATATGGTTAACACAAAACACAGTGTCGACCATTGATGACTTGGATGAATACTGGATAAACAAAAGTACGAAAAACTGTAGCTAACAGCGTGTGTAGGATTTAAGAAACCAGTTCAATTTAGTCTGATACTCTCTTAAACCGATGTTCTCAGAGGTTGAGGCTTGGCAGAAAAGTTGGGTTATTAGGCAATAATTACTGAAATTGTCCTTTGGAGATGAAGGATGACTGCAGATAATCAGGAAGAGTATTTCCGATGTCTATTCACCAACGTTCTGTCCGTAGGAACGTCTATTACTGACAACTTTTATCCGGGTCGCTTTGTGAAAGCGGCTCTGTAAATTACCCAGCGACATTGTTTTTATTGTTGTTGTTAGGGATTATGTTACTGCTGCTGCTGCTTTAATGGCTTGCAGCTCAACAAACACTCCATCTAAACCCAAACTCATTATAGATTGCAGAACACCAATAGGAAGTCGTACCTTGCCACTCAAACACAACCATCGCTGTGCTACTCTGATAACAGCAAGTGGCCCATTCCCAAAATTACATCTGGTACCTGTGACCTGCCTATTACCAACATTTGGACTTGTTCAGTATAGAATTTTGAGAAATTCTCACTGTGGGTGTAAAATGTCCCCCTTAAATATGCAATTGACTAGAACCAGTTACTGTAGCACTAATCTTTTTAACGATTTTTTTTACCCAACAAAGGAAGTTTAAGATCAAGCTGTTTCTTGGTAAAAAGCCCACCAGTTACAAACATTTGTCAAAATAAAAAATCCTATTAACAAATTTTAAAAAATCCCAAAACTAGGGAAATTGTTTACTATACTTTTTAAAAGTACTGAAATCTACTGATCATCTACTATGTGTATAAAATGACAACATCCAGAACAAAGTGTTATGACAGGACAGTAAACGGAAATAGACCCAAAGACAGCTACACGAAATAACGGATGTAAACACAGACGTAAAGGTACAACTGATATCTATCTATGTACAAATTTTTGTAACTACTCTATGGTACTTGTGCATCAGTAGACATGTGATGTGCAATAAACAAGCATAAAATTCACAACATTTTAAATATTTATTCACGACACGAGAAGAGTGAGATCCCAAATAACTCGTTTAAAACCCTGGATATAATGTATCAAAAACGAAATCATGTTTTTCTTCAATCCTCATAATTTATCACACTCAATTACACATAGTAACAGGCAGATGACTAGATATGCAACAGTTGTACTGATGATAACAAGATTGCTCAAAGTAATTTCAGGAAAGGCCGTGTCGCTTGATGCTACTTTCTCCCTAGGCCTTACCATAACATCCCCCACCCAAAAAAATTGCCTCTTCCAATGCAGAATCTGGAACCCCATCAAATACCTAGTTCTTCAGGTCCACCTGATCCATCATCCTAAACAGCAGTTTGATTGAATCGGCCATTTTCTACAATACACGCTTGTTACCAATGGACAGACAGACAGAGAGAACAAACAGGGAACTTGACAGACCATTTACATTGTATGTGCGACAATGAAGTGTTATCAACGTAAATACGATGACATTTTATCAGGGTTCCCACTCAAATCTCAGAATGAAAATTCAGAACCATTTCACGACTTTTCTGGACATAATATTCCACAAAATCGGCACCTACTTTTAGAACGTTTCGTGATTCAACCTAAGTCACAGTGTGAAACTACATGCAACAGCCTTATTGTCAATGATGACCATTGCAAATATAACAGTACTACTATATAATTTGCTTCATAAGGGCCTAACTAAAGCACCGCAACCAACGTATTAACCTGATGGATTTTTCAGCACCTTTGTGATAAAATATCGGCAATTTTTCAGGACTTTTTCGGGACCAATTTCCAATTTAAAGACTTTTCAGGGCCTGATTTTTCAGTCTCCAAAACTTGGGACTTCTCATGACCAGTGGAAACCCTGTTTTGTCAACGGCCTTTCAGCAAAATACTGTAAGAGACAGTCCAACAAACAACCAGAAAACACAATCTTCTTGCCACAGAGTACAACCAAAGTACAAAATCTGCTGTTACTGTAGCAGACAGAACAGTGCAGGCAACTAGGCGGATAATAAAAATTTTTTCGCAAACATCTCGTACTGGTATTTTCTCTATCACAACACATACAATCAAAACATATCATCGGTACAAATCTAACACACATAAATAAATATAAATTATGATGACGTTAACAAAAAATATCTACTGGCTGAATTATAGCAAACAAAAATGTGCCGAGACTACAAAACAAACAAACAACAGAGTGATAGCAATAAGAAGACACAGGCATTTTGTGCGGCACAGTACACAGGTAGTGAAGCATCGCACATCGTCATAAGTGCATGTTAGTGCAGTGAAATCATTTCTTTTGTGATTTTTGTAGACAAAACAATGAAGACAGAACATCACTATACCATGAAAAACAAACAAATCACAACCAAGACACAGGTGTGTGTGCTATCTAATGACAAGTTTGCTGATGTCATGTATTGCTACAGAGGGGCGGTTTGTGGGGCAGGGCCCAAATACAAAATTGTATCTGGTAAAAGATTTAAAGAAAAGATAAAATGGGTGGAGAGATAACATTTTTGTGATTTTTTTTAGACAAATAACCGAGGTTATACTTGGTTTAATACTAGAATACATTTAAAACATGACTACAGCACGTCCCTAATAAGTTACCATACATCTTGTTGATACGGACAGGTGTAGCAATATGAAATATGTCATTGTAACACACATACAGCAACTCAGTAAATATTATCATCATATATTAAGGACCAATGACTGCATTTACTGTCACAATCCGTGCCGAGAGTACACTGAACAGAAATAGAGATAACTCTGACAGTACAGACTCCGGACCGCCGCTTCACGTTCACTGCTGTACAAGTGGGTACTATAATAAGTAAGTAAGTAAACGACTTATATAGCGCCAGGTCTTAAGATGAATCAGGGCGCATGTGTGGTCACTATAATAACAGATGAGGTAGAAACTGCACAATGATCGACCAACAATATGAAACAACTTGGATGAAATCGTCTGATCTACAGGGTGGCATAAAAAAACATCATACAATTGGCTAGCATGAGTAATACCACAGCAGTATATTAATGCTATGAATGACACAAAATGCCGATCAATTTTCACGAATTGTAAGATTCGGCAGCAAATTTGTACCTACATTATTTACCAAAGATCAAACTGAACTTGAAGCATGTCACCACATCACCACATTGTGAAATATATGGCATCTTTCGCATCATGGACCCAGTTTTTTGTGCCACCACGTACAACAACTCGGCTAATTGTGAAACAGATACAACGAAACCAAAACAGAAAAATGAGTCTTGAAAATAACTTGCCAGAAAACTGTGTCATAAGCACGAAAATATTTTTAAACATGTCAAGCAATGTCTTTTTCTGTCATGGTATTTTCTCTTTCTTAAACCATAAAACTCGAGATATGTTGACCTAAATGTAACATGTTAAATGTAGACATATCAGAGATCATTTGTCATATATACAAAGACATTTAGGATGCGCAAAAAACATTCTATCGCCACAGTAAGACAAAAATTAACACTATAACATTCTTCCCCACAACAAATCTTAACTGATTCTAAGAATTTTTATACAATAAAACTCAACAGCAATGTCTAATTAGAGCATCATTTGAGATCCAGTTCATACCCTAAACAAGCTGCTTAACTTCCTTAAAGAAATATTTGAACTCCTTCCAACGAGTTCAGATTTTTTCCATCAACCTATACATGGAGATCTGCACAGGAAAATGAATCAACTTTTGTAAGTCAAAATAAAATTCCCATTTAAGCCTGCACACCAGTATGAACATTATACAGTTATCATTCCTATCAACGTTACAGATATTTGTTCATATCATGATTATTAACACATCATCACAACATTCACACATCAAATTCCACCACATCAAGGCTTCAATATGTTATATGATTGGCTGGCACGAGTACCATCGTGGCAATTAGCATGCATAATTACTAAAATAACTCGTAAAGCAATGGGCAGTGAGATAGTGATGAGATTGAGATGAGATCTAACATAATAAAAGTTCCGCAAATAATTTACAAAACAACAGATAACAAGTTAATACTCCAAATTAATTTATCATTTTCTGTAATATTTTTGTATGCTGTTAAATAAACACAAGGTAATAGACTAATGCCAAATTTTTATGTCTGTAAATATTTTTAAAAATTTTTTCACCGTAAACTACTGCATTAACAAAAAAAAATAATCTGTAAAGTTACTAACACTCACTGGTTACGATTTAACAATGGTTTTAATAAAATTTATATTACACGAGCCACATTCGCGTGACTGTGGCCCGTGTATCGCACTTCGTGCTCAAGACACAAACAGAAAATCAAACTGTGCAATCTTTATAAAATAGATTGCGCATTCAGGAGTATAATTTACGACATAACCTTCTACCAGTCACAATGTCTATAATTTTTTGCAAGCTGCTCATTTAAACGTCAATGTGAAGTTTAGGATGACGCTTCACGACAAAGCCGTTACAGGGGCAATTTACAATATTGAAAGAGTTCATCATGCTCTTTTAAATTTCCAATAGTCTTGTGTGAGTTGTGTTTTGTTTTACATTTTCAGTTTTATTGTTCTATTGGCAATGCTGTTTGTTGATCTTGTACATTGTATTTTGTTGTTTGAATTGCGATTGTCTAGGCCTAGCTGCAATCAAGTGGTTTCTGACTGCTTTTGAAACATTAAACTTACTTACTTACTTACAAAGTATTGAGTGCACAGACTAATAATGTCAAGACTAACTAGAGTGATGTTTAATGGTCACTTTACCAGAGCAATCTCGGCAAACCGGCATCAGGAAAGCAAACCATTCTGGATTTCAAAGAAACGAGATGGGTCGGCAGGGACAAAACTCCACCACTACGCTAAGCCGTCAACCATGCTAGCACCTTATCAGTCAATTTTTACATGCCAAATACTCTTCCTTCAAAAACAGAATCAAAGTAATAAAGGCAAGCTGTAGATTTTTTTAATGAAGGTTCAGCATATTTAACGCATGGACATGTTATAGACAAAACGGTTTGACAAAAGACTAAAACTATTAACAAAAAACAATCACATTTCTCACGCTGCGTTGTATCCTGTCATGGACTGGCTACTGGCATTTGATGTCAACACCTAATGATAAATAATTACACGCGGAGAAAGCACACATTGGCGACTGTAATAGAAAATGACTAGTAGACTGATAAACATAGCTGGCTGGCTGTGAGAGAGGCCCCAAAATAGCAAGTTATCAATTAACTCTGTCGCGACATTTCACTGACTTTTGGTCAATTCCATCTTAGTGGTAAGTGGGACTCAGTATAAACAACGATACTGTTTACTTATTTACTTACATAATCGCAATGTTTTCCTCACAATGATCGGTAGATGAGACCGCAATACACTGCATTTGCAGTAATTGTCAGATACGCTACAAAAATTCTGACGACAGCTAACACAATAATAACCATAATATTAGTAACAAATAGCACAATAAAGTAACTCAGAAAAGACATAAAAATTAACAACTAAGTAGCAATAGAAATTGTAAGCCATGTGTCAGAGGCAATGTTCTACACAGCGTGCAAATGCATTCAGCTAACATGTTGCTCTAAACACTGTCGCATTATACCACCAGTAGAAGAGATGCCTATTAGATATTACATTTACTGCTGAAGACGAATTAATTCCACTATTTTTATAGCAGCTGTTTTTTTAACAAAATAATTTGATCATTAACTAAGTTTAGTCCTCAATCGATCGAAAAAAAATCAGCTACTTGCATCTACAAATATTCTCGAAATTATTCCGCAAAACTAGTTATAAAACAGAGATAAACATATATTTGCCGCAATGCAGCAGAGTATGCAGAAATAAAATTACAATTACAACAACAATTGACACCAAATTAACGGCAGCACTAATATACATAGAAAATTCATAAAGGAAATGACAGACGACAATCAAAGAATAAAGCACTGGCCACACATGACTAGAATGCAGTGTACTTGTTAAAGCCGTAGCTACAAGCAGAGGTGATTGGAAATGCTACTAGTAATTTCATTCCTTCCATTCCCATCGGGTAATTCTCACCCCCATTCCTAGCAATTTCTAAATTTGTTCTAATTCCTGTCCAAATGAGAATACTTGGTCTCATTCCCCCTCCAGTACGATTCCCAATGAAATTGACGAAAACAATAATCATTTATATTTCTGTCCTCGTCAATGTCATTTTATGCAACAACTTGACTTCCATAACCTGTCACAATTAGACGAATGTGATCCATAAAAAACACTTGTCCAACTGTGCACAGAGGCTAAACATGACAAAATCTAGCAGCAAAATAGCGGACGCAAACAGGAAATTTTCAGGGCAAATAACATTCCCATTTTATGTCGGACTAGCGATATACCGGTGAGTGACAGAGATACAACGAGCGCCAACGTATCAAGCATTGCGAGGTGCTCAAACGAGAACATGACAGCGTGCTGCAACGGAGACGTATCACATCCTTGTGAGTACGGCTTTGAAGGTGGACGACAACATCTCGTCTGGACAGATCTGACGCATGCTGCCTGAAATGGAGGGACGACAGGACGTCACGGTACACCGCGGCACCCGCAAACACAATAACAACGACGGCAGACGCAGTAATGGCTTCTACGAAATCTGCAACAGCACCACCACGGCCGTTAACCATTTAAACCCTGACAAACAATATTCCAATTCAAGCTTAAAAACCAGACCACAGTGATATATCCTCACCAACCAATATATCGGTCTGGTCAAATACTTAATATACCAAATAATTGAGCCACAATCAGCCCACTACTGAAAGAACACTCGCATGGTACAATGTCGTCACTGGATCAGAGGCGGACTTTCTTCAGCCGCAAGATAAAACTCTTCGTCAAGACTGGAATACTTAAGCTAGAATAAGTGCACTGAAGTTTACGAAAATTAAAGTATGAAAAATTTTCAGTATAAAAAACTAAACTGGTCACTGTTATTGTACTGTGTTTATTTATATCTGAGAAACTTGTATTTGCTAGACAGCAGCACCGGCCGTGGTGCATGGACAACCAGCATGATAAGCCGAACGTTGCTACTCACCATAAAAGAGACGTCTACACATGAGTAGTATCAGGCTGCCGAGTGGTCGTCGAGTCTGTATCACCATTCTCCGACGTCGCAGTCGGGTTTCCCGTCACCGCCATTGCTGCCGTCATGCCCGGCGGGATTTCTGTCGAATCCGTGCGGCCGACGACAAACTGTTTTCCCACCGCAGCTGCTACCGCTGATGGTGGAGTTTCGGTGGAACTGCTGCCGGCGACGTTTTTTCCTGACGTCACTGATTCCGTGACTGGCGGGATTTCCACCACCATGACGTCGTGTGACCCGTCAATCACGCCCGCCGACCTGGGATGTGTCGCCGGGGTTTCCGGATCGTCGACGACATGGCTGGGAGTTCTGCCTGCTCACACATTAACGACGGCATTGTGCTGCCCCCTGGCGAGACACTTTGAGTTTGATTGATTTTAGTTCGATGTCCCACTGGAGTATACAAAATAAATCGATTCAGAGAAGTGCTTCCTCACCAATCACTTGACTGGTACTGAGAACAACTTAACCTAACACAAGAGAAGCAGATAGCTCTGGGTTATAAGTACTCACAAAAATAAACACAAAAAAAACAAAACCTAGATTTGGTTGCCTCTTACAACTTCCAATGTAGATACAGTAAGGCTCCATTCTTATGACTCCCAGGACCCACACAGACGGTAGTCACTTTGAGCGTATGTGCATTATGTGTCGCAGGCTACATATAATATTGTCATCCGCTGCACACAGTTTCACAAAAGATCTCATTCAAATACACTTGCAATAACTGACTGACACTGACAGTCAGCAAAGATCACTGGAAATAACACAAATTTGAGCTATTTTTCACAAATTGCAAGAACTTGCTCACCTATGTTACACTCGTTCAAGCATCAGCTGAAAGCTCACCTGTTGCAGCACTAATCTGATGCTGGTTGCAGTGATGTCGTGTGCCACCGTCAGGCGCCATTGTGACTGTTTATAGCGAGTCTGGCATTTATAAGTATCCAGACTTACTTACTTACTTACTATGGCTCCCGTAATTTCAGCGTTGCAGCTCTTACAATCTGGAATTCTATCCCTTCAGCTCTCCGAATGTGTACCAGCCCTGACACTTTCCACCATCACCTCAAGACCAACTACAGTGTGTATACAGTGCGCCTTACCTCACGCGCCTCAGACTCGGCTTCAACTGACCATTGTGTGCATTTCAAATTATACTTACTTACTTACTTACTAAATTAAAGCCACCGCACAAAGCCGTGTGCTCACCGGGTGGTTCACTGGAGCAGCTGGGACTTGACGTCGTGTAGCTCGGAGTTCCCTCAGTACATGACGTGTGTGTCGGCGTCGACGTCATCGTGTGAGCCGGCGACGACAGCAGCGATTTGTCACTCATTTCAGCCACCGCGACCGCAGCCAACGGCCGCATGGCCAAACCGCTTACCACGTGTCTACATCAGCACAGAATAACGTGGCTGTGGCCATTACGGCCAACTTTGGCCACAGCGACCGCAAACAATGGCCCCATGGCCACGCTGCTTCCCACATGTCTATATCAGCATAAAATAATGTGGCCATTATGGCCAACTTTGGCCTCAGTGGTTAAATGCTGCATGGCCACACCACTGCCCACGTGGATATATCAGCACGTGACAGAATTATCTGACATCTTTTCTTCACCAACTGCTGGAGTACTCATACGTGTGTCGATCCAATGACACTCACATAAGTTCAACTGCAATGGTCCTCAATGCTCTCGCGCTAAAAAACTCCGAGGCATACATAACACACTATCTGACAGACAAATAGGCACTCAAATCAGCAGTAAGTAAGTAAGTAAACGAGTGTACTTGTCGGTGCTGACTGACGGCGGATCGCTGGGAGGCGGGGTAGAGTTGGACAGCAGATCGGGACGACCGCCGACTGCTCCTGTAATCAACATTCGTCTGACGTCAACGACAATCTATCGCACATCCTCCTACTGAACGCTGCTCCTTTCGACTGGCATCACCTCGTCTCCAGAATCAACGCCATTATTCACTCCATCAGTCTAATCGAAGACGTTCTAATTCTACTGTAAAATCCTTGGTATTTGCGTGCCCTTTTCCTCTGATCTTTTTCCCTTCACACTCACAAAAGGGTTGTGACTTATTGAAGCATCGGCCTATCAGTCTAATGGCTGCTACTGGTCCCACAGCATCCGACAAATAACCACAACCTAACCCTGATGACCCTAACCGACCCACGATCCTTAATCATAAACCCTAATTTATCACTCTTTTTACTACGCCACTCACAACCGTAAATAAACATATGACAACTAATGGTACTATAAGTGATTTCCTATGTTCAACAGCGCCGACAGATCTGACGTATCAATTAGTTACACACTCAAAAAACACCGCATGGAACGACCTAACATATTACCACCAACCAGAGCCGATCACTCACAG
>Ga0209782_1001683_pt1 | contig 11791 bp, 11 predicted proteins | sample WorMetmaBAHAMAS1_FD_187390 | JGI IMG/M metagenome (GOLD analysis project Ga0209782, IMG submission 187390) | Marine gutless worms symbiont microbial communities from Max Planck institute for Marine Microbiology, Germany - Inanidrilus... | ecosystem: Host-associated > Annelida > Digestive system... | reverse complement strand
AAATAGGCTTATGATAGTGCAAGCTCCGTAGCTATTTTCTGCCAAAAATTATTAAAATTGGTTGATGAATGTGGAAGATATAGCAAGCAAAATCAGTGTTATTTTTGGTATACAGCATGACAGAAAAGACCAAATATCTGGGTTCATGTTTCCCCAGGTAGTGCAGAGACACTAGCAAGGGGAGGTGAGATAACAAATAACCATTTAATAGCGTACTCACTCAGCAACATCTCTGCAAAAAATTACCAAAATCGGTTAATGTGCGTTGAAGTTATAGTTTGCTACATCATTGTCGTTTTTTTAGACACAGTGTACATAACTACTATTATTACGTGCTGCAACACCTCTATGACATTCCTTGCATTTCCTCTCTATTCATGGCACTCAGTAGCTCCTCTTATTTATTATTTTAATAAAAAACATTTAAAAAATGTTTTTTATTCCTGATTGTTTTTATTTGTCTTGATATTTATATGTATGTAGAATCATTACACATTAATCACGTAAAATGCTAATTTACACAGCTAATTATAAAAAACAAATGCAAATATGTAAAATTAAACTCGGTTCTGTCCAACGCAACAGGACACTACAGTTTGAAAACGGACTAATTGAAACAACCTAAACTGGAATTTGCACTTCTCTTTCTTGTTTCAACCACCACTGAGTACAAAGTCTGCATTGCAAAATTTGTACTTTATAGGGAATTTGTATCAATCCATCAAGAAATGCAGTAGTCAGATCCTAAAATCCACCAAAATATAAATTTGCACCCCTCTCAGAAAAACAACGCATGAAACAGACCACAATTCTGAACCCTGTGCATAATTTGGTGCAACTTGGTATTGAATAGCTGACTTAGTCGTTTGAGAACAATAGCAAAACTAAAATCCGCATTTCTCGAAAATCTGATTTCTATTTCCCGTTTAGTTGATGACCGAGTAGAGTTAATGATGCTTCATTTTCACTCTATACCAAATTTTGGCCAGAACTTGAAAACCTGTTTTTAACAACTATGCATAAAACGCGTGACACAAAGCTCACCTCGGATTTGGCTTTGGCTGACCAAAGTGAAAATCTACAATTATAGTTACTTAGTTACTTACTTACTTAGTTATGTAAGATAACAATAAACATATCAGTTTTTTCAATAACATTTTTCTGTGATATTTCACTGGCATTTTTCTAACTTTCGGACAACTGCATTAAAATTCCATATCTCCAGACATGTGATTACTCTAAATCGTCTGCACCTATTATCACCATCATCATCATCATTTAATATGCACTAGGTGGTTCAACTAATACTGTATACTATACAGGGTGGCTCAAAATAAAATATGCCACCAGACAATATTCAATATCTCTGCAACCAGTGGTCTGATTTTAAAAATTCTTAAAGCTGTCTAATCCTGACACTTCTCTGAATCTAACACTATACAATGTATCTACTGCTCCGTAATTATACAACCACACTACTGTATAAAACAATTACTATATATAAGAAAATTACAATTTTCATCATAGTGCTCGTATTGAAATCAAACAAGAACATAGAAATTTGACACTTCAGACTGTCACAGCTTGCTAACGGTTTAAAACTCGCAAAAACAAAAAAAGTTAAAGTAAAAGTTTATATATCTACAGAATATTTAACTCGGTGCCAATGACATCATAATTATTTGGGTGTTACCCATAAATAATTGAAAATTGTAATTTTCATAGTAACTGTTTTACATGGTAGTATGGTTGTGTCATTAAGGTGCAATGGATACTTTGTAATAACAATAATAATAATATTCCTTTAATTCAGTCAAGTCATAACGCTCGACAACACAGACTAGGCCTACGTCTGTCACGCACGACAGCTGTACATAAGCTGGGCCTAGGCTGCCACGCAGGACAGCCAATGGTGCTTGACCAGTGCTGGGCGGCTGCCGGCTCAGGTCTAGGCCAACCGACCGAGACTCTGTGCCCACCTGAATAGCTGCTGAAGTCTATGCACCCGTAAGCTGGTATCAGCTTACTACTCATTTATTGACCTCGGAAGGATGAAAGGTTGAGTTGACCTAGTTGGCTGACCTGCAGCGGACGGCTTACCCACGTGAGTGGTCACCCGTTAGCTGCAGGTCAGGCGCAGGACAGGGAAAGTTCGCCGGCCAAAGACCGACGTTCTACCACTGAGCCAACGCCACCAATATAGCGTTATATTCAGAGATGTGTCAGAATTAAGCAGTTTCAAGAATTTTTAAACTTAGACCCATGGTTGCGGAGATATTTCATATTGTCTAGTAAGGTATTTTATATTGAGCCACCCTGTATATAAAACATAAAAAGTACTAAATATAAAACCCACGGCAATAAGCTAAAGAATGAGAATGACTGAGACGTTGGCTGTTTGGACTTACCTGCCCTGGAGGATAGCTTTAAACTCGGCACAGATGCGGTTGAAGTCTGGCCTCAGTGCAGGGTCCTCGTGCCAGCAGCTGCCCACCAGCTGCAGCAGCTGGTTGTGCGATGCATTCACTCCAATCTCGCATTTGAGATATGGACGAAACGGAATTTTTTCCGTGCGACATAGACGCATTATTATTTCTGTACAGCAACATTACTGCAGCAGTGTCAAACTAATGACGCAATACACAAACTGCTCTTTGATTACACTCACAACATGTCTTCTATCACGTAGTTACATGTGAAGTGTAAAAGCAGTGATGTTTCTGAAACAATGCAATTTAGTGCAACAGATGTAGTGAAACACTAATCACAAATTATGTATGGCGTCTGGATAGAATAGCGCAATATATGCAATGGCCCACAACAGCACTGTTTTTGATGACCTTGAGTTATTCTTAACCATTGTTGACCTACTGCAAGCCTTTCAATCTTTCGTACAGTTGTGCAGCTGCTGTTGACAAGATTTCAGTTGAAAGCATTGCGTGGTCCTTCACACAGTTGTGCAACACTTAAGCACTACTTAATGACCGTGTTTTCTGTCGATGTCTGTTTGCACTTTTGTACCGAGTTTGTACACAGTTCTTTTCCACAAGATCTGCAAAACTCAAAAAGGTCAGTTGCCTATGCTGCATCACTCTTAAATGCCACAGTGTGGCAAAAAAGTAATAATCTTGTAACTATTGTTTATATTGATTTCACACCATCATTTCAACAAAACTGCACATGCATTATTTTGAGTTTATATCTCGACTACACAGTCCTGTTAAGTGCCAATTTTTCTCCTGTATTCTTGACCAAATTACGCCATCTGAAATGAACCCTGTGATTTTAACGCATTTGAAAATATATACGCAGCAAAATGAGATAGCATCACTGTTTCTACGTGTAAGATGATACTGATGATCAGTTCAACAAAAGTCTCAACACTACCAAGACGACTAGCTGCCAATCTAACATTCTTGTGAGCAGTCCAGTTTTGCTCAAATTACTTCATTGCTTTTGTTTGCATGGATTCGTTACATTGTAGGATTACAACTCGCTGTACAACAAATCCACAACGATTCCATATTACACAACAAATGAAACCAATGGAGTTTGAGTAATTGTATAGTTTGCCAATGCTAACCGAGCTTGCGCACACTTTGATCACCTGCTGTCACCGGCCAGTGGTTAATTGCTGATCAACTGCCAGAACTGTATCAAGATATGACAAAATTGGACATCTTGCTTGCGAACTACATTCTCACAAGCTTTGGATAGCAGCATCTTATTTCCGGAACAAATCCAGCCAACACTTAATTTCAACATGTCAAAGCACGAGGCTAGTGTCATTAAATCATTTTGTTTGTGAAATTCCAGAAGATGAAAAATGCTAAACCTTTTGGCTCGGGCTGATTATCTTCACAGATGAAAAATGGTCCATTGCGATAGAGTATTTCCTGGACAATGATTGCAAAGCTGTACACGTCTCCCTTCTGCGTTCCAGTGATGAACTTGTCGACGCCCTTGTTCTTCTCAATCAGTATCTCAGGTGCAGTCCACAGCATGTCTGACATGCACAACAACTCCATCACTGTATATACACTGTGTCTAAAAAAACAGCAGTGATGTAGCACACTATAAACTTCAATGCACATTATCCGATTATGGTAATTTTTGGCAGACATGTTGCTGAGAGATATGCTATTAAACGATCGTTTGTTATCCCACCTCTACTAACTAGTGTTTCTGCACTACCTGTACCTGGGGAAACATTAACCCCAATCATACCATGTCTTGAACAAGACACTGCTTTGGCTTGCTATATCTTTGACAATCATGAACCAATTTTAATAATTTTTGGCGGCTTAGCCATGGAGTTTGAGCTATCATAAGCCTATTTAGTTTCTCGTGTCCATTTGCTTAACTTAATTAACTTACTGCAAGATTACGAAGGAAGAAATGATGGTGGCGTTGGCTCAGTGGTAGAACGTCGGTCTTTGGCCGACGTACTTTCCCTGTCCTGCGCCCGACCTGCAGCTAACGGATGACCACTCACATGGGTAAGCCGTCCGCTGCAGGTCAGCCAACTAGGTCAACTCAGCCTTTCATCCTTTTGGGGTCGATTAATGAGTAGTAAGCTGATATCATCAGCTTATGGGTGCATAGACTTCAGCTGCTATTTCAGGCGGGCTCAGTGTCAAGGTCGATTGGCCCGGGCCTGAGTCGGCGGCCGCCCAGCGCCGGTCAAGCACCATTGGCTGTCTTGCGTGGCAGCCTAGGCCTAGACTGTGTGTGGCTGACCTGCGTGACAGATGTTGGTCGAGCGTTGTGACTTGGCTATATTAAAGACTATTATTATTATTATTATTATTATTATTTTTGACGTCACTATAGGTGACAAATAATATTTGCACACTGTATCTAATAACAGGACCTTATAGTTTACAAAATATTATCAAAATTGACTGATAAGTGTGGAAGATACAGCAAGCTGAAGCATCATCATTTTTGACACACAGTTTACAGCATAATTTAAAAGACAATTTTTGGGGTTCATGTTTCTCCAGATAGTGCAGAGGCATTAGTTAGGGGAGGTGGGATATCAAATCACCGTTCGATGGCATACTCTCTCAGCAATATTCCTGCCAAAATTACCAAAATTGGTGATGTGGGTTGAAGTTATAGTGTGCAACATGAGTGTCATTTTTTGAGACACAGTGGGTGGGCTAAAAAAACTGGACTGTTTTTGAGAGTTGATAACATTATGATGCTTAGATGCTAGAGTATTGACTTCCGGTTCCGTAATGGCAGTTGTGTTTATTGAAATGTCGAAAATTTGGTTTTAAAACTGTTTCAAAGTGTCGATTGATTATTAAAATTGCGTTAATTACATCGTTGATAACTTGGGTATAACAAACACTGCATTAGTTAAGCTGCACATTTCTTCCACAGGGCCAATCACTCTAACAGGCTGCCCTGCTTCAGTGTCCCGTGTCGACGCGTCGCCTGTCAAACAAAGAGGGGTAACCGTACTGATAGTGGGGGTAGTTCTTCTCCTTAACCTTCTAACAATTTTTTTTGTACAATAGCACTTTTAAAATGTCTAGAGCTAGAATAGGATTGGAAAGTAAGGAATAAAGATTAAGAGGAGAAATTAAGACTTGTGATCAGAAAATTACAATTAAAGATAAGGTAATTCAATGTAAGTAAGTAAGTAAGCTTTATTTGTCTTTGGTAGCCATAAGGCTAGATTAGTTACAATAATACAAATACAAAGATATCACTACTAATACAAATGTGCATACAAGCTAGATTAGCAAGTATATATAACATTAAAATACAATGAATATAAGTATATATATATATATAAACTGCACGAAATATTTACATAAGTGAAATAATGGAATGTCACAATACATTGAGTAGGATAAACATTATTAACACATAACACTCATCACTGATACTTCTGTAGTGCATGGTTAATGAACGAGCAATACCGATTTGTTCGAACCTGGGGGATAGGATAAATAGTAGGATGCTGCAACCGGAGAGAAACAGAAGGATCACGTTTAGGTGGAAGCAGATCATGGAGGCAGTTTTCAGCAAAGGTTGGTGGCATTGCAAATATGAGAAAATAAATTAAGAGGGATATTCAGTGCTCAACTTGGAGAATATTCATTGGTTCTGTGGTGGTTATAACTCAGTGATTGGGCGTGTGCTTCCGAAACTGACAAAATTAAAAATTAAAAAGAATACGCTAAAAAAGAAATGAAAACTATAAACGTGAAGGTTACGGACTTGAAAATTGTGAGTGAGAAACATGGTAATGATTTGGAAAGCATGAAAGCTTATAACATTAAAATAACAGATGACATTAATACATTGAAAAAGGACATTGACAAACAGTTTGTGAAAGTTACAGAGCAGATTGCAGATGTCAGATGTATAATGGCTAACACAAAATCTGATATGTATAAATTTGTTGATGATAAATTTTCATTTGAAGAAGACGACACTACGTAAAAAAATGAGTGAAAGTTGCTGGCAAATATGTCGATGCAAAACTTGGGCAGGTGGCTTCTGAGGTTCAAACTATGCAGAAAGCTCTACAGGACTCAAGGGATGCGGCAAAAGAGGAACAGGATAAGGAAGCTAGAAGAAACAATATTATTGTGTACAGAGTGCCAACGAGTGATGCCCCTCTGGTTGCAGATAGGAACATGGCAGACAAGAGATTCTGTTTAGTTTGAATGTAGGCTTAGATGAAGAAGATATACGTAGAGTTCTGTGGTTGGGCAAAGGAGGGACTACTAGTGCATCTGGCACAACTAGTGCCCCAGCACTCATCCAATCACGATCCAGCTGGGAAACCATACTGCCTAAACTTTAATAATGGAAAATCTCTACAAGCTGAAATAACTGCAAGAAAAATTTAAAGATGTGGTCATTGCCTATAACATGACTAGAAAGAAAGATATCAGTGTAAAACACTAGTGGCAGAAGTTAAATCAACAAGTATATCTGCTAAAGAGTGCGGTGGTGAAATTTTTTATAAGTGCACAGTTGCGCAGACAAAAATGGGTCACGTGAGCAAAACCATACCCCTTTTAGGGGTGATTTGTCATCCCTTTGGCAAGACTTAATATAGTCTCCCTTTTAAAAAAAATTTGAGAGCTCTAGCTTCAGCCATTCCTGGGATATGGATGGGGCACCCAAAATTTGAAAAGTGTCACGTGGCATGACCACGCCCCTTTCATGGACGGTTTGTCATCCGTCGGCTAGGACTAGCTACGATCAACCTGTACACCAAATATGAAGTCTCTACGTTTACTCACTACGAAGATATGAAAGGCGACGAAAAAAGCAAAAAAAATTGGGGTGATTAGGGGGATTAGGGGTCACCCAAGGTCATCGGAAACATCGCCATTTGATAAACCGCGTATGACTTCCTATTCGACTTTAACAGAAACTATGTGTCTATCTTGTACCGTTTTCGAGTTATAGCGAGTTTTTCGTCGAAAGTAGCCAATTTTAACCCACCCCACCTGCATTTATCGCCCCCGTAGAGGGTGATCCCGTTAAAATTTCGCCACGATCTTTGGCATCAGAAAACTAGAGTCATGGGGCTATCGTGCGGCGTTATTTGCGTGATCCTACGTTTAGCCGTTTTGATACAATACCGGGGTGTGACAGACAGACAGACAGACAGACAGACACACACACACAGACTCACGACGACGGCATATACCGCGCTTAGCATAGAGTCGCGCGGTAAAAACTGAACAGGAGGCGGGGGAATGGATTTATCGTGTCAGGGGCCAGCCTGGGTGGATGAAAATCGTCCAGTTCAAGAAAACTCTTTGGATGGATTAATTTCTCGTAATGGGAAAATTAACATGGATAATTTCGAAATTATTTACACCAATGCTGATGGGTTACCGAACAGACTAAATGAATTAAAAGCTTTTGTAAATTCAAACAAAAATAAACCTAAAGTTATTGCAGTGACTGAAGTTAAACATAAAAACAAATGGAACTTGCTTAAAAGTTAACTTACAATTGAAGGTTATAATTTATTTAGTAACAATCTTTTGGGGAATGGACGTGGTGTGGCACTTTATGTTAGGGAGGATGTTCAATGCAATCTGTTATATGTGGATTCTAATTATAATGATTTTGTAGTTCTACAGCTGGAATGTGGTGTTGATGAAAAGTTATTAATTGGGATCTTCTATAGGAGAACGAATAACTCAAAGATTCAGATGAGGAGTTTTACTCATTAATGAATTTAATATGTAATAAGTTTAAATATAAAAAAAATTGGTCGGAGATTTTAATTTCTCCCACATTGATTGGAGTTCAGTTCAGGGTAACAGCAGTTCTTGCTTTACATGTAATAAATTTGTTGTTTTGCAAAAAAAAATTCTTAACACAACATGTTCAATTAGCTACCAGAGCAAGAGGAACAGATACCCCGCACTTATTAGATTTAGTTATAACCGATACACCGGACATTATTCAGGATATTACTATTCACGGCCCTTTGGGAAAGAGTGATCATGCTGTATTAAAGATTAAATGTAAATTAGATATGCAGACGGTGGATAACTGTATAGGTAAACTGAATTATGAAAAGGTGATTATGAAAAGTTAAGAAAAAGCTTACATATAGATTGGGCTCAGGTGTTTGGCGATTTTGACAATGATGTTGACAAAAAGTGGGATTATCTAAAAAGTTCTCTTATTTCAGGTATACAAAATTATATACCCACAATCAGTTACTTTCAACAGTGGAAAAAACCCAAATGGAAATGTACACTTAATGAAAAGGTAAGAAGTTTAATTCGAAAAAATCTAGACTATGGAATAGATATATTGAGACTAAAAGTTCTGAAGTTCATAAGGAGTATAAGAAGGTACGTAATGAAGTTCGTAAACAAACACGCCTTATACAAAAAAACAGTGTGAAGTTGCAAAGCAATGTAAGACTAATCCTAAAAAAATTCTGGAAATATATTAATAGTAAGTCAAAATCGCAATGAAATCTTTATGAAATATTTTCTGGATAATGACTTTTTTAGTAACAAGCGATTTGGTTTTTTAAAGGGCAGATCTACTGTTTTGCAGTTATTAAATATTATTGATGAGTGGCCACTTAATTTGGATTTAGGAGGACAAATTAATTGCATATATATGGATTTAAAAAGGCTTTTGATAAGGTTCCTCACAGACGTTTGATCAGTAAATTACATTCATATGGAATTCATAGCAAAATAATCTGGTGGATTACAGATTTTCTAGAAAAAAGGCAAATTTAGAGTTACAGTCAATGGCAAATTTTCTTCATGGTATGATGTACTAAGTGGTATACCACAAGGTAGCATTTTGGGTCCTCTTTTATTTATAACCTACAGTGTGTCTCAAAAAAACGACACTGATGTAGCAAACTATAACTTCAATGCACATCAACCGATTTTGGTAATTTTTTGCAGATATCTTGCTGAGTGAGTACGCTATTTAATGGTGATTTGTTATCCCACCTCTCCCTTGCTAGTGTCTCTGCACTACCTGGGGAAACATGAACCTCAGAAATAGGGTCTCTTCAGTCATGCTGTACACCAAAAATAACACGGATTTTGCTTGCTATATCTTCCACATTCAGCAACCAATTTTAATAATTTTTGGCAGAAAATAGCTGTGGTGTTTGAGCTATTATCATGTCCGTTTGCTATTACGTCCTTAATTTGCTGTGAAATTACGAAGGCAAAAATGACACATTTTCAACGTCACTGGTTGTTTGTAAACATGCCATTTACTAAAGAAGATAAGATTCTGATTAAAAATATGTTTGAGTTGAAAGGCTACAATGCTGGGCATTTAGTCAGAGAGTTTCCTAGAAAAGGCTAAAATGTTAGCAGCATCTACAAGTTGTTGCAATAGCTACGGGTTACTGGTTGGTCGACCGTTGTCCCGGCAATGGCAGATGACGAGGCACCCGCATTGATCTTGTTGACAAACTGTTACACAAAAATGGTTAGTCAAGAAATAATAATTGTGTATTTTTTTCTTCTTCTTTTTCTTACTATGGACCATGTGTCTGAAATAAAGACATGATGATGATGATGATAATTATATGCATACTGTACTTAATAATATGACCTTATTGTGTACAAAATATTATCAAAATTGGTCGACGAATGTTGAAGATATAGCAAGCCAAAGCAATGCATTTGAATATTCTTTGCCTAATTTGCACAAATCTTCACTACACGTGAAATTATGCTAAATTTGCCAAAAAGCATAAATTTTACCCAACTTTTAGCAGCAGTATAACACCAGCATGTGAGAGACAGACGTATGCCAACATACAGCTCTAAATCTTAAGATAAATAGACTTCATTCAATAACATTAGTCCTATCAATGAACCAATTACAGTTGCTCCTCATACTGTATGTCCACACTTCGTTTGGTGCCTGCAGTTTCAGCGTTGCAGCTCCTACAATCTGGAATTCTTTCCCTCCAGCCCTCCTAATTTGTACCATCCCTTACATCTTCTGCCATCACCTCAAGGTCCACTATTTCCAGCAGGCCTTCCTATATCCACTTAGCGCCTTCCTCTTGCAACTCACAATTAGGCTTTGGCTTACCATTGTGTGCATTTACAAATTACATTAACTTACTTACACAGATAATACTAACCCATTGCAATGACTCCGAGTAATCACGAAGTTGCGATCTTCTCCACTGTATGAATACTTGAAACTTCTTACAGCAAATAATATGCAGTCTGATCTTTTGGACCCAGGAAGTCGTTCATGAGGTTTATGCTATAGCATCAATGTGAAGTTAGCAACTTAGGAATTTATCTATCTGAAAGTTGGCAGTAGTATGACATTCTGGACAAATGGCAACATCAGTGGTTAAAAATCATGCAAAATTTCTTTTTCTTACTTATTTAGTTTACATGTGACAAACAATATCAGTGAATTAACAAACCTGAATATTTTTCATGTTCCGTAGCATAGTCTTTAATTCTGTAAGTGCAGAGTCCAAAGTCGGATATTTTGAGTGTCCAGCGGAAATTGAGCAGACAGCTGCTACTTTTCAGCATCCCATGAATCTTCAGTGGACTTTTATGTATGTAGTCCATTCCCTACATTGTTCACGTCCACATCGGTTGTGTTACAAGAGGTTCGGCTGTCTCAAAGAAACCAAGCAGCATTCGGTATTATTTCAGAACTGTGCTCAACTATACTCCACCTCATGGCTGGCCAGTAGGGGACTGAGATGTTGTGATGAACCTGCCAATCTGCCCATATATTAGTCTCTCTGTCTGCCTGTGAGCATATCTCATCAACCACACACCCAAAATTTACCAAATTTTATATGCCTGTAGCCTGTGACCATTGTTTGTTTTCTTTCATATTTCAATAAAAACGCATTTTTATGTTTTTTTTATTTTTCGATGCTTTTGTTATAAAAACATTTTTGTAGCTTATGCAAAATCCTTATATATTCTATTATGTTACAAACAAATTTGCAATCAGTTGCTGTGATGTTACTTTAACATGTTTAATATTTTGAGTATTTCCGTGTAATCACATTGATCTATCACAATTACTCTGCACTGCAATAATTTAGCCCACTCAGCAAACTTGTCGAAAGGGCTATATACAAAATCGTTCCTGAATGTACTGCACTTGATTCAGTTAGTTTAATAGCGGAAATTGTTTATAAAACTAGAAATGCGTGGCAAAGCCTAGCGTATAGCCCGCTCGGCGCCACAGTGTCGCCCCCTAGCAAGACAAAACCGTGCTACCATCTGGCAAAAGAATGCATGTAGTATCAGTT
>Ga0209782_1001682_pt1 | contig 11791 bp, 9 predicted proteins | sample WorMetmaBAHAMAS1_FD_187390 | JGI IMG/M metagenome (GOLD analysis project Ga0209782, IMG submission 187390) | Marine gutless worms symbiont microbial communities from Max Planck institute for Marine Microbiology, Germany - Inanidrilus... | ecosystem: Host-associated > Annelida > Digestive system >... | reverse complement strand
CTACTAGGCCCTCTTGTATTTATTAATTTTATTGACATCTGTTATGCACAGCACAGTCGATCTGTTTTTATGTATGACTGGGCATTAGAAAGTTTACTAGCCTGTAGGGGCCTAGGCTATGTATGCAACAAAGTTGCAGATCACTGGCTGTAGGGCATCACAGTTCATACAGGTTATACTTCCAACAGCTGCCAATATTGACGTCAGTCGGTGAATCTCGCCTGCTGAGCGAAAACTTGCCGCCATCGGCTGTCATTCACGCTGTCGACATGTTCTTGGCTCCTTCGGCATTGTTATTGTTAGCCATATTTCACTCAACAGCCGACTTACCAATCAAATCAAATTTTTAGCAGAAATCAAGCATATAAAAACAAGGCGACGGCAGTTCCGTTAAGCCTAAATTCTACGGGAGCAGTTTCCTCGTAGCATCATGGTAACATGTTACGAGGATGTCGGTCGACTTCCCCGTTTAGCTTGCCACGCGTTTACCTGATTGGTCGGCCAGTGGTTTGCTGCCGTGTAGTGCTGCCCGTTTGTCCGTGTGTCGTGTCGTTCTCCAAATTCCACGAGCACGACACGCACGACTAGTTGCGGACATGTTACCGACACGCCAGACCAGCTTGACACGTCGAGATGGTCACAAAGTCGCTAACATCCTCGTAGTATTTCTAGCGAGGATACTACGAGCGAACTGCTCCCGTTGAATATATAGGCTTAACTGTTTTACACTTCTCTAAAAACCAATAAAGCAGAGGAAGCGAGGCCATATTTAAAAGTCAGTTCATTTCGGCCGTGCACCGTCCTGGGCCCAGCTATGGAGAACGACGCTGCCCAGGCCGCACAGTCATGTTTATTCTCGTGAGGAATTAAATCCTGTAGAACAATAGAACCATCGACAGCCATGCGAGGTGACTTGCTAGTCGCTATCTCAGCGTTAATTCCAAGTTTTCAAGTTTTTTAATGAAATGAAGAAAAAGCATATGATTACTCCACTGAAATAATTTATTGTCAGCTACATACATTAATCTACAAGTCTAGGTCACCAAGACCAAATTCGATATACCTATCGGCTACTGATAGCCACAATAGGCTGTAGTAAGGTACAGTAGGAGATAGCGGCGAGTGAGAGAGGGAGTTATCATAATGAATTCTGCCCGTGTCGACTCGATCGTTATCCGATGACGTTGATGATGATGATGCTGCCAAGATTCAATCAATAGCGACGGTAAAGCGACTATGGCCTCAGGTGCAGCTGATGAAATGATGCGGGCGACGACCGTAACGAGCGTTGAGCCACGGCTAGCCAGCTAGCTAGCCAGCTGCAGAGCTGATGATGGCCAACAACACAACGATGAATGATCGATAGAACGGCATCTCTCATGCGAAACGCGCGCCTGCACACCTCCACACTTCGCATACACATTATGTATGCCCCGCTGCTGCGATCCGTCCGTCTGTCTGTCTGTCTGTCTGTTTCATGCCCTAGCTCAACAATGATGTGTTTAATTAGGGCTATGATAGATCACTAGAAGCTCCATGCTGAAAGTCGAACTCACTGGTCACCGGAAGTGGCCGAAACAGCAACGAAGCATTCGCCAGCTGGTTGCACTATCGATATTCCCGCCGTCGAACTGCCATCGGTAGCCAACAGCACTCGTTTCGCTGCGCGATACCTTGTTTTTGCCGATTGTTTCATACCTGTTTGAAATATGCCAGTGAATGTCTATACCGGTACGATTTCGTTGATCTGTGGGATTACACAGCGTTATCTGTCACCCGGCAGACGTGATGTCCCCACATTTACCTCGGCCTATTAAAGCTCGTAGTCGAGTTAGCGACCGCAGAGCTAGGGATGCAAGGCTGAGTTGACTTAGGTGGCTTGTACATCGAGATGGTACAGCCGCCCGAAGGTGGTCACCAATTCCAGAACTCATCCCAGGGCTCGTCGTAGAGTAACTGCGTAGATGTGACAAACGACGTTACCGCTTACAAGAAATGAGAAGAATGTGAAGAAAAAGAACGTCGCGGCGGCGGTGTATTTATAGAGCGCCGGCCTGCGGTAGGCGACGTACGTAGGCCACGTGTGTCAATAGCGCGGAACGTGCTGGTCATAACAAGCGGACTCGTCAGGACGAATCACGGATCCACAGAAATAACTAATACCTCACTATAGGCCTAACAGCCTTTCTCACGAAAATATCACTAACGTTTCCGTATTTTCGTTGCTTCGTTACTGTTTGTTTTCGGCGCTTTAGCCTAGTTTTTGTTTTCTGGAAATACGATACGATACGATACGATACTAGAGATTAATGTGCGCTCAAAGCTGGCAGAAGCCAACTTTGTCTACCGCACGGAACCAAAAAAAAACAAAAATTTGTGAATGGAAAAGAAACTACAGACAGAAATGAGATAGGCTGAGAGATAGTGTGTTTGGGGTGTAATCAGGCGGCGGCGGTGGTCGCGGCGTTGCGGTCGGTCAGCAGTACTCGATGCACGTCCAGCTGTCACCGAGTGACGCTGTCGTTGTCGGCGGCCAGGTCGACGTCGTCTGTGATATCTGGAACTGGCAGCCAGAGCGCAGCGTGTTCGTCGTCTGGCTGCGCCGCGCTCACGGCACTGAGCTAGAACTGGGTACCAACGAGCGTGTCGTCGACCAGCTGACAGACAGGTACAGCGCCACCAAGCAGCCTCGACAACCACAAGGATACCGCCGTCTCACCTACATCCTCACCATCAACGGTACGAACGTCTGCCTCTGAATCAGGCAGATTATAGGCGGCCACACACAGCGGCGATAGGCTGCCTCTGGCTCGTGACAAGAACGGATCAAGGACAAATCCACGGAGATGACGGATTTATCCCTCCATCAGTTCCTCTTATTACAACAATGTTAATGTACAGTAAAGTAAACGGAATATAGCGATGGTGACGACCATGTATTTTAGAAAAAAACGGCAGACTTAATCGAGATACCGTTTAGAGTTGTGGGTCGGGTGTGCCGAAGGGACCATGTATTAGATGGAGTCCATCCCCCCTCGGGAAGGGGTAAATCTAGAGGGTGGGTTGGCGCAATGTAGCGTATAGGCGACGCGGCCTCTTCCCAAATTACTGCGTTCAGCAGGCGGTCGCATGTTTATAATTCCGACCTATATGAGCTTTGCCCCGCCCACCAGCAAATCCACCTCTGACGTGTATGACGATGGCGATATAGGCCTAGTGGTTATGCATGTTGGCAGTACGAATTTCACTACTGCCTATTTCGGTCGAATTTTGCCTCTTCCCCCTCACCCATAATATCATTACTTCGATTGTTTGATTATTGTCTGTAAACCGAGCTGGCAATGGCGTGTTGTCGTGGTTCGGCAGATGTCAAGTCTTGTGACTCGGGACAGATCGTCTGCCGTATCCCCGATCAACTGGAAGTTGTCAAGAATTTCACCGTTCTCGGTGAGCTGAAATATAGCTAGCTAAAATGAACAAGACAACAACACCCTTCGCCCCCGCCGCGCAACCTATAACTTACGATGTCAATCTTCATCGTTAGCAAACTCTGGTTGGGATCGATGCACTAGTTTAGGCTGTTGTTATGCGCTGTCGCCATCATATGCATAACGCGTCATAGAGCCCATTGTGTGAAAAAGTGCGACAGCCACAAAACCGGAAGTACATAACGTATCGCAACGCCGCCAGAGGACGATTAAGCATGTGCGACCAGAGTGAACATGCACAGAAAATGACTTGTGTGCCGCGAGTTTTCGAGATGCATGCGAGCGGACAGGCAGGCAAACAGATATCACAATATACTTCCCAGCTCGGCAAGGCACTAACAACAATGTCTAGAAAGCATAGGGCCTTCCTCTAGATGACATAGGATTTGTTCAGCTTTTATTTGTGAATATGGGGACTATATTTTCATGGTGGTGCGTCTGTAACCTGTGTAGCCTGCTGCCGAAGCAAAGACTTAAGTAACGTGGAATAAATGGAGTAAGGCTGCAACGTTTATCACTATTCTCATTTTATCTCAGTTCCATTCAGGTTTATCGTATATTTTCTGTGGTTGTTTTTCCTGGTTTTGATCTTGTTTCCTCAGTACGGTAGCCAATTAAGAGATCATGACTAGAAACAGAGCGTATCCGAAATGACGCATTTTGCACGGCGTGCGACGCTAATCAATCAGTCAGATGAGATGCGATCAAATGGGATGAGTCATGTGAACGCTGGTCACGTGACAGTGCCGGTGAGGTCGGTGCAGCTGCAGTCTGAGTGGTTAGACGGCAGTCGTGCCGAGATGTACGCCGACCAGCGGCCTGTCGTCTTCAACGAGTCGGACGTGCGTCGACTGCGCTGTGTCGTCAACGGCAGCTACCCTCGACCACAAGTCGCCGTCTACGTCGGCGACCATGACGTCACTCGACCATGACGTCACTGGTCAGTTTGTGGCCGACGTCGAGCTGGTGCGTGACGGTGTGCCGCCCTACCTCCGACAACTCTACTACCGACTTGAGCTCACCAATCATCAGTTCCGCATCAGGCATGCAGTCTACTCATCGTCCTCCGTTTAGTCGCGATAACGTACACTGCACGCGCCAGTGCTATTTATATAACTGTCTTGTGTTGTAAATTGTTCATTTAGATATTGTTAATTTTACTGATTTATATTGTCATATTTTATATATTGCTCATAACAAAAGTTTTATTTGTGCCAACGGATTCGGAACTAGTGGCGAGAAAATAAAAGACCTAAAACTAACTAATCCAGGTCGGTAGACGGCCGTTGAAGCGGCGTTTGTGTTTGTAGCCTGTATATGCATGTGTGAGGCACATTTGATGATGATGATGATGATGATGATGGTGGTGGTGGTGGTGGTTGACAGGTATGACTATGATGGACTGACACTGAAGTGCGTGGCACGTGACTCGTTCAACGTTCTGCCGCAGCACACCTCCACCATCATCATCAACCTCGACCCGTGTCAGTTCACCGCATACACTCAATGCGCCTCACTGAAATAATAATGTCTACTTGATGCTTGTTTAGCCCGTTTGGCTAACTTGCCGACCGGGCTATATAGTTTGCCTGCGTTAATTTCTCGTTACAGTTACTGTAGTCGTTGATGGTCGACGTTGACTGTGTTGTAGATCGACCACAGTTGGTCTGTGAGCAGGTGCGCTACACGGCCCGTCTGCACGGCACCGGTGTCACGATGCAGTGCCTCGTGCGCGCTCACCCGGCTATCAACGCGTCACAGGCGGTCTTCAAGTGGACCACACTGGACGGTCGCAATGAATCCATCACTGCCGGACACAGAGACGGATACTGCTTCGCCGACATTCGTCCGGCGGTCCGTCCGTTGTAGTGTTAACGCTCTATCGGTCATTTCACGCCCGCCCCGGCACGGCACGGCACGTGAAAACGGCGATGCGTGACGCCGGATGCAATGCCGTACGGTGTCGTGCGCATTATATTTACGGTTTGAACGGCTCCAGATCGGGTATGGGGGAACCTTAGGCTATGTCTAGTTTGTAGGCCTACAGTAGTTGTTCGAACGGTTTTAAAAACGTGTTAGGCTATAAACCATTCTTTGAGGAGAATGTGCACGTTTTTAAACGTTTTTTTATTCAATGAACGACGTTCTTGTAGCTTTTTGTATTTTATTTGTGTACAATATGCGTATTTTAACGCATTTTATTTTCGGATCGAACGATCGGAACAACTGGATATGTTTTGTACAAGGTGACGCCAAAAACTGGGTCGTTGGCGATTCACGAGTGTCAGAAAGCTATCACTGTCTTTTTCCCGTAATTTTGCCAGACGCTGATCGACTTTCAAAGTCCTTTCAGCGTGAGACATGATGGTGGACTCAGTGATAAATGTATATATCAGCGTTCATTGAAGATCCAAGCATACCGTAAACGACCGTGTTTCTATACTTTCTAGTTAAATAGTGGCACCTTTTTGACTAACAGTTACTGTTTGAGTCACTCTGTACTGGTGAAGAATTTGCTTTTATCTGAAACGTCTAGCTACACACATCAGAAGTACTTATAAATAAATGTGACATTTCTTGCCTTTACGCTTTGTCAAGTTACGTGAAATTTTTGTTTTTTTTTCTTCACGTCCGTGCGTTTGTGGAATTTCGCGTTGTCAGTCGAGTTCTTGGTGCTAGAGTGGTCGGCGCGACCTCAAGTGAGGGCTGTTGGCGATGGTGAGTGTGCAGGTGTTGAAGTCGGAGAGGCTGATGGTGTTGACGATTGACCGCGTGTTCCCGCAGCACTTCCGCCAGTACTACTTCCAGGCACGCAACAAAGCCGGCTCAGACGAGATCAAACTCATCCTCGACCGACGAGGTCTGTCTGTCTGTCTGTCTGTGCTCACCTGTCATCCACTCATACTGAGTGAATTACCTGTCTGTGTCTCGTGTCGTTACGCGCGAACAGCAGGTGTGTCCATACCCTAACTTAAACCTCCAACCCTAGCCCCATAAACTTTCAACACTTATGTCGTCTATGCACAGTGTGTACATATTCTGACATTTCATGAGAATTCACTCACATTCTGTTTGAGTTATCTTGTGTTCTCAAATCAGTCATTGAAACAAACGGCGAACAAAATAATACTTTCCCGCACAAATGGAGACTGTAATAACGACCACTCTATCATTTTACTTTCGACATTTACTGTTCGCATAACCGAGTGAATAATTAGCCCATACAAATGCTGTCGCTAGCAAATGCGTGAGTAGTGATTAGTATACCGTCTGTGACTGTGTAGGCTCTGTGTGTCCGCGCTCTAAAATGAAAATGGCTTGAGCTAGCAATGCCAAACTTGGAAGACATATAGAGCATGGCAGTCGCTCGTCATGTGTTGACCCTCAGGTGAAAAGGTCAAAGGTCGAGGTCATGCGGTCATCAAGTGAGATGCTGGTTATGCATGTCAATGGGACGGTTGGCATTTTCGGCCAAACGTTCGGCGTGACACCTGTGTTACCGGAGAGTCCAGCGTATAACCATAACCCTATTTGAACGTTTATCCAAAATTTCCACCCAGTGGGACTGCTTTGGTTTTCTAGTCGTTGTGTGTTTTGGTTTCAGCTCCAAACAGCGCTACAACGGAGCGTCTGTTGGTGATGACAGTCATTGGCACCGAGTTTCTACACAGTCTCGTCATTGTCTACATATCTCGACGGCATTCTCCTTGATGTAGTAGCAATTTGTAGACGATGCACTTACAATCATTCATCAGCCAGTCGATTCAGTCGCTAACGTTACATAGAGTTGCTTCTATCAGATGTTGTGTTTACTCCGCCGCCTGTATAGTAGGAAAAGCTGGCTGTAACGAGCGTGTCTGAATGCCTGGAAGTTAACGTCTAAACTTCACCAAATTGTCCGTGCATATTGGCTGTGGACTTGCATGGCTCGCTCCTTTTCTGGCGGTTTTGTGTTGACGTCATGTTGGCCCTATGCTGGCGTGACGCTACCACAGCAGTATCGCTGCAATGCTGCGTACGGACTGACACCCTGGTTGGGTGCTGTTCTATATCACGGCGGGCGCAAAGACTAGACGAGCCCCTCGTGCAAGGGTTGCCGAGACAGAGAATGCGATGCATCATTGCATTCGTTTGCGTTCTTTCCATTTTGCTGTTGTTTATATGCTTCCTTGCTGTAGTTTTATCTTATTATTCTAATTCATTTTTTCGTCTTTTCCGTGTACGCTTTACTGCCGAATTTTACTGAAATCAAGCGTGTTTTTGTACAACTGAAACAAAGCACTATCGCTGACAAGACACGTTAGCTATACAATTTTATAGAGTAAACAATATGGGTATATTGTTATTTTTAGCCCGCTCGGCAAACTTGCTGACCGGGCTATATATTTTGCTTGTGTTATTTTTTTAATTTGAGAACAATTATCTCAGGATCCACTGGACCGATTTTTACCATTTTTCACCAAATAATAGATATTTGCATGAATGTGAACGATCCGGACCTTTTTTCCCGAATCCTCAAGGGACGTTGCCATGGCAACCAATTTTATGGCAAAATTTGGTTATATGCATTCATTTGGCAGAGCAGCGTTTAAAAACGGCTTGCAATATCGCCATTCCACTTCAAAAAATTTCAGTGGCAATACATTATCTACATTCGTTCAAATATGATGAAAATCGCTCTAGTAATCCCAGAGATTACGAGGGTAACAAATGCACCTTTTTGGATGACACGGCAAAAATCGGCCTATCTCACCAAATATCTCATCAACTACTGGACCGATCTTCACCAACGTTCCATCGTTGGTAGACGGATGTACGGCGATTACAACACTTAAATAAGTTTCTCGGTAGTCCAAGGGACGTTGATGTAGTAACCAATTAATTTTGGGGGCTTTTTGCAGATGTCAAATTTACCGTCTTCACTATATGCTCTCACGTTCCGAAACGGAATGCACCATCGCCTTGCGGATGCATGCATTAATACCTACACTAATTCCTCTACATCGTGTAAAAGATGGTGAAAATCGGTTCATCAGTTTTCAAGTTAAATAGGAGTAGAAAGTGAAAATTGTGCTGCGACTCGGCCGAAATTTGACGATCGTCGCTCATTTGGCATGCTGGCGTTCCGAAACGGATTGGAAGATCGCAATTTTGATTTTAGAAAAGCAATTGGCAATCATCGCGGTACATTTTGTATAAATTTGGTGTGATTCGGTTCAGTGACCCCGGAGTTTAAGACATAAGAAGTTGTACAGTCGGCGTCGAAAATTTTTCTGGGGTGTCTTCAGGTACGTTCAATATGGGGCGGGGCTACTAGACAATGCGGCGATCAGTAAGTAAGTGTGTTTCATTATTATTCGCTAGGGGGCGACACTACGGCGCCGAGCGAGCTATATGCTGGGCTTTGCCACGCATTTCTAGTTTAGAAATTGGTTATTTGTATACACGAGTACTGTTTTGCCCTTATTAGCAGTTGCTTAATGAATTATGATATTTGCAGTTTCACTGACCTATCCTTGTGTCACAAATATGCAAAAATATATTACTTTATGTTAAATTTAATAGTGACATGCAACTACACTGTGTCTCAAAAAACGACACTGATGTTGCACAACTGATTTTAGTGATTTTTGGCAGAGATGTTGTTGAGAGAGTACACTATCGAACGATAATTTGTTATCCCACCTCTCCTAACTAATGTCTCTGCACTACCTGGAAAAACGTGAACCTCAGGAATTGTCTTTTCATTTATGCCGTATGGCGTGTCTCAAAAATGACGGAGCTTCAGCTTGCTATATCTTTGACATTCATCAACCAATTTTCATAATTTTGTGTAAACAATAAGTTTGTATTATTAAGTACAGTGCGGTAATCTTACTTCTTGTCTAAACATTTTTGTGTGTAGCACCAGTTCGTAAACAAGATCAATGTTGTAAACTATGTGGGCGTTGCATGCATCCTTTTGCCGCTGCCGGGACGATGGTCGAAAGATCCAGTAGCCCGTAGCTTTTGTAACAACGTGTAGACACGACCTTTGCTAGGAAACTCTTTTTAGCATTGTATCATTCTAGCGTGAACTATTTTTAATCAGAATTTTATTTTCTTTAGTAATTGGCATGTTGACATACAACTGGTGACATGAAAAAATAACTCATGTCAGCCTTCGTAAACTCGAAGAAAGTTGGGTAAGTAATAGTGAATGGATATGAGAAATTAAATAGGCTTATCGCAGCACAACCTTCGTAGACAATACCTGCCAAAAATTATTAAAATTAGTTGATGACAGTCGAAGATGTAACAAGCCAAAGCAGTGATGCTGCTGAGACATGGAATGACTGAAGAGACGCAATTTCCGGCTTCATGTTTCCTCAGGTAGTGCAGAGACATTAGTTAGAAGAGGAAAGATAACAAATCACCGTTTGATAGCATACTGTCTCAGCAGCATCAGTGCTAAAAATTACCAAAATCGGTTGATGTGCATTGAAGTTATAGGCCTAGTGTGCTACGTCAGTGTCGTTTTTTAGACAAAATATCATATGTTGATAGAAACATATAAGCTTATTTATGGTAAAAACTTCCCAGTTTACAACCAAGTGTTAGATTGACTGCTGAGTCATAGCTCTAAAACAGCAAAAATCAAAGTAATCGCTCAATTACAATCACAAAACACATGTGCTGTGAGATTTAAATCTGTCAATCACTAGATTTAGATGTAAAACCCAGCAATGTGTTTTGTGATCATAATTTGGCTGGAAAACGCCTATTCACGCCCACAAAATTCGTTTTTTTTCGCTATTAGACCCCCTAGATGGGCTGCAATATCAATGAAAGCCAAGAAAGGCACACCCTTGCGTGAGTCCGCGTCATTTGAGCCATCAAGCGTGAAAATCTGGCGAGTGGTCTGACCTGTAGGTGAGTCACATTAAGGAGGGGTATAAATTATACCCCTATTTAATGTGACTCACATACAGGTCAGACCCCGTATAAATAAACATTTTTGGTTATATTTCACCTATTTGCACAGAATTTTCCCACGGAGGGATTTTCACCAAATGTTGAACAGCTGAATTCGTGGACGTAATCACCTGTGACTAATTTTAGCAATCGGTTAAGAGACGGGGGGGGGTCGAAAATTGAGGGTTCCGTTGACTAAGCCGTTGGCTGTTAACACTCTGCTGACGCAACTGCACAGCTGATTGATTACAATAAAGACAATTTCATCCCAGTTTCACTTACGAAGACTATTCATGTAGTCAATGCATTAGAGTGATTAGACTGATACTGCTCAGCAGGGGCGACTGAAAACGCGAGACTGGAAAACGCGGCACCAAACTGCAGGACTGTAAAATGCGTGAAAAGGCATGTATGGAAAACCAAACGCTGTACATCACATGTAAGTCGCTATGGATGACACAATAGATATGGATGAGCCATTTCAGTCCGTGATTGGTTCAGCACCAGCTACGGATACGCCACTCATGTAATATTTAGTATGTTATAGTATCATTTGTAGTTCATTAGTATTGCACTAGGTTTACAACTGCAGCTTATTACAGACGCAGCACCATGGTGATGGGAGCGACAGAGCAGGCAGCTGAGGCCACGTGCCTCTATACTGCGACACACACACACACACACACACACACACACACGGCAGAGAAGCGTTGATGCCCACAGGAGACAAGAGCAACACTGGCCAGGCGAGGTACCAGGAGACAGACGTCGCAGATGTCTGGATCCCGTTCCGTCGCCGGCTGTGGTTGTTCGTTGTGATCACCAGCAGCAGCCTCCTCAGCTGCCTCATCCGTGTCTATGTCGGAGTCTTGGTCGCATACAACGATGCTGTGTGTGCCGACACTGTGACCGACAGCTCGCAGGAACTGCACTCTGGTGTATTGCACGTCGAATGGCCAGCTGGCCGTGGTTCAGTCGTGCAACGTCTGCCTGATTGTTTTCTGTGGTTTTCTGAAGGTGTCCAAAGAAAGCGAAAAGATTTGGATGCGCCGTCTCAATACGGCGGCGCATGCAGTGAAGCATGGAAACTCTCAACAGCGTTGTTCGTGCGTGAAGTGTTGTCGCGTACCGATAACCTCGCACGACCAATGCTGTTCTTTGTAAGCCATTGTTTCCCCTCTTAAATTTACGTCTGGAAGTGTGTAGGTGGCTATGACTTGATCGGCTTTCGATAACCGGTCCGTTCTCGCGTTTTCCAGTCTCACGTTTTCCAGTCCTGCAGTTTGGTGCCGCGTTTTCTAGACGACGACGGCATATACCGCGCTAGCATAGCGTCGCGCGATAATTAT
>Ga0209782_1001681_pt1 | contig 11794 bp, 14 predicted proteins | sample WorMetmaBAHAMAS1_FD_187390 | JGI IMG/M metagenome (GOLD analysis project Ga0209782, IMG submission 187390) | Marine gutless worms symbiont microbial communities from Max Planck institute for Marine Microbiology, Germany - Inanidrilus... | ecosystem: Host-associated > Annelida > Digestive system... | reverse complement strand
TTACTTCCTTATTTTCCCGTTACTTACTTATTGTTGTCCTCGTTATATATTCTTTGCTCAAGATGGCCGCCGAAAAGGGGGCGTGCCAGAAGCGGAAGTGATCCAAAACCGGCCGTTTATATGCGTCGATCGCTACGGACATTTTCGGACTGAATGGCCTAGCCAGAAAGACTTCACATATCCAGTCAACCAAACTGCTGGATTTTTAATATTTTTGCGAAAAATTATGGAAACAAGAGGCTCTGCTATGGCACAGGAACTGCGCGACGTGCTTGTCAGTAGAAATTCTGCAACTACAAAATATCCTATTTGAAAACTAGAGTCCCGGGCCTATCGTGTGGCATTATTTGCGTGATCCAACGTATATCCCCGCAATGATAGGACCCCCCACGGGGGGGGGGGTCTATGCTTGCAAGAATATACAAACATCGGGAAATTGTCTGAAACGTGTTTTAAACCCAAATTTGGAAAATCAAAAAATTTTCCTGTTTATAAAATTTTTCACAACTCTCCGTGACACCGGAGAGTCAGCACGTCACTCTCCAGTGGCCATTTTCCCATAGGCTTACAATGGGGAACTTCAAAAATTCGTAACTTTTGTTCACCTGGACCAATCTTCCCCAAAAATATATGGGTGACCCCTAGGGCCATACGCCGCGTCACGTGACCGAGTTACAAGTGAATCGGTCCACAAATAAAAATTTAGTACAAAGGTAAAGGTTGCGAATTTTGCCATGCATTGCCATGCATGATTAGATAGGCTTTTTGCATGGGTATTCGCGCGTCAGCGATATTTCTTGTAGTGGAAATCCCTAATTTGGAATTCCCTAGCTATTAACTAATATTTCCGAGGTCGGCAGCGATCATGCGCCATCTTGGAAGATCAAATTTCCTCTGGAATTCCCCATCATCATCCTCAAATGCCGTATTTGCCGTACGGCGAAATTAGGATCTCGGCGGTCCGAAAATCGTCCCGTATCGGAGTTCTCCGAAGAATTCCAGTTCCGCCAATGATGAAATCGAACTCCGGTTCTGCCGGTACCAAATTCTATATCGGAGGAAGTCCTATCAAAACTTCTACCCCGAAACATTAGCCGTCGTTCGGCCTGGGGTTAGGGTCACGTTCCAAGAAAAGGATCCATATCTCAAGTTTCCTAGCACTTCCAGTTTCGGAAAAGTGCTTCCCAGGATCCTCGGCGATCCTGCTATCACGTGACATCCCAAATTTTTATTGCGGAAGAACTTTTTCATAAGAATTTTGGCCATAAATATCGGTTTGGCAATTCATACCAATACAAGAGTCAATATTCGCTATTAGGTGAATTCCCATAGCAAAATTTCAGTGTTCCGGGGTCTGGCAAAGTATATTTTCCAAATACAAATTCCAAAATTTAGTTCTTTGAGATCTGCTAGTTCCAAATGTTCCTCAGCCAAAATTTAGAGTTTTCGCGTATCAGACAATTTCCATTTTAATTTTGAGCTTCTTATTCTAGTTAATAAGTTCAATTTTGGTGTTTTTGAGGTCTTTTATCCCTAATAATTTAGTTCCCGCAATTTAGGTGCTCGACAGTCAGAAATTGAAAATAATCCTAGGGAGGAATAATCCCAGGTAGTCTGGTGGTCTAGAATTGGCCACCCGGTTAATAGGCTGTTCCACGGTTGTCGTCATTCAAACATTCAATCGCTGGATCCTCTCAGATGTTCGGAGCGACTGGCGCCATTGATAACCCGGATGTATATGCTGAATGTGATGTTGCATTGGAGGCGGGCCCCGAGGCTAGGCCCACTCAGCCTCCTCACCCACAGCGGATTGCGGATGTACCTACCGGTGACCCCATAGACTTGGAGCTGTATGGCTCTCCTGATACGGTGAACATAGCGGATATTCTTGGTGTTGACGTAATGCCGCTGTCATCTATTTCTACTTCCGGTCCAGACATGTCTGTGGCTAAGTCTGTTGGCCTAGGTACATCAATGCCAATGATGATAATGATAGAGAAGTTCAGGACATAGCTGCCACTATGCTATAGTTGGGAGATACCACAGCCACGCCGATAGGCTCCGCTCGCTTCCGAGATCCTTCACTGGCATCCAACGTGGGGCATGCCAAACTAGGTGAGTCATCCCTTGGCACTCACCCACTTACGGCACTAGGGCATGCCAACCTAGGTGAGTCACTCCCTGGCACACACCCACCCACGGCGCAGGGATATACGAGTTTGGGTGACACCGCCTCTGGTATGATCCCATAAATGGCATTAGGAAGGTACACTGATTCTGATGATATCGCTTAGGACCGGTTTTGGACCCATAATGTTAGAAGAAGTCGTGATGTTGATTTCGTTTCTGATTTGTCGAAACCCAAGTTCGATTCACGTTCGGAGTATGATCGTTATTTTGCGGAATGAGATAATAGGAGGGAGAGTAGTGCCACGGTTAGTGCTAGTACACAGGTTAGACCACATACTTGGACCCCGATGGTTCCTGATCCTTCATAGTTGGGACCCTACTTGTTGTCCAACATAGGAACACCACCATCGCAGTTCAAGAAGCCCAAGACTCAACCACCAAGGACAGTGGTAACCACTACGGAGATGTACATGAGGCACACCAGTCAGGATGTACTTGTTACGTCCAACCAGGTCACCGACGGTCTTCATCTTCATCCACCTCCACTGGTTCAAGGATCCCTGGTCCACCTCACACTTCTCCATGGTCCAGTGTCCAACATTGGTTAGACGCACTTGATACTCAAGTTCCTCCTCCACCAACGCCGGTTATACCTACTTCTCAGCCAGTCTCTATGTACTCAGGTGTGACTAGCTCCATGCTACTTGGGTACTCTGCTTCTCAGATGGCAGCTCAGAGGGCACGTAGTTCACGCCACAGCCAGTCATCCAGAAGGTCACGCATGAGTAATACATCGGCCGTGGTCATTCAAGGGATGATGGACTTTTCAACTCAGATGTCCAACAACATTTCTCACTTGGCTGATGGGATAAGGATAGATGCCGCCCATCGGGAGGACGCCATGCGTCACGAGTCCCTGGCCCGTGAGCAATGCCACCGGATCCAGGCCAATGAGTGGGATAGAATACAGAGAGATGACGCCCTGGAGAGGGAGATGTTAGCTTTGGAGAGGGATAAAATGCAGAAGCAGGAGGCCACGGAGTTGAGACAGGAAGCTGCTAGAAGGGAAGAGGCAGCTGCGTTAAGGGAAGAAAGGGTGCGAGCTGATGCGTTAGCCAGAGAAGAACTTCGTGTTCGATCGCAGGCTGAAGCTGATGATTGAAATTTGGCAAAAGCGCAGGCTGCAATTAAAGCGAGGACTAAACAGTTTAAACGGCAGGTATTTAACGAGCTTCAACGACAAAAATTTGAAATGGAGATGAAAGTGCAGATAGCACAAATGGAAATGATGGAGAGACGTGAGATAGAGTTCCAACAGGAGAAATTGCGAGAAAAAGATATAACGGCGAAAGAAATGGAAGCGCGTTTGTTGTTGGAGAGGCAGTTAGCCGAAGAAAAACGCAAAACACTCCGACTGGAATACGAGGCCAAATTCTACAGGCATGAACTTGTAGAGTCTCGGAGGTTGGCCTCGATTCCTGAACAGATATCATCAGAGCAAAGGGGACCCGCAAGCACTGGTATACCTCAACCGTATACCTACAGTGTACCTATGCCAGGTCCCACACACTCTCACGGGTTACTTAAGTCATTGCCAAGAGTACCAGAAACTCCTCCTAAGTTTGCTCAGCCTGTGGAGACATCGGCTCTAGGGACGCTTCCGATTCTGGCTTAACCAGTGTTGGGACAACTTAGCATAGTTTCGGAGACATATACAGCACCGACAGTATCACTCAACTTGAGGCCCGTACCTCAAGCTAGGCCTACTGTAGTTAGTTCAAGCGTCGTGGCCCCAGGTGCTGCGGTCTCAACAGCTGCTTGCACAGCACCTAGTTATGTGGTTCCAGTGGCAAATATTCAAACACCAGTCAAGCCACCAGTTGGAACCCTGCCTACACCAGTTCCAACTCAGACTAGCCTAGTTAGTGCTGTCCCACCTGTTGCAACTACCGCTATGTCCCACTTGCTGTGACCTCTGTTAGTATTCCACCTGTCGTGACCACTGTTCAGGCTACTGCTACTTCGAGTGTAAGTACTTCCGTTGCCCCAGTAGTAACTGTTACTGCTGCACCGGCAGCGCCGATCGTTGTTGTAAAACAGCCCCAGCCGACGGAACCTTACACCGGTCAAACTTCTTGGAAGTCTTATAAGAAATATTTTACCTGTTTGGTAATGGGTGGACGACCGAAGTGGAGAAAGCTCAAAATTTGTTAATAGCAATGGAAGGGCCCGCCGCAGTGAGAGGATTTCATTTGGGAAAATTTGGCACGAAGGTTTGGCCATATTGACGAACCTGAGAGGTCTAAGAGACGTTTTGACAATAAAAAGCAGTTAGAGTCTGAAACGATAGAAGTCTTTGAGCAAGGTCTTAGAACTGTCTTTCGTGAGGCTTGGCCCACTGGTGATCCCAAGTCCAAAGAAAATGATTCCATGCTCCAGCGACGTTTCATTGATGGTCTCTTTGACCCAGCGCTCCAACAGTTCCTTAGACTCCATGCCAGGACTGATGACTTTGCCACCACGGTAGGGAAGGCCAGGCAATACATGGATGCCCAGGAACAGGCCAAGGTTGCTGCCATTTCAAAGAAACCAAATGTCAGATTTGCAGTCACAGAGGATCCACCACCTGATAGAATCCAACCAATTCTTGATGGACTCCAGAAGGTGTTGCAGACAATCTTAGATAACCAGAACAGGTCACCTGAGGCTAATGTTGGTGAGAAGGTACCTGGGAATGGAGATTCCAAGAAAGGAAAAGCTAAAGGTAATAGAGTACAGTCACCAGCGAATAGTGATGCCTCCACAAGCACTGCAAATCCAGACTTCAGATATAGAGAACAAGAGCCCAGAGGAAGGCCCAATGAGCTTCAGTGGCTAGACCACGAGATGACAATCAGTTTCTGAGACGAGACTAAGGACGCCAAGGCAATCAGTTTAACCGTTCCTCCTCTGCCGATAGTCAATTCAGACAGCAGCTTCAGGAACGAGATCAACAAGCACGAGGACCCAGATGGAACTCAGGTATTCCCCCTGGTGCCGCAGATTCTCGTCCAAGAGGTCAGGAGAATAGACCATTCCGAAGATGATGTTACGTGTGTGGATGACCGGACTGTCACTCCACTCTTCAATGGAATGATCACCCTCCACCACCAGTATCTCGATCTCAAACACCACCTCCGGCAGTACCAAACCGACTATTGGATCAAGTCTTACCTCAACGTGTGAAAGATACGTTCATACCATGGCGAGGGTATGATGTTTCGGATGTGGACGACTGGATTGTATTGCCAGCTTACATCGACAGTATGAAGATGAGTCAAGACCTCGAGAGAACACACCGTCAACTTCTACAGCTCCAGCAGGTCCATCAAACTTGCTGCGGGGCTCGAGTCAGGGCGAGCGGACCCCGCCGAATCCACCTCGCCCTCGGAAAGACTAAGTCCTACCTTTGTTGTAATAGGAACCCAGACGGACCTGATTGTTGTTGATCGACTGAATCCAATAGTCAACTTCTTGGATAGCTCCGAATGTACTTTCGAATCTTCAAGTATTGTGCATTGTTTTCAATATCAGCCAGATCATCATTTCCCGAAATTGCCCAAAATTCCAGTAATTAGTCAAGGAGTTCGAGTTCCTATTATCATTGACACAGGTGCTGAGATTTCGATTTTGAGCTCTGAGTTTGTTGCAAGTTTGTTTCCTGATGACGACTTGAGTACCAACACCCGAGCCGTTAGAAACTTGGTTGGAGGACTAGTTTCTGTCTATGGACCAATTGAGTTGACAGTAGTAGTTTGTGGACTGACGTTGGAACATCCTTTCTTCTACTGTGATGATAACCCCACTTTTCTGATGGGAATAGATCTTCTGACATGAGCCGCTTTAACGATTGATTGTGAATTCCGTTGTGTTTGGTTAAAGCACACTCTTCGATGTCACATACGACAGGATTTGGCAGATGCGACTGCGAAACCTACTGTTCATGTAAATGCTGATAAGTTTTTGGATACGGTTCCTCCCTTTCCTGTTTTGTTTCCTGATGTTGAGACTAGAGAGTCCCCGAGTGATCACATTGACGAGTTAACATTGACCCAGCTTTCGATGGCCCTGAACCTCCCAGTTCCAGAGAGTGATTGTGAGCGTAGTTCGATTTCAGACCTTGTTCTTGATGAGATCCAGACTGAGAGTACTTCCGTGAGACCGTCCCCCTTGACCGCCATCGATGTTGGAGTTCAGTGCGACGAATCTTCAGTTGTGATCATGTGGGATGACCCTGTTATGTCTACAGATCGTTCTTGTACCAGTATGTTATCTTCTAGTGATATAGTTTGTCCAGTCCAGTCTACGTTGAATCCTCCGGCACCCAGTTTCATGACTACGTTTGAACCAAGTCCCGCCAGTCTTGCACGAACCAGGAACCATAGTCTTTGCAGTTCAGCACTTGCATGTCTTGGTAGTTGGGAATCCAGTCCCACTGTCTCTGGTCCTGTTGAGAATTCGATTAGTTTATCACCACCCAGGGATGACCATGACGAGGACGTCATCCTGTTGAAGTCCCACTTCAACCCCGGTGGTCCAAAATTCCCAGTTCAGGAGCGCGAACCAGACGTTGAGCATACCGTTTCCGCACCGACAGTTCAAGGTCTTCCAGAACATGTTACTCACCTCTTTCTCGATACCTTTCTACAGGCTGATTTTCCAATTGAGGCAACCAACGGTCTTAAGCAGGTATTGATTGATCATCAACATACTTTTGCTACTTCTTCAGCTGATATTGGGTTTTGTTCCATCCTCCAGCATGATATTGACACTGGGTATGCTCATCCCATCGATCAGGCTCCAAGAAAGCCACCGTTGGCTGCATGAGAGGCCGAAGATGAGATACTTGAGATACTTGAGATGTTGAAAACAGGTGTCATAGAACCGTCCATGTCCAGCTGGGCATCTCCTGTTTGCCTTGTTCGGAAAAAGAATAACACCTTTCGGGTTTGTATTGACTATAGACGTGTCAATGCAGTTTCTAAAAAGGACGCATATCCAATACTGGATATCCAGGATGCACTTGACAACCTGAGAGGTGCCAAATACTTCGCTACTTTCGATTTGCTTTCAGGCTATTGGCAACTTGGACTGACTGAACGAGTGAAGGAACGCTCCGCTTTCTGTACTCGTCGTGGATTATTTCACTTTACTCGCATGGCGTTTGGACTGAGAGGTGCTTCTAGTACCTTCTGTCGTCTGATGTCTATCGTGCTTCGAGAATATTTGTGGGAAATCTGCCTCTGTTACTTGGATGATATAATTATCTTTGGACGAACACCACAAGAGTTGCTAGCCAGGATGAGAATTGTCTTGGACAAGTTATATGAAGTAGGATTGAAAGTGAAACATGTAAATGCGTCCTCTTCAAGACCGAGATTCAATACCTCGGGCACTTAGTTAGCGAGTCAGGAATTAATCCGATGCCTGAAAAGATCCAAGCACTCAAGGACTGGCCTACTCCAAATTGTTTGACGGATGTAAGAGCCTTCGTTGGCCTTGCTTCATACTATCGAAAGTTCGTACGAAGTTTCGCCATTATTGCCGAACCATTAACTGCTCTTATGACAAAGAAAGTGCGTTTTACCTGGTCTCAAGAAGCTCAGCAAGCTTTTGAACGGTTGAAGGAAGCTCTGATGGAAATCACATCCTTGTCGTTTCCCGTTCCATACTTGCCTTGTATACTGGACACCGACGCCTCGGATGTAGCCATCGGCACTGTTTTAAGTCACAAGGTCGACGATGAAGAACGACCCATAGCTTCTTCTCACGCGTTATGAACCCGGCACAGAAACAATACTGTACAACCAGAAGAGAATTGTTGGCCGTCATCTCAGCCTTACAACACTTTCGACACAGACGATGGTATACACTATATCTTAGTTCTGACTGACTATTTTATGAAGTTGGCATGTGCCAAAGGTGATGCCTGACGCCGAAGCTTCAACGTGCATGCATATAATGTAAGATGGTTTCTTTGCGCAGTTTGGATTGCCCAACCAACTCCATACCGATCAGGGAAGGAATTTCGAATCTAAGCTGTTCCACGAAATGTGTCAATTAACAGGAGTCGTGAAGACAAGAACAACGCCATTCCACCTGCAATCAGATGGACAGACAGAGCGAATGAATCGTACATTGTTACAGATGTTAAGATGTACAGCAGACGAACATCCGGAAAACTGGCCACATAGGTTACCTACGGTTATGGCCGCTTACCGCATGACTGTCCATAGAGTAACTGGTGTAACACCAAATATGGCTATGCTTGGAAGGGAAGTTCTCTTACAAGCTTCACTCATTGCACGATCACCGATAGAGCCAATTGACACCACCGTTCCCTTCGTCACCGATATTCGAGATGTAATGCGTGATGCTCATGAACGTCGAGCAACCAAGAAAGAAGCTCGCACACAACGGAAATATTACGACGACCGATCACGAATGACTAGATTTCACGAAGGCCAAAAGGTTTGGTTGTATTGGCCAAGACCACCCGTGCGTCAACAGTGCAAAAAGTTGACCCGACTCTGGACAGGACCATGGAAAATAGTCCTTTTCAAGAGTCCAGTAGTCGTGGAACTTAATCACGTGTCAAATGGTGCAATTCAAGTGGTACATGTGGATCGTTTGTTACCCTGTGTTTCGCCACCAGCCATCCGAGATGAGACAGAAGACTAAAATGACACAAACAACCAGCCAGACACTCCCGATGAAACTCATATAGCCGATGAGACACTCCAGGATGTCCCAGGATTGTTCTGGGACATTCTCGCAGTTTCAAGACACACAGAGTATGGACACCCAAGAACCAGTTTCACAAGTTCCAGATACGAAGGACCAGGATTCGCAAGTCTCCAGACATTCCACACGAATCTGGAAACTTCCAACATCTCTTGAACCATATATCCTTGGTTAAAACCTTGCTCACACAAAAATAATAAAATTTCAGATAACTAGTAAAAAGACTTCCAAGAACATCTTATAAAACCATGGTGAAAAATGCAAAATTAATGTAGGATAAAATTTCTTTCCACTCGCGATATTTTTAATTTGTACAGGATGGAGAAAAACAAGCCAACCGATTCTGACGAAGAGCATTGGATAAGACCGTTTTAGTCAGCGAGGGAGCCGACTAACTTGTTGGAATTTTTGCCGTGGACAGAGTGGGCGTGGAAAATAGGATCCCCCCAATTCAAATTCGCGATAGTTTGCAACCATTGCGACATTTTCACAAATTCATTGGGGAGCATGCGTAAGCATTTGGAACTTTGTCCAGAACGAAAAACGCCTGATCTCACATATGGACATTGTGCTAGACGCATTCTAAAATGGTGCAAACTTGCAGAACATCTCAATGTTCCAGGGATGGAGATGCAGAAGGCTTGTAAGCCATGTTTCAAATTGCCTTACGTCTCTTCCCCAACTTTTGCTGTTGTGCGCAAACGTGCAAAGAAGACTGCTTTGCATGTGGCAGGGAATGGTCGTAAGAGCACAACGACTCAAATTCAATATAATTCATGGCGTAATGTCCATCCGAAAGACGTGAAAGCTTTACGGTGTGAGGCCACCAAAGTTCTGGAGGGAAATTTCCGGGATCCAGTCGTAGTTTCCCCGGCGCGAGAGTCCACTGAGAACTCTTCCGAGGGTACTGTTTCTCGACAGGTTTCGGTTGTTTTTTTTTCCCGATGTGGAACCTGATGATACTTCTGTTTTGTTTGATAAGACCTCTCCTTCGAAGCTCATCTTCGTCGCACATCTACAGTCACGTCGCATAGTGTAACTTCTGTTACAGCATCTTTTGCTCCACCGCAAGGTGTCGAAGCCACTTCTCTTCAGATCGCTTATTCACCACTTGCTGTTCTTCCGACGCAGGTTTCTCAGGCTGTTGCTGCAGAGTTGGTTCATGAAGATATTGATGCTGCTAACACTTTGCTTCGTGAGTTCTTTGAAAGGTCTGAAGAATATTTGGGACAGCCATTCTTGCCCTTGTCGCCAGGTTTGGCCACTCCGGCCGTTGCTAACGAGGACGTTTCTCTGTCTAGGAAAGTCAATTTGTCTTTTGCTGGTGAGACCTACCCGACTTCTGAGGAGGTACCCCTGTTGCAGAGGGCAGGCGAAGCTGAGGTTCCACTTCTTTGACGTTCTGGGTCAGTAACTTCCACTGTCCCTGATGAAGTCGTAGGTCACGCTTCAGAGGCTTTGGGTGCACGTCCCAAGACATCTTTGCGAGTACCTCGTGTCAGTAGTTCGGAGGAAGATGTTGAACCCGAACCTGTTTGAATAGTTGCGAACACAGAAGTGCAGATTAAGCAAGAAGGCGGTGATATTATAATTATCTCATCTCCTGATACGGACGATAGGGCAAACACTTCCTCGGACATGACTATTTTGAGACAGGAACTGTTTTCGCTCCGAAGACAGAACCGCAGTTATCTGCGGCAACTGTGCTTTTAAGTGGAAACAGTCACAAAATTGGGAGGGGAACTCAATAGAGATCCAACCGAAAGTGAAACAAAATTGCGGGACAAGCTGGTTGCATGTGGGGATTGGCCACCTCACATGGCCACCTCAGTTGATGCCGGCTTCCAGGAGCTGGGATATCGCTTTTCGGATATGTACCGCGCGATGCTGCACCAGTTGTCTTCTGACTAAGATAGTTGTTGTTGCCAAAGGAAGTAGGAGTTGTGATCTTTTGTAATGCCAGTAGGATAGATGAGTCGATTTCTTTACCCTATAATTAGGAAAGTTGCTTTTCCCATTGAGTAAGGATGTTCTCATTGTTTTCTTCTTTGATTGCGTTTCAGGTTCGGGGTTAGCCTCTCATTAGAAACCCTTGAGTCCCTTTGGCAAGGCGGTTGAGGGTAAGCCTAAAACCCTTGCAGTGTAGACTGTATGCTTTGGTTTACGGTAAGCCCAAAGTTTAAAACCGTTAGCGTGTACTGCTATGGATAAAGGGGAATAGTTTACCACTAGGATAACCGTATTTCTATTTATAATTTTGTGGAACGCCCTGGACGAAGGAGTATAACTATAAAATGTTACCTAGCTGTATATCTTATATTTTAAGTTTGGGATTTGCCCATAAAAGTAGTAGTGTAACTGTGCGTCGTAATATTGTCTTGACACACGGTCTGTGTATGTGTGTCAACTGCAACATAGCGTTGCGAGACCTTTCAGTTCAGCATTTTCTGTTTGAAGGAAAATTTGGGAATTTGTTGTACTATAATCCGTGATGCGAAATTGCCTATATCTCCAAGTTATTTTATAACCTAAATTGACCCCTGTGCGAAGGAGATATAGTCACCACGGATACCAAAATTATACCAGGGTCCTACCTACAAAATTCTAAGAAATAATTCTAAACTGTTAAATTTGACCTATTTTGTTAACAACAGGACTTTTGATATCCCTTTGACGTCCAACTTTAACATCATAAAAACTATGAATCCACTAAATTACAATTTTGATTATAGCCACTTAATAAACGAAAAAAAATTAGATTTGTGATATTTGTTGAAAGCCGCAGCCACCGAAATTGCCATTTTCACATAAAAATCCCGGTAAGGTCACCATTTGGCCACTCAAAGAGGGAGGAGAGAGGAGGTTTTGAGTGGCCTAAAAT